>OGZL01003281.1_pt1 | contig 11374 bp, 10 predicted proteins | sample 1576761 | NCBI WGS metagenome assembly OGZL01 (sample SAMEA3541595, study PRJEB24748) | human gut metagenome | biome: human gut; feature: human-associated habitat; material: faeces | place: China | collected 2012
TTTCCTTTAACCAAGGGATGATGGCAGTTGTGTCAAGTCCGCCAGAATAAGCAAGAATAACTTTTTCTTTCATTATATATTCCTCCGTATATTATTAAGTTTACATAGTAAAACACATATGCTATGCACCTGCAGATTATAATAAACTACTTTATTTAAAAATGCAACAACAAATTATGCATATTATGCGCAAATATGCAATGAAAATGTATAAATATAAAATTTCTTTAAAATATCCTTTACATAAGAAAAAAAGTTGCTATAATGTAGGTTATCAATTTACATTTTGCGTTATTTTATGCATAAATGTTGAATATATGCATTTTGCTTCGCAAAACAAGGAGGAGTTATGATTAAAGTAGGCATTATCGGTGCGACAGGTTACGCAGGTAACGAGCTTGTCAGATTATTATTAGGACATAAGGATGCAGAGATTGTATGGCTCGGTTCGAGAAGTTACATAGATCAGAATTATTCAGATGTATATAGAAACATGTTTAAGCTTGTAGATGCAAAATGTATGGACGACAATATGGAGCAGCTTGCTAACGAGGTTGATGTTATATTTACAGCAACACCACAGGGCTTATGTGCATCACTTGTTAATGACGAAATTCTTTCAAAGACTAAGATTATTGATCTGAGTGCAGATTTCAGACTTAAGGATGTTAATGTATATGAACAGTGGTATAAGCTTGAGCATAAAGCACCACAGTATATTGATGAAGCTGTCTATGGTCTATGTGAGATTAACAGAGACAAGGTAAGCAAAGACATAAGAATCATTGCGAATCCGGGCTGCTATACAACAACATCAATTCTTACACTTTATCCAATGGTTAAGGAAGGAATAATCAATCCGGATACAATTATAATTGATGCCAAGAGTGGAACTTCAGGTGCAGGACGAGGCGCTAAGGTTGCCAACCTTTTCTGTGAAGTTAATGAGAGCATGAAGGCATATGGTGTAGGAACTCACAGACATACACCTGAGATTGAGGAACAGTTAGGTTATGCATGTGGAAGAGATGATTTAAAGCTTATCTTCACACCACATTTGGTTCCAATGAACAGAGGAATTCTTGTAACAGCATATGCCAACCTTGCCAAAGATGTTACATACGAAGATGTCAAGGCAGCATATGACAAGTACTATGATAAAGAATATTTCGTAAGAGTACTTCCTAAAGATGTATGCCCTGAAACACGCTGGGTTGAGGGAAGCAACTTTGTTGATATAGGATTTAAGATTGAGCCAAGAACTAACAGACTTATAATGATGGGTGCGTTAGATAATCTTGTTAAGGGTGCAGCAGGTCAGGCAGTACAGAATATGAACCTTCTCTTCGGACTGCCAGAGAATGAGGGATTACAGCTTGCACCAATGTTTCCATAATAAATGTAGCGTAAATTCAGAATTTACACGACGAAATATGCACAATGACAGAGTATATGTGATGGTACAATAGGAGGATGTTATGAATACAATTAAAGGCGGTGTTACAGCAGCTAAAGGATTCAAAGCTGCCGGATGTGAAGCACAGATTAAATATAAGAACGGCAAGAAGGATATGGCACTTGTATACAGCGAGAAGCCATGTGTTACAGCAGGAACATTTACAACTAACAAAGTATTTGCAGCTCCAGTGAAATGGGACAGAAACATTGTATATAATGAAGACTTTGCACAGGCTGTAGTTGTAAACAGCGGTGTTGCCAATGCATGTACAGGTGTTGAAGGAGATAATGCATGTGCAGAAGAAGCAAAGGCAGTCGCAAAGGTGCTGGATGTACCGGAGAATGCAGTACTTATTGGTTCAACAGGTGTTATCGGGATGCAGCTTCCTGTTGACAGAATCTGTGCAGGAATTGAAAAGCTTGCTCCAATGCTTGATGCTTCATTAGAAGCAGGAACACAGGCAGCAGAGGCAATTATGACTACAGATACAAGAAGCAAGCAGGTTGCTGTAGAAGTAGAGGTTGCTGGTACTAAGGTAACAATCGGTGGTATGTGCAAGGGTGCAGGAATGATTCATCCTAACATGGCAACAATGCTCTGCTACATAACAACAGACTGTGATATTGACAAGGCACTTCTTCAGAAGATGACAAGTGCAATTGTTGATGATTCATTTAACATGATATCAGTTGATGGAGATACATCAACTAATGATACAGCTCTTGTTCTTGCTAACGGAATGGCTGGCAATAAGAAGATTACAGAAGAGGGTGCTGATTATAATGCTTTCTATGAAGGCTTAAGCTATGTATTTACAGAGCTTTCCAAGATGATTGCAGGTGACGGCGAAGGCTGCACATGTCTTTTCGAGGTTCAGGTAAAGGGTGCAACAACTAAGGCAGAAGCCAAGACACTCGCTAAGTCAATTGTTACATCAAGTCTTACTAAGGCAGCAATATTCGGACATGACGCTAACTGGGGAAGAATTCTCTGTGCAATGGGATATTCTGGTGCTGATTTTGACCCTGAAAAGGTTGATATATTCTTTAAGAGTGAAGCAGGTGAGCTTCAGATTGTTAAAGATGGAACTGCTACAGATTACAGCGAGGAGAAAGCAACGGAAATACTTTCACAGAATCCTGTAATTGCTATTGCGGATGTTAAGCAGGGCGATGCAAGTGCTACAGCATGGGGCTGTGACCTTACATTTGATTATGTCAAGATAAATGCTGATTACAGAAGCTAATCTGACACAGCATTTTAAAGCAAATATATCTGAATAAATATGAAATGGAGATTATTATGAGCGCAAAAGATATGACAGAGGAACTTATGAAGGCACAGGTGCTTGTTGAGGCACTTCCTTATATTCAGAAGTTTAACAGAAAGATAATTGTAGTTAAGTACGGCGGAAGTGCTATGGTAGATGAAGAACTTAAGAGAAAAGTTATTCAGGATGTAGTTCTTCTTAAACTCGTTGGTTTTAAGCCAATCATCGTTCATGGTGGTGGCAAGGAAATCAGCAAATGGGTTGAAAAGTCAGGCATGACACCTGAATTCAAGAATGGATTAAGAGTTACAGACGAGCCAACAATGGAGATTGCTGAGATGGTTCTTAACAAGGTTAATAAGAGTCTTGTGTCAATGATTGAGCAGCTTGGAGTTAAGGCATGCGGTATCAGTGGTAAGGATGGCGGCATGTTAAAGGTTGAGAAGAAGTATTCTAAGGGTGAGGACATAGGATATGTTGGAGAAGTAACAGATGTTGATACAACACTTCTTGATTCATTGCTTAAGGACGATTTCTTACCGGTAATATGTCCTATCGGATATGATGATGATTTCCATGCATATAATATTAATGCTGATGATGCAGCATGTGCCATCGCAAGAGCAGTCAGTGCTGAAAAGCTTGCATTCTTAACAGATATTGAAGGTGTGTATAAGGATTTTGATGATAAGGATTCACTAATATCTGAGCTTTCTACTTCAGAGGCGAGAACACTTTTAGAGAGCGGAACAATCGGCGGCGGTATGCTTCCTAAGCTTAATAACTGTATAGATGCTATTGAGCATGGTGTATCAAGAGTACATATTCTTGATGGAAGAATTCCACACTGCCTTCTTCTTGAAATATTTACTAACAAGGGTGTTGGTACAGCTATTCTTTCAGATGATGCAGAAAAATTCTTTGATTCAGATAAATAATTGCGAACCGTAAGCGTTGAGGTTATAATATTACATTGGCCCATGTGAAAATGTGTGCTCATAAGAATAGGAAAGTGAGAGTAATCATGAATACACAGCAGATTATAGAAACAGCAGAAGAGAAGCTGATTCATACATACAACCGTTACCAGATAGTACTTGATAAGGGTGACGGAGTAAGACTTTACGATACAGATGGTAAAGAATATCTTGATTTTGGAGCAGGTATAGCAGTATTTGCACTTGGTTATAACAATAAAGAATATAACGATGCATTAAAGGCACAGATTGATAAGCTTATACACACATCTAATTATTTCTATAATGAACCGGCTGTAGAGGCTGCAACTGCACTTACAAAGGCTTCAGGAATGGACAGAGTATTCTTTACTAACAGTGGAACAGAGGCTATTGAAGGTGCAGTTAAGCTTGCAAAGAAATATTATTATGTCAAGAACGGAAAGGCTGATGCAGAGATTATTGCAATGCAGCATTCATTCCATGGAAGAAGTATGGGAGCACTTGCAGTAACTGGTAATAAGCATTATCAGGAAGCATTCGGGCCTATGATACCGGGAATTAAGTTTGCACAGTATAACGACCTTAACAGTGTAAAGGAACTTGTTAATGACAAAACTTGTGCTATAATATTTGAGACAGTACAGGGTGAAGGAGGAATTTATCCTGCTACTAAAGAATTTATTGAAGGTGTAAGAAAGTTATGCGATGAGAAGGGAATCCTTCTTATACTTGATGAGATTCAGTGCGGAATGGGAAGAACAGGAAGTATGTTTGCATTCCAGCAGTATGGCGTTAAGCCTGATATCCTTACAGTTGCCAAGGCTCTTGGTTGTGGAGTTCCTGTAGGCGCATTTGCAGCGACAGAAGAAGTTGCGAAGGCGTTGGTTCCAGGAGACCATGGAACAACATATGGTGGTAATCCACTTGCATGCGCAGCAGCAACCAAGGTGTTCGAACTTTTTGAGAAGCAGCATGTATTAGATAATGTCAAGGAAGTATCTGCTTACTTTGAAGAAAAGCTTGATGAGCTTGTTGAGACAATAGATGTTGTTGTCGAGAGACGAGGAATGGGTCTTATGCAGGGACTTGAGTTATCAGTTAATCCTAAGGACGTAATTGCCAAAGCACTTGATAATGGACTTATTCTGTTCTCAGCAGGAACTAATGTTATAAGATTTGTTCCACCACTTGTAATCACTAAGGCAGATGTAGATGAATGCATAGCTAAGCTTAAGAAATCCTTCTAGAATCAGGAGTTTACTTTATGAAATTAAGAAGATTTATCAGTATGATGCTGATTGTTACCATGCTGACAGTCTTTGCAGGCTGTGGTAATAAAGATGACAGGACACAGGCTGCGAAGAAGCTTAATCTTAGTGGACCTATTACAGTTAATGTCTGGTATAATGACAGTGCATATGAGTCTTATCTTGAATTCGTTGCCAGACAATTTAAGAAATCTAATGAACTGGTGACTGTTAAGCCTGTATATATTGAGGCTGATTCATATATTACTTATATATATGACGAATCGGTCAGAAACGACAATGCGTGTGATATATATTTTTTGTCATCAGAAGAGATGGAGAAGGCTTATCTTTCAGGTCTTACCTCTGAGAATGATATGTATCCTGAAGTCTATAATGAGAATGTGTATGGTAAGGCTGCAATGACTGCATGTTCGTATGGTGGTAAGTTATATGGTTACCCGGTGTCGTTCAACACTTCATTTCTTGTATATAATAAGAAATATGCAGAAGCAGTTGATACTATAGACCAGATTCGTAATATAAGTGATAATTACCAGATTACAGATGAGAATCAGGATGTTTCAATGGTGTTTGAATGGGATCCTGATTCAATGTTCCTTAATTATGCAGCAGCAGGAGCCTATATTAATATAGGCGGAGTTAATGCAGAGAACAGGGCTGAGGTATCTCTTAATGAGGAAAAGATTAAGAAGGTTCTTACTAAGTACGCTCAGTTAAAAGATGCATTTGGTATTGACAGAAATACAGTAAGTCTTAAAGAATGTGCGGATCTGTTTTCTACTGGAAATATGCTCTATACGGTGCTAGATGCAGACAGTCTTGCAGAGATTAATGTTACAGATGTAGATTATGGAATATGTGAGTATCCTTCAATGGGAGATGACCTTGATTCTAAGGCAATGTCTGTTACTACGATGGCAGTAGTTAATCCGTACACTAAGAATGTAGATGCATCCAAGGCTGTTGCAAGAGCAATTTCTTATGATTATGCAGATTATCTTGGAAACATGGCTAAGAAAAGCTGTGCAAGGGCGGATTTAAATGTTAAGAGAGCAGAAAGCTACCAGAAGTTACACCAGATTTATTCTGACTCTGTTGTAAAAGCTAAATATATCGGAGTAGGAGAAGTGTATATGAGATATGAGATTATGCTTCATCAGGTATATGATGGTGGAAATGTTGATACAGCTTACAGTACATTTGCAACAACAATAGAAAAAACAACTAAAAATAATAATGAAAACAGTACGCAGAGTACTAAATAACATTATGAATAAATATCCTGTTATTAACTAATAATTATTCTATGCAGATTAATGGGGAGGTTAGTTAATGGCAGGATTTTTGATTGCAATAATATCAGGTGCACTTATGAGTTTACAGGGCGCATTTAATACAAATGTTACAAAAGCGAGCAGTGTGTGGGTTACGGCAATGTTTGTGCAGTTGACAGCACTGGCGACTTGTGCGATTATGTGGGTAATTGACGGAAGACCTGATATCATGAAGCTGTTTAAGGTTGATAACAAGATTACACTTCTTGGAGGTGTGATAGGTGCATTTATAACATTTACAGTTATTAAGAGTATAAGTGGTCTTGGAATTGCTAAAGCGGAGGTTACGATTGTAGTTGCGCAGATAATTGTTTCGTATCTGCTGGGACTTTTCGGGCTGTTTGGAAGTGAGAAGACTACATTTTCATGGATTAAGCTCGTGTCGCTTCTTATTACGGTTGCAGGAGTATGTATGTTTTATTTCCTTGGTAATCCGTCAACGGATTAATATATTATGAATAATTATGATACATGTCAGAAAAATCTGGCAGGAAGGAACAGAATGGAAGATTTATTCAGCGTATGCGGAAAGATACGATTAAGAAAAGGTGAAGGAAGAACATTAAAGGCAGGCGGTGCCTGGGTATATGATAACGAAATTGAATGGATGTCTGACGGAATAATTGATGGACATCTTGTTGAGGTGCTTGATTTTGATGATTATTTCATGGGAATCGGATTTATTAACAGAAAATCCAAGATTACAGTAAGAATGCTTGCAAGACACACAGATGTTGTTGACGAAGCATTTATTGAGGAGAGAGTAAGGGCTGCGGTTGAGTACAGATTTGACACAGTAGATACCTCTGCCTGCCGTCTTATATTTGGGGAGGCAGATTTTCTGCCGGGGCTTGTTATAGATAAGTACTCAGATGTGCTTGTTGTGGAATCGCTTGCTTTAGGTATTGACAGATTTAAGTCACTTATTGTCGAAAAAGTGAAGGAAATCCTTCGTGAAAAGAGCATTGATATCCGTGGAGTATATGAAAGAAGCGATGCCAAAGTCCGTACTCTTGAAGGGATGGAGAGAGTAAAGGGCTTTATTGGTGATGAATTTGACACTAATGTTGAGATAGTTGAGAATGGTGTCCACTACATGATAGATGTTGTGAATGGACAGAAAACCGGGTTCTTTCTTGATCAGAAGTACAACAGACTTGCAATGCAGAAGCTGTGCAAGGACAAGAGGGTATTAGACTGTTTTACCCATATGGGTACATTTGCATTAAATGCAGGAATTGCAGGTGCTAAGGAAGTTACTGGACTTGATATATCAGAATATGCTGTTGAACAGGCGAGAGCCAATGCCAAGCTTAACGGACTTGAGGATACAGTACATTTTAAATGTGCAAATGTATTGGATGAGCTTCCAAAGCTTAACGAAGCAGGTGAGAAATATGACGTTGTAATACTTGACCCGCCGGCATTTACCAAATCGAGGGAAGCTACAAAGAACGCAATTAAGGGCTACAGGGAAATCAATATGAAGGGACTTAAGCTTGTCAAAGACGGCGGCTATCTTGCAAGCTGTTCATGCTCACACTTCATGACACAGGAGCTTCTTACCAAGACTATTAAGGAAGCCGCTAAGGCTGTACATAAAAGGCTCCGTCAGGTCGAGTTCAGAACACAGTCACCTGACCACCCAATATTGTGGGAGGCGCAGGAGAGCTATTATCTGAAATTCTACATCTTCCAGGTTGTGGATGAAAAATGATACAGGCATTAATTTAAACTATCCAGAACCGTTAATCTGAGTCTTTTATGATGTTTTGTTATAATTAATTATATGTATCCGCAAACTATTCCGAGTATTGCGGATAAGCATATAATTAAAATTGGATTTAATTTTTTGAATGCTAAAACTACGGATATCAGAAATATAATTAATGTTGTATAAAAAGAAATATCAGTAAAAACAGTAGTATTAAACCCATGTGGTATGAAAACGGTTGAACTCATCGAAATTACAGCAGAACCAATCAAACCAACTACAGCAGGTTTTAATCCTGACATACATCCCTTTATGACTATACTTTTTTGAAATTGAATAAAACATTTTGCAACAATAAGAATGATAATAAAGGATGGGAGTATCACTCCGAGTGTTGCACAAAAAGAACCGAAAATACCGCCAACCTCTGCTCCTACATATGTTGCTATATTTACAGCAAATGGTCCGGGTGTACTTTCGCTAACTGCTATAAAATCAATAAGTGACTGTGAATCTATCCAATTATGGGCAATAACTTCATCCTGAATCAATGGTAACATAGCATAACCACCGCCAAAGGTAAATGCACCGATTTTTAAGAAAATATAAAAAAGCTCAAGATAAATCATTAACATTTCCTCCTTAATATGGTAATAGATGTTACTAAACCTAATATTGCACAGCTGATAATTACAATAAGCACATTTACATTAAGTAAGGCAGTAAAAACAAAAGAACATGCCATAATTATATAGGAAATAACATTCTTAGGACATTGAATATACATTGACCAGAGAGCTTTGATAATTAGAGCAAGTACACCAGCTCTGATACCATTAAAGGCATATTGTATGATTTTTATGCTTTGGAATTCTTTAAGTACAAAAGATATAATAAGAATAATCAGGTAGGATGGTATCACAACTCCAAGTGTTGCAAATAGTGCACCCCAAAAACCACAGATACGAAAGCCAACAAAAGTAGCCGCATTAATTGCAATTGGTCCGGGAGTTGACTCGGAGATAGCCACTATTTCAAGAATATCATTATCAGTTATCCAATGCTTCTTCTCAACAATTTCTTTTTGAATCAGTGGTAACATAGCATAACCGCCTCCAAAAGTAAATGCACCTATTTTTATGAAAGTTAAAAAGAGCTGTATAGCTTTTGGAATTTTGTTATTCATCGTAAGTCTCCTTCTGTGTGTTGGTGATTGGCATGGAATCTTTCATCTTATCAAGCAGTTCATAAGGAACGAATAAATGTCCCATGCCGGTTCCAAGCTGGATATGTGGTTTATTCTTACCATGATAATCAGAACCGCCGGATATCAGCAGATTTCTTTCAGAAGCAATCCGTCTGATTGATAATTCATCACCCATCTTGTAGGTTGAATATATGGCTTCAATTCCATCAAGTCCGGCAGAGCACATATGGTCAAGCAATTTGTTCATCTGGGCATTGCCAAGATGATATAGAACCGGGTGAGCTAAGATTGCAATACCGCCGGCTTGGTGAATACGTTCAATAGCTTCTGCAGGGTCAACTTTGGTTCTTGGCACAAAACAAGGCTTTCCCTGACCTAAATATCTGTCAAATGCTTCATTTCTATCACCAACAGCTCCAATTGCAACAAGTCTGTCTGCAAAATGTGCTCTTGTAATTACCGCATCGCCATAGATTTTTAGCATATCTTCATATGTAATATTAATTCCTATATTCTGGAAGCGTTCACATACCCGCTTATTTCTTTCATCTCTTGAACTTAACTGCTTATTAAGGAATGAATTGAATTCATTGTCGTTATAATCTATAAAAAGCCCGACAACATGTATCTCAGTATTATCATAATTAGTACTTATCTCAACTCCGGGAATAACTTCAAGTTCGTGGCCTTTGTTATTAACATTTTCACATGCTAAAAGAGCTTCCTTAACTCCCATGGTAGTGTCATGGTCGGTAAGAGCAAATGCAGCAAGTCCCTTATCGACTGCCTTATCAACCAGAATAGCAGGAGAATCAGTTCCGTCAGAGCATGTGGAATGAACATGTAAATCTATCTGTTTCATAGTAAGCTCCTCTTATAAAATGTAAATATATTCTACCATACTCAGACAACTTATTAAAGTGTAAAACATTTGGCAAAGTGTTTAAAAAATGTTGTAAGAGACGGCATTGTGCGATAAAATAACAGTATATTTTTGGAGGGAGGTTTACTGATGGAAAGACAGTTAGTACCAGGCGGATTTTATAAGCATTTTAAGAATAAGCTTTACCAGGTAAAGTGTGTTGCATATCATTCAGAAACCAAAGAGAAAATGGTGGTATATCAGGCTATGTATGGTGAATATGCTGTGTATGTAAGACCATATGATATGTTCATGAGTGAAGTGGATCATGTAAAATATCCGGATGTAGCACAGAAATATAGATTTGAGCAGGTAGATCCGTTGACGATGCAGGAGATATCTGACAATTTACAGTCTGACAATTCACAGGCAGTAAGAGTTAATTCAGATAATAGAATTGATGAAGCATACACATTAAAAGAGGACAGTGTGGATAACTCACTGGCCCAGCCAGAGCAGCAGGTTGCTGCAGGGGACAGCGTCCTGGATAAGTTTTTAGATGCGAGAGGATATGAGGAAAAGCTTGATGTCCTTATAAGATACAAAAGCAGATTCACTAATCCTATGATAGATATTATGGCTGAATCACTGGAGATAGTTGTTCCAGAAGGCGAACTTTCTGGAAGAATTGATTCTTTAAGAAAGGTTTTACAGGCACATACAAAGTATGAAGGAAGCCATTTAAGACCGTAATAATTTGCACAGATTCTGCATAAGAATATGTGGATTATATAAATATATTACAATTATCTGACAATTTTACAAAAAATTTACAATTAACAAAAAATGTGAATAACTATGTGGATATTGTGGAAAAGTTCAGGGATAAAGGAGAAATTATGAGAATAGTAGTTTTAGCAGGTGGAACAAGTACAGAAAGAGACGTTTCATTAGTCACAGGATACAGAGTATGCGAGAGTCTTAGAAGAAACGGACATGAAGCAAATATGCTTGATATCTTCTTAGGCGTTGATGACAGTGAGGTTAAGACATTTTTCACAGAAAAGAATGATTTGGGAGAACTGTCTGACAATTTAAAGAAGAAAACAGCGGACATTCCGGCAGAGGTTAAGAGAAGAACAGAGGCAAGAGAAAGCTTTTTCGGACGTAATGTATTAGAATTGTGTAAAGAAGCAGATATGGTATTCATGGGACTTCATGGAAGCAATGGTGAAGATGGTAAGGTCCAGGCTACATTTGATCTGCTTGGAATCAGATATACAGGTACAGATTATTTA
>OGZL01003282.1_pt1 | contig 11374 bp, 10 predicted proteins | sample 1576761 | NCBI WGS metagenome assembly OGZL01 (sample SAMEA3541595, study PRJEB24748) | human gut metagenome | biome: human gut; feature: human-associated habitat; material: faeces | place: China | collected 2012
CGCTTATCTCTAACCCGGTGGAAGCACAGGATGCTTTCGACGCAAGAGTAAACCAATACAATATGTTGCTGGCTGCCGTTCCTTATTCTTCTGTGGTAGATTCTACAATCGTAGTGAAGGAATCGGAACTGAAAGACTTGTATAACAAGAAAAAAGAACAGTTCAAGCAATACCAGGAAACTCGTGATATCAAATACATCGACGTACAGGTAACTGCCAGTGCAGCCGACCGCGCCGCTATCCAGAAGGAAGTGGACGAAGCTACTGAACAGTTGGCTACTACAACGGATGATTATACTTCTTTCATTCGTTCGGTTGGTTCGGAAGCTCCTTATGTAGACTTGTTCTACAACAAGACTGCTTTCCCGTCGGATGTAGTTGCACGTTTGGACTCTGCTTCTGTTGGTTCTGTTTATGGTCCTTACTATAATGGTGGCGATAATACGATCAACTCATTCAAAATTGTAGCCAAGACTGCGGCTGCCGATTCTGTTGAGTTCCGTCAGATTCAGGTATATGCAGCAGATGCAGCTAAGACGAAAACTCTGGCTGACAGTATCTACAATGCTATCAAAGGTGGTGCTAACTTCGTAGATCTTGCTAAGAAATACGGTCAGACCGGTGATTCCAACTGGATGACTGCTGCACAGTACGAAGGTGCACAAATTGACGGTGACAACTTGAAATTTATTTCTGCTATTAACAGCACAGGTGTGAACGAGCTGGTAAACTTGCCGTTGGGTCAAGCTAACGTTATTCTTCAGGTGACTAACAAGAAAGCGGTGAAGGATAAATATAAAGTAGCTGTGGTGAAGCGTGAAGTTGAATTCAGCAAGGAAACATACAACCGTGCTTACAATGACTTCAGCCAGTTTATCGCTGCCAATCCTTCTGTTGAGAAAATGGTGGCTAACGCCGAAGAAGCCGGATACAAATTGCTTGACAGAGCTGATTTGTATAGCTCCGAACATGGTATCGGTGGTGTGAGAGGTACAAAAGAAGCGTTGAGATGGGCATTCGATAAAGCAAAACCGGGTGAAGTATCAGGCTTGTATGAATGTGGCGAAAGCGATCACATGATGGTCGTTGGTCTGGTAAACATCAAGCCGGAAGGATACCGTCCATTGAAAGCCGTACAGGAACAGTTGAGAGCTGAGATCGTGAAAGATAAGAAAGCTGAAAAGATTATGGCTGACATGAAGGCTGCCAACGCAACCTCACTCGACCAGTACAAGGCTATGCCGAACGCTGTCAGCGATTCTTTGAAAATGGTAACGTTTGCTGCTCCGGCTTATGTATCTGCTTTGCGTAGTAGCGAACCGTTGGTTGGCGCTTATGCTTCTGTTGCTGAAGTGAATAAATTGAGCGCTCCGATCAAAGGTAATGCCGGCGTATTTGTTCTGCAAGTATATGGCAAGGACAAACTGAACGATACATTCAACGCAAAAGATGAAGAAGCTACGTTGACTAATATGCACGCACGCTTCGCAAGCCGTCTGATGAATGACTTGTATCTGAAAGGAAACGTAAAAGATACACGTTACCTGTTCTTCTAAGACTTAATCGTAAAAACGATAACTGCAAAAGGTCGTTCCTCTTTCGGGAACGACCTTTTTTGTTAACTTTTACATTCTCGCTGTACGGAAATCGACTTTATTTCCTTACATTTGCAAATATAAACCATGAACAGAAGGAATAATGTCTAAATATCCTCTTTTAGGAATGACTCTTGTGGAGCTTCAATCGCTGGCGAAAAGACTGGGAATGCCCGGCTTTGCCGCCAAGCAGATTGCATCGTGGCTCTACGATAAGAAGGTGGCCTCGATTGATGAAATGACAAATTTGTCGTTGAAGTATCGGGAGTTGCTCAAGCAGAACTATGAGGTGGGAGCAGAGGCGCCGGTAGATGAAATGCGCTCTGTGGACGGTACGGTGAAGTATTTGTATAAAGTAGGTGAGAACCACTTTGTAGAATCCGTATATATCCCGGATGATGACCGGGCGACTTTGTGTGTATCTTCACAAGTAGGCTGCAAGATGAACTGCAAGTTCTGCATGACCGGAAAACAAGGTTATAAGGCCAACCTGACCGCCAGTCAGATTATCAATCAGATTCATTCGTTGCCGGAACGGGACAAGTTGACAAATGTCGTGATGATGGGCATGGGCGAACCGCTCGATAACCTGGATGAAGTATTGCAGGCATTGGAGATAATGACGGCTGATTACGGTTATGCATGGAGTCCGAAGCGTATCACCCTCTCCACTGTCGGATTGCGGAAAGGACTGAAACGTTTTATTGAAGAAAGTGATTGTCATTTGGCAATCAGCCTCCATTCGCCGTTGGCGGTGCAGCGTTCCGAACTGATGCCGGCGGAAAAAGGCTATTCGATTACCGAAATGGTGGAACTGTTAAAAAACTATGATTTTAGCAAACAGCGCCGACTTTCATTTGAATATATTGTTTTTAAGGGACTCAACGATTCGCAAGTCTATGCCAAGGAGTTGCTGAAACTGTTGCGTGGATTGGATTGCAGGATAAATCTGATCCGGTTCCATGCCATTCCGGGAGTTGATCTTGAAGGGGCAGATATGGATACAATGACCCGTTTCCGTGACTATTTGACCACGCACGGGCTTTTTACTACAATCCGTTCTTCGCGCGGAGAAGATATTTTTGCAGCCTGCGGCATGTTGTCGACTGCGAAACAGGAGGAAAATAATAAGAGCTAATATAAAAATCGAACATCATGAAAAAGTACTTTTCTTATTTAAGCATGGCTTTGATAGCCTTCGTTTTTGCTTCTTGTGGTCTGAAAGGGAATCACACTTCTAGTGGGCGTGCATACGAACTTTTGGTAGTAGTAGATCACGGCGTTTGGGATCGTGCGGCAGGAAGGGCCTTGCATGATGTGCTCGATTCGGATATGCCGGGGTTGCCGCAGTCGGAACCTTCTTTCCGTATTATGTATACTTCACCGAAAGATTATGATTCAACGTTGAAGTTGATCCGCAATATCATTATCGTAGATATAAAGGACATTTATACGAAAGCTTCTTTCAAATATGCGAAGGATGTGTATGCGAATCCGCAAATGATATTGACCATTCAGGCTCCGAATGAAGAAGAATTCCAAAAGTTTGTGGAAGAGAATAAGCAGACTATTGTTGACTTCTTCACCCGTGCGGAAATGAATCGTCAGATTTCCATGCTGGAAGAAAAGCACAGCAATTTCATCTCACAGAAAGTGGATAGCTTATTTGGTTGCGATATCTGGTTGCCTGCCGAACTGGCTAATTCAAAGACCGGAAAAGATTTCTTCTGGGCTTCCACCAATACAGGTACTGCCGACCGTAACTTCGTGATGTATTCTTATCCTTATACCGATAAAGATACATTCACCAAAGAATATTTTGTGCATAAGCGTGACTCTGTGATGAAGGCGAACATTCCGGGATTCAAGGAAGGGGTTTATATGTCAACGGATTCTTTACTGACCGATGTACGTCCGATCAATGTACAGAACAGTTACACAATGGAAGCACGCGGATTATGGCGCATGAAGGGGGACTTCATGGGTGGCCCGTATGTATCTCACACGCGTCTGGATGAGAAAAACCAACGAATTATCACAGCAGAAATATTTGTTTATTCACCTGATAAAATGAAACGTAACCTGGTGCGCCAAATGGAGGCATCTCTTTATACACTGAAACTTCCGAATGAGGTTCAGCAAAACCAGATCCCATTGGGAGGAGCAGCCAAGGAAGCGGAACAAACTAATAAATAAAAACATGGAAGATAATAAAATAAGAATCGGCATCACCCAGGGAGACATTAACGGGGTAGGCTATGAGGTGATTTTAAAGACATTCTCGGATCCTACCATGCTGGAATTATGTACTCCTATTATCTACGGTTCACCGAAAGTCGCTGCTTATCACCGCAAGGCTTTGGATGTGCAGACTAACTTCAGTATTATCAATACGGCTTCCGAAGCGGGATGCAACCGCTTGAGCGTAGTGAACTGTACGGATGATGAAGTGAAAGTTGAGTTTTCCAAACCTGACCCCGAAGCCGGTAAGGCCGCATTGGGCGCTTTGGAACGGGCTATCGAAGACTATCGTGAGGGGCTGATTGACGTAATTGTGACAGCTCCGATTAACAAACATACAATCCAGTCGGAAGAATTTTCTTTCCCCGGACATACGGAGTATATCGAAGAGCGTTTGGGCAACGGAAACAAATCGTTGATGATTCTGATGAAGAATGATTTTCGTGTGGCTCTAGTGACGACGCATATCCCTGTCAGAGAGATTGCGACTACGATTACGAAGGAACTGATTCAGGAAAAGCTGATGATCTTTCATCATTGCCTGAAGCAGGATTTCGGCATCGGTGCTCCGCGTATTGCGGTGTTGTCTCTCAATCCTCATGCCGGAGACGGCGGTTTGCTGGGTACGGAAGAACAGGAAGTGATTATCCCTGCCATGAAGGAAATGGAGGAAAAGGGGATTCTTTGTTACGGACCTTATGCTGCCGACGGCTTTATGGGATCGGGCAATTATACGCATTTCGACGGAATATTGGCGATGTACCACGACCAGGGGCTGGCTCCGTTCAAGGCGTTGGCTATGGATGACGGAGTAAACTATACGGCAGGACTGCCGGTAGTGCGTACTTCTCCGGCACATGGTACGGCTTATGACATCGCAGGCAAGGGACTGGCGAGCGAGGACTCGTTCCGTCAGGCAGTTTATGTTGCCATTGATGTGTTCCGTAATCGTCAACGGGAGAAAGTAGCCCATGCAAATCCGTTGCGGAAACAGTATTACGAGAAACGGGATGATAGTGACAAACTAAAGCTGGATACAGTAGACGAAGATTAATAGGAAGTAATGACAAAAACGGAGATACAACAAGTGAAGCAGCGTTTCGGTATTATCGGAAATACCGAGGCATTGTTGCGCGCCATAGATGTTGCCATTCAGGTAGCTCCTACCGATTTGTCTGTGCTGATTACCGGAGAAAGTGGAGTCGGAAAAGAAAGTTTTCCGCAGATTATTCATCAATATAGCCGGAGGAAGCACGGACAGTATATCGCTGTCAACTGTGGAGCGATCCCCGAAGGGACGATCGACTCGGAATTGTTCGGCCATGAGAAAGGAGCATTTACCGGTGCGATTGGTGAACGGAAAGGATATTTCGGTGAAGCGGACGGCGGTACGATTTTCCTGGATGAAGTAGGGGAGTTGCCGTTGCCTACACAGGCACGTCTGCTCCGTGTGCTGGAGAGTGGCGAGTTTATCAAAGTAGGTTCGTCGAAAGTACAAAAGACGGATGTGCGTATTGTTGCAGCTACGAATGTCAATCTTACGCAAGCTATTGCGGAAGGACGTTTTCGTGAAGATTTATATTATCGTTTGAATACGGTGCCTATTCAGATCCCTCCTTTGCGTGAGCGGGGAGACGATGTGCTTCTGTTGTTCCGTAAATTTGCGGCGGACTTTGCGGCAAAGTACCGGATGCCGGCCATTCAGTTGACGGAGGATGCGAAGAAAGAACTTCTTGCTTATCCGTGGCCCGGAAACGTGCGCCAGTTGAAGAATATCACCGAGCAGATATCTATTATCGAGACGAACAGGGAGATTACGGCAGCTATTCTGCAAACCTATCTTCCCGCACAGAATGTACAACGTCTGCCGGCATTGCTGGGAACACGGGAGAGCAAAAGTTTTGAGAGCGAACGGGAAATTCTTTATTCCGTTCTGTTCGATATGCGTCAGGAAGTGGCCGAACTGAGGAAGATGGTGCACAACATGATGGCTGAACGTGCAGGGCAGGTGGCACAAATGGGGCAAGTAGGGCAAGTCGTCGCTACTCCGGTAGTGACAACGGCAAACCAGCCTTCGGTGCCTGCCATTATTCATCCGATGCAGCAGGCAACTGTCTGTCCGAAAGACGACGATGATGATATTCAGGATACGGAAGAATATGTAGAAGAAAACTTGGCACTGGATGAAGTTGAAAAGGAAATGATACGTAAAGCACTGGAGAAACATCATGGAAAACGGAAAGGTGCCGCCCGGGATCTGAAGATTTCCGAACGTACGCTTTATAGAAAAATAAAAGAATATGAACTGGATTAAAAAGATAACGCCACGCGTTGCGCTACTGCTTGCATTACCGTTGGTAGTCATTGCGTGTACTGTTTCCTATAAGTTTAATGGTTCGTCTATCAATTATGATAAGGTGAAAACCATTTCGATTGCCGACTTCCCTATTAAGTCGGAGTATGTGTATGCACCGTTGGCAACGAAGTTTAATGAGGATCTGAAAGATATCTTTATCCGTCAGACACGGCTCCAACTGCTGAAGCCGAATCAGAACGCGGATTTGCAGATCGACGGAGAAATTACAGGCTACAACCAATACAACCAGGCTGTATCCGCCGACGGTTATTCTTCGGAGACGAAACTGACCATTACGGTGAATGTACGCTTTGTCAACAACACAAACCACGCCGAAGACTTCGAACAACAGTTTTCAGCTTTCCGTACCTATGATTCCAGTCAGTTGCTGACGGCTGTACAAGACGGACTAATTGCTGAAATGACTAAAGAGATAACCGACCAAATATTTAATGCAACTGTAGCAAACTGGTAATTTTAATGACTTCTGTTAACTTTCAACAATGGATTCAGCACCCTGAAACGCTGGATAGGGATACTTTGTATGAGCTGCGCAATATGCTCGCGCGGTATCCGTATTTTCAGTCGCTTCGCCTGTTGTATCTAAAGAACCTATATATTCTCCATGATATTAATTTTGGCGCGGAACTGCGGAAAGCGGTTCTGTACATTGCCGATCGCCGGAAACTGTTTCAGTTGATCGAAGGTGACCGGTTTGCCGTCCAGTCCCGTAAGAAAGGAGTGCCCCTTACGGAAGTGCTGAAAAACGAGCCTTCGGTAGACCGCACCCTGGCGTTGATTGACGCTTTTCTGTCTACGGTGCCGGAGGAGGTGGCCGGTCAGACAACTTTCGACTATTCAATGGACTATACAACTTATCTGTTGGAAGACAATACGACTGCTGCCGAATCGGAAGAAGTCGCTCCGAAGTTGAAAGGATACGAACTGATAGACGATTTTATTGAAAAGAGCGAAAGTGAGGCTCCTCTCTGTCTGAAACCTTTAAAAGAGGAAGCGGAAATCTCTGTTACTCCTTCGGAAGAAGTGAGTGCGGCAGAGGAAGAAGATGATAGCTGTTTTACCGAAACTTTAGCCAAAATCTATGTTAAACAACAACGATATTCGAAAGCACTTGAAATAATTAAAAAATTAAGTTTGAAATATCCAAAAAAAAATGCTTACTTTGCAGACCAAATCAGATTTTTGGAGAAATTGATTATTAACGCTAATTCAAAATAACTAAAAATGTACTTATTATTCGTTATCTTAATGGTTATTGCAGCCCTGTTGATGTGCTTTATCGTGCTGATTCAGAACTCAAAAGGAGGCGGACTTGCTTCCGGATTCTCTTCATCCAACGCTATTATGGGCGTACGCAAAACTACCGATTTTCTGGAAAAAGCAACTTGGGGCTTAGCTATCTTCATGGTTATCATGAGTATTGCTACCGCTTATGTCGTTCCTCATTCTTCTGCTGTTAAAGATGCAGTGTTGGAACAGGCTCAGAAAGAACAACAGACTAACCCGTATAACTTGCCTGCTGGTACTGCTGCACCGCAAACAGATGCTACTGCTCCGGCAGAGTCTGCACCTGCAACAGAAACTCCGGCACCGGCTGAAACTCCGGCTCCTGCTGCTGAATAATCCATTCGGATTGCAGAGAGGGATTGGGTGAAACCATTTAAGAGGGGGCAGAAGGTTTTCTGTATTTCTCTATATTTGGGCGCAGATTACACGGATTACACGGATTTGTTAATGAATCCGTGCAATTCATGTAATCCGCGCCTAACTTTTTTTCTAAAAACAAATCTCTTTGTGAGGTATACAATGGAGATTTAACTATCTTTGTTGGTCGTAAAAAATAAAATTATTAACTACTATTTAAATATAACAATGACAGAACAATTAAAACAGAAATTGAATGACTCCAAGGTGTTGCGTTGGAGCGTTCTAGCATTGGTCGCTTTTACCATGTTATGCGGCTACTTCCTTACGGACGTTATGTCCCCGCTGAAACCTATGCTTGAGAAAGAACTACTCTGGGATAGTTTGGATTACGGATTCTTTACCAGCGCTTACGGGTGGTTCAATGTATTCTTGCTGATGTTGATTTTCGGCGGTATTATTCTGGATAAAATGGGAGTACGCTTTACTGGAATGGGCGCCTGTCTGTTAATGGTGTTCGGTTGTGGACTGAAATATTATGCTATCTCTACCACTTTCCCGGAAGGTGCCCTGCTTTTCGGATTCAAGATGCAGGTAGCATTGGCAGCATTGGGATATGCTATCTTTGGTGTTGGTGTGGAAATTGCCGGTATTACCGTCTCTAAGATTATTGTGAAATGGTTTAAAGGCAAGGAAATGGCGTTGGCTATGGGACTTGAAATGGCAACGGCACGTATCGGTACAACTCTGGCAATGGTGCTGACTGTACCTTTGGCTGACTTCTTCGGATCTACTGACGAGGCAGGTGCTTTTCATACCAATATCCCTGCGCCGATTCTTTTCTGCCTGGTTATGCTTTGTGTAGGTACGATTGCTTTCTTTATTTACACATTCTATGATAAGAAGTTGGATGCTTCACTTGACGCACAAGGGCTTGAACCCGAAGAACCTTTCCGTATGAAAGATATCGTATATATCGTTACTAACAAGGGGTTCTGGCTGATTGCATTGCTGTGCGTATTATTCTATTCGGCTGTATTCCCGTTTATCAAGTATGCGGCGGACTTAATGGTACAGAAATATAATGTAGACCCGAAATTGGCGGGGACGATTCCGGGATTGTTACCGATCGGTGCGATCATCCTGACTCCGTTGTTCGGTTCTCTGTATGACCGTATCGGCAAAGGTGCCACGTTGATGACTATTGGTGCAGTGATGCTGATATTCGTGCATACTATGTTTGCACTTCCTATCCTGAATGTGTGGTGGTTTGCCACGATCATTATGATTGTGTTAGGCTTCGCTTTCTCATTGGTTCCTTCAGCTATGTGGCCTTCCGTTCCGAAGATTATTCCTGAGAAACAGTTGGGTACGGCTTATGCATTGATTTTCTGGGTACAGAACTGGGGATTGATGGGTGTGCCTTTGCTGATCGGTTGGGTGCTGAACTCTTATTGCAAGGGACCGGTGGTAGACGGTGCGCAGACGTATGATTACACGTTACCTATGGCTATTTTTGCTGTCTTCGGTGTACTTGCGTTGATTGTATCTTTGATGTTGAAGGCAGAGAACAGGAAAAAAGGTTATGGGCTGGAAGAAGCTAATATTAAAAAAGAATCGGTATAATATTAAAGACTCAGTATAATATTCTTGAAATAAGGAGATCAAAGTATGGCAGCGAAAGAGAAAATCAACCTGTTGGATGTAATTCCCTGTCGCAGTGAACATATTACCGTTGAAAGGGAAGGGGAGACGATTGTGCTCTCCTTCCCTCGTTTTAAATATACGTGGATGCAACGCTTTCTTGTTCCGAAGGGGATGTCGAAGGAGCTTCATGTGCATTTGGAAGAACACGGAACGGTTGTATGGGAACTGATTGACGGGAAACAGACGGTGCGTGAAATCATAGAAAAACTCGCAGACCATTTTCAGAATGAAGCAGGCTACGAGTCACGTGTATCTACTTATCTTTATCAGTTACAGAAGGACGGTTTTATAAAATTTCATTTCCCCACAGAGTAACACAGTGTCTCTCACTGAATCCTCTCTTTACGGTAAGATTAAAAGGCTCTGTGTTACTCTGCGGGGAATAAATTATTTAATAAAGATAGCCCATAGTATAACGGCACTTGCAATCAGGACGCCCATGATAATCAGTGTCCCCCATACGAAGTAGCTGTTGTCCCGTTCCTTTTTCTTCTCGGAATCACGGATGATACGTTCCATTTCTTCGGGGGTGGTGTTGGGTAGTGGATAAGGTTCGTTTGCACGGTTTAGATGCTTCAACTTATCGTTAGCACGTTCACGACGTAGGCGGGAAGCTTCCCGTCCCTCTTTTATTCGGCGTATCATGTCGAATGCATGTCCTTCACCAACCATATTCTTTGTTTTTTAGAAGTTCACTTCCTCGTTTTTCTATTTCCCTTCTTCTCTGTCCACTTTGAGCAATCCTCCCGTATTCGGATCAAAATAAACTTTGATGGTAGAATTCTTGTTGAACAAAACCGGAGCCAGATATTCTATCACACCAAATTGGGTAATAGGAAGCTCACCTTCGTAAAGTTTCTTTTTGCCGTCGGTTAGTGTAACCATAGCTTGTCCGGGGACGTTGTAGGCGATTCCATCCAAATCTTTCTTCTTCTTACCATCTTCCTGTGGCATCTTGACCGATTTCAGGTCTTTCAGACTGATATAAAACGGAGTTCCTGCCAAATCATTGTTGGCAACTACACCTAACTTCTTCGAGAAGCGGAAAGCAACTTCATTGTTGAATTCCTTGTCAGGAGTAAGGCGGACAGTGAATGTTCTCTCTTCTTTGTTGCAGGTGCCGGAGAACATTTGCGTCATGGCTTCTTCCTGTGCATTCAGATTGTCGAGCATAATCTTAAGCTGTGCCCCATCTGAAGGCATATTATCAGCCTGTCCGCGCAATAAGGCATTTTTGCTTTCGCGGATGTTATAGATTTCTTTAGCCACCAGCTCGGCCATCTTGGCGGTAGAACTAGCCATCAGAATCTCTTCGGTCAGGAATTCGCGAGGATTCGCTTTCTTTTGGAGGACTGCGGGAGCGGGAGCAGTTTTTTTGCCTACACTGCTATTGCTGTAAGGAACATTGATCGTTTTCACAATGCCATCCTCTGTCAGTTCCATGAGCGGTGCTACTGTCTTATCCTTCAATTTTACGAAATACGTAGTTTCGCTGTTGGGCACACCTACGGATTTCACTTTTACGCTAGCCAGTTCCCAGTACTCTTCAGGGTCGGCGGAGACGTTGGTCAGTCGCAGGTAACGATCAGCATATTTGCTGAATTCTCCCGGAGTATAGTTGACTTTGTTGGCTTTTATTTCAAGTTCTATTTGGGTTTTGGGAAGACTGTAAACCACTCCATAGTCTTTTCCTCGGGTAACCCCTGTCAGTACTTCGGTTTGTGCATAGGCGGACGTTGTTATAAGTAGTCCTGCTGCTATAATCAACTTTTTCATATTCGGTTCTTTTTTAACTGGTTTTGAAAACAAA
>OGZL01003290.1_pt1 | contig 11356 bp, 8 predicted proteins | sample 1576761 | NCBI WGS metagenome assembly OGZL01 (sample SAMEA3541595, study PRJEB24748) | human gut metagenome | biome: human gut; feature: human-associated habitat; material: faeces | place: China | collected 2012
TGGTAGAAGCATATAAAAGCTACCAGCAGATGCCTTACGACCGTCCTACATGGGACCTGACTTCCGTATTGTATTCTGTTGAAGGTCCGTCCTATTTCAACGTTTCTCCGGCAGGTAAAATAAACGTAACAGACCAAGGTGCTACTGAATTTACTCCCGATGCCGCAGGAAACCGTTACTACCTGACAGTAGATTCCATTCAGGCTGAGAATATCAAACAACATTTCGTCCAGTTACTGACCAAGCAACCGGCTCACTTCAATAAATAATAAGCATTATGACTAAATATCTATTGGGGCTCATAAGTTTATGGCTCATGTGTTCCTGCTCGGACACCGACCCCGGAGAAACCCCTCCGATAGACCCGCCAACACCTACACCTACCGTAACCATCACAAAACCGGAATTCGTATTCGGCTTCCAAGGCCAAAGCAAGTACTCTTACTGCCCAAGTGCCTTGAAACAAGCTGATGGGACAGTTCACCTATACTTCTGCGGCAATCCGGAAAACCTGATCATGGTCGATAACATCTTCCATATCAAGATCAACCCGGATGGTACACAGACTGCTGCCAAAAGTGTATTGCAACCTGGCGTATCAGGTTCATGGGACGATCACCATACCTGTGACCCTTCTGTTATCGAAGGTAGCTTCACTTGGAAGAATACTACCTACAAGTATGCCATGTTCTTCCTGAGTAATATGTACGGGGTATATTACAATGAAATCGGTGTCGCGTTCAGCAACGACCTTGATGCAGATAGCTGGGTGAAGTATCCGCAGCAGATTGTGAAGAAAACATGGTCGAGCGAAGGTGACCAAGAAATAGGTGGAGGCGGTAAGTCATGGGGAGTAGGCCAGCCTTCTGTCGTATCTCTGGATGGAAAAGGTAAGCTACTGCTGACATATACCGTAGGTGATATCGGTGGTACACGCATCGTCTGGGCTGAAGCGGATTTCAGTAATATGGATACATATTCCATCAGTACCCCGCAAACAATTGTGCAGACAGGTTTAAAGGCCATTGACAACCAGTCAAGGGATTATACCTGCAACTCGGAATTTGCAATTGACAAGGATGCGGATAAAATCGTCATGATACGTCCGGTACAACCTATGCCCAGTGATTATCCCAATTACCTGAATTCTTCATTGGAAATAGACTACATGAACCTTTCTGACTTCACCAATCAAAGAGGTAACTGGACACCGATTTACCGGATCACCCCGGATGATACCGGCTATCCAAGAAACCACAATGCCACTTTGCTGAGGGATAATTTCGGCCACTTGCAAGATTGGGAAGAACCGGAATTCTACTTTACGGTCAGTAAGGCAGCCCCCGATGTACAGCCTTCGGGCACCCAGCACCGCCACAAACAGGAAGGGAATGAAAATCAGCTGCAAATCAATCATTTTCCCGTCTGTAAAGGGAATATAAATCGCCGTACCGATGCCGCTTTTCATGATATACGAGCAGAACAGCCCCGTTACAATCAGCTGTAACAATAGCTTCTGATACGCACGCAGCCCCAGAGAACGCTTTTTTACCACCTTAATATAGTCATCCAGAAAGCCGATCAGCCCATAGCACAGGGTCATCAGCATGATAGCCGCGCCGTCCCTGTTTCCCTTCAGAAAGAAAAGGCTTGTAATCACGAATGCCGCCAGAAAGGCAACGCCGCCCATCGTAGGCGTGCCCTGCTTTGCCAGATGTGTCTGCGGCCCGTCGTCACGCACATTCTGCCCGAATTTCAGCTTTCTCAGCATAGGAATCACGATGGGACACAAAATCACCCCAATCACGAAAGATATGATGATGGCATAGACTGCCTGTTCCAAAGAACCCACTTTAGTTCACTCCTTGCAATTTTGCTACTGTTTTCTCAAATTCTCTGCTGCGGGATGCCTTAAGCAGAATCGTATCTCCTGCTTTGAGCGTAGGCAGTCCCTTCTCCCAGAATTCTTCCTGTGTCTCCAGATAATAAACCTCTTTCATGCCTGCCTTTTTCGCCGCATCTGCCATGTAATCACAGCAAAGCCCGATGCAGTAAAGCACATCAATGCCTTTTTCCGCCGCATGGATACCGACCTCACGGTGTCCTTCCTCCGCATAATCGCCCAGCTCGCCCATGAAGCCCAGAACGGCAATCCTTCTGCCCTTTGCGTTCGCCAGAATATCCAGAGAGGCCTTGCAGGAAACCGGGTTGGAATTATAAACGTCATTCAGAATCGTAATGCCGTCCTTCGTTGTTTCAATGCTCATTCTGTTTTTGGTCGCCCGGAAGCCTTCAATCCCCGCCTTCACCTGCTCCGGTGTCAGCCCCAGCTCCACGCCGACCGCCGCCGCGGAAAGCGCATTCAGCACCATGTGTACCCCCGGAATGGGAATATTCACGCGCACATTGCCAATCGGTGTATGAATCGTGCAGGCTGTTTTTTCCAGACCAACCTGTGCAATCTCATCCGCATAAAAATCTCTTTTGTTTTCAATGCCGAACCAACGAATCTTCTGCGGCAGCTTGCCCTCCAGCGTCTGCAGCATATCGTTGTCTGCATTGAGAATCGCAACGCCGTCCTTTTCCAGATGTGCAAGCATTTCGCATTTCGCCTTCAGAATCCCTTCTCTGCTGCCCAGAAATTCAATATGCGCCACGCCGACATTGGAAATCACGCCGATGTTCGGGCGCACTGCCTTCGCAATTCTGTCCAGCTCCCCGAAGTGGTTCATGCCCATTTCGATGATTGCCGCCTGATGGTGCTCCTCAATGCGGAAAATCGTCAGCGGCACGCCAACCTCATTGTTGTAATTGCCCTGTGTCCACAAGGTATCGTATTTCTGCGAAACCACGGATGCAATCATATCCTTTGTTGTTGTCTTGCCGACACTCCCTGTCACCGCAACAACGGGAATATCAAACAGATTTCTGTAATAAGCCGCCAAATCAAGCAGCGCCTTCCCCGTATCGGGAACCAGAAGCACAATCGCCCCATTCGTGGGTGCCACCACCTTCTGAGAAAGGCAGGCGGTCACGCCGTTTGCAAAGCACTGGGGCAGAAAATCATGCCCGTCACGCACCTCTCCCACTCTTGCAACAAAAAGAACGCCTTCCTTTGTTTCTCTGGAATCCTGTGTCACATACCAGATTTCCTTATTCAGTGCTTCCTCCATATCCCCCAAGGCAATCATCTGTGCGCCTGTTGCCTTGATAATTTCTCTGATCGTAATCTTTTTCATAAGCAATCCTCTCCAAATGCCTTGCGTACTTCCTCAATGTCATCAAAATGAATGGTTTTGTCGGGGAAAATCTGATAGGTTTCATGTCCCTTCCCCGCAATCAGAATCACGTCGCCTGCTTCCGCCATGGCAACCGCCTTCTGGATGGCCTCTCGTCTGTCCACGATTTTTTCATAGGGGCAATCCGTTTTCTTCACCCCAACCTCAACATCCTCCAGAATCTTCTCCGGGTCCTCTGTTCTGGGGTTATCCGAGGTAATGATGCAGTAGCCTGCCAGTCTGCCGCCGATTTCGCCCATGATGGGACGCTTTGTTCTGTCTCTGTCGCCGCCGCAGCCAAATACCGCAATCAGCTTGCCCTTTACAAATTCATTCGCTGTATTCAGCACATTTTCCAAGCCATCGGGCGTATGTGCATAATCCACAACTGCCTGACAGCCCCTTTTGCTGCGTACCGTCTGGAATCTGCCGGAAACGCCGGGGTTTGCCGTCAGCCCTGCCACGATTTCCTCTACGGGCACACCGAGCAGAATACACGCCCCTGCCGCACCCAATGCGTTGTATACGCTGAACCGTCCGGGCGTATGCAGGTGTACAGGATACCGCTTGCCCTGCCAGAGCATATCAAATGCCGTACCGTCTGCGGAAACGTCAATGCCCTCCGCCGTCAAATCAGCCTTGCTGTCCACGCCGATTGTCAGCACCTCGCCCTTGCTTTGCTCCTTCATATATGCGCCTGCGGCATCATCCATATTGATGACGCTTTTTGCCGCGCGTGCGAAAAGCATCCCCTTTGCCGCCTTATAGTTTTCCATTGTTTTATGATAATCCAGATGATCCTGTGTCAGGTTCGTGAAAATTGCCACATCAAAGGCAATTCCGTCTACCCTGTGCAAATCCAGAGAATGAGAGGAAACCTCCATCACAACGTCCGTCACATCCTCATTCTTCATCCGGCGAAAGAGCGCCTGCAGCTCCTTCGATTCGGGCGTTGTCCGCTCCGCCTTCAGCACCTCATCGCCGATGCGGTTTTCAATCGTGCCGATAATGCCCACCTTTTTGCCGATTCTGTCCAGAATGGATTTCATCAGATAGGTGGTCGAGGTTTTGCCATTTGTGCCTGTCACACCGATGACATTCATCTCTGCGGAGGGGTGTCCGTAGAAATGGTCGGAAAGCAGTGCCAGCGCAATGCGGTTATTTTCCGTCACAAGCACCGTTACGCCTTCGGGTACGTTTTCCACCCTGTGCTCACACAGAAGGGCAGCCGCCCCCTTTTCCAATGCCATGGGAATATATTTGTGTCCGTCCGTCTGAAATCCTGTAATGCAGACAAACAGACCGTCTTTTTCTACCTTGCGGGAATCGTACTGGAAATCGGAAATTTCCACATCCGCCGTTCCCTGCTGTACCTCATAAGAAATACCCTCTAAAAGCTGTTTCAGATTCACTCTTACAGCCTCCTTTCTTTTTCGGCTTCGATAAATAAATCTCAATAATAAGCCATTTTTTAGTATACCACACTTATCTCCTACAACCAAATATTTTTGCCATTTTTCTTGAAAAATGCAAGGAAAGGCCATTTCCCTTTTTCGCTATTCCATGCGAAGCAAAACCTTCGTTCCCTTGTTTACGCACTCTCCTGCCGGTGGGGTCTGTCCCGCAACAGTTTCGCCCTCTGTCTCAAGCCGTGCAGAAAGCCCTGCCTGAAAAAGTGCATTCTTCCCTTCGTTTAAGGTCATGCCCAGAAGGTCGGGTACAATCGTTTTCAATTCTGCCGCTTCCTCCGCCTCTTTTTCATCATATTTCGCTTCCATCCCCAGATACGGCAAAATATTCCGCAGCAGCTCCTGCATCACAGGCCCTGCCACCGTGCCGCCATAATAAACGCCCTGCGGCTCATCAATCAGCACCAGTGCCATCACCTGCGGATTTTCCGCCGGCGCAAAGGATAGAAACGAAGCAATATATTTTCCGCTTCTGCGCGGCAGCTTTTCCGAAGTCGCCGTCTTGCCGCCGATGCGGTATCCGGGGATATATGCCTTGCTGCCCGTTCCTTCGGAAACCACGCTTTCCAGAATCGCTTTCATCGTTTCCGAGGTCTCCTTGGAAATCACCTGCGCGCCTGTCTCATAGGTAAATTCCTCCGTCAGCCTGCCGTTTTCGTCCGCAAGCCCCTTTGCAAAATGCGGCGTAATCAAATATCCGCCGTTCACGATTGCCGATGATAACCATATTCAGCAGCCCGCAACAGCTGCAAAGGCGTAATCTGAAAGGACTGCCCGAAGCTCATCGTTGCCAGCTCCACAGGCCCGACATTCTCCGCCTTATGTATAATGCCCGTTGCCTCGCCTGCAAGGTCAATGCCCGTTTTTTCGGCAAAGCCGAATTTTTTCATATATTCCAGAAAGGTCTCCGCCCCTAATCGCTCCCCAACCTCCATAAAAACAGGGTTGCAGGAATTCTGTACCCCCTCAACAAAGCTTTCCGCCCCATGTGTGCGTGGGTATCGCCAGCATTTAATCTGTCTGTCCCCCGCCACATAAAATCCGCGGCAGAAAAAGCTGCTTTCAGGGGTCACAGCCCCCTCCTCCAGACCTGCCGAGGAGGTCACGATTTTAAACGTACTCCCCGGCTCGTATGTATCATTGATTGCGGTATTGCGCCACATTTTGTTCAAATACTCATTTTTCTCCTGCTCGGAAAAGCTGTCCCATTTTGCCGCCAGTGCTTCATCCTGTATGGTAAACGGCTCATTCAAATCAAACGAAGGGTAATTCGCCATGGCGTAAATTTCCCCATTCTGCGGATTCAGAATGATGAGAACACCGCGCTTTGCCCCCTTCGTTTCTACCGCCTTTGCAATGGTCTGCTCCGCATATTGCTGCATCACCACATCCATCGTTGTCACCAGATTTTTCCCGTCCACAGGCGGAATCCGCTCCTGCTCGCTGTCCACCTCATTCCCTCTGGAATCCGTCAGCGTGAGAATCTTCCCCCGCTCTCCCTCCAGAAGCCTGTCATATTTTGCCTCCAAGCCGATAATGCCCTGATTATCCTTCCCGACAAAGCCAATCACCTGCGCCGCCATGCTTGTATAGGGATAGATGCGCCGCACATCCTCGTCCACCTCTACCCCCGCATAGTTCGCCCTGCGGATGGCTGCCGCCGTTTCGGTGTCCACCTTTGTTTTGATGCGCACCAAGGCAACTCTCTGCTTAATTTTTTCCAAAACCTCGTCATATTCCAAATCCAGCATTTCTGCCAAAAATTGCGCCGTTTTCTCCTTTTCCTTCACCTGCACGGGAATCACACTCACGGCGTTTACCGTTTCCGTCAGAGCAATCCCTTCCCCGTTTCGGTCAAGAATCGCGCCGCGCTTCGGCGTAATCAGCCTGTCTCTGGTCTGCTGCTCATACGCCAGCTCCTGCAATTCCTCCGCCCGAAAAAGCTCAATAAAAACCAGCCGCCCCGTCAACAGCAGATACCCGCACATGGAACAGAACAAAAAAAGCAAAAGCCGTTTTTTTGCCTTTATCGTCGGTTTCTCCATACAAAACACCCCTGTCTTTTCCCTCTACTGATTATTGTATAGAAAAGACAGGGTGTCTATGCTTTTCTCTATTGCGTTGTTTTCTTCGGCTCCTCCGCCGTTTCCTCCGCGGCTTCCTTCTTCGTCAGCGTGATTTTCACCTCGCTGTCCGCCTCTACGGAAACGCCGTATTTCGGATCCTGCGCCGTTACGGTGCTGTTCGTGGTTTCGCCCTCAAAGGTTACCTCAAAGCCTGCATCCGAAAGCGTTTTCACCGCCTCGGTGTAGCTTTTCCCGACCACATTCGGCACCTTCGCTGTGCCTGCTTCTCCTTCCGCCTTCGCAACATACAGAATCACCTCACTGCCGGCTTCCACCTTCGCGCCTGCCTTCGGCACCTGATTCGTAATCGTGTTGCCCGTCCCGACAACCTTATACGTCAGCCCCTTGCCCTCCAAATCGAGCGCAACATTATAGATGCTGCTGTCTGTGTAATCGGGCATGGTTACGGTCGTCTTGCCGCCGTTGAGTGCTGCGGCTTCTTCCGTTTCCTCTGTCGGCTCCAGATTCTTATATTTAATAATGTTTTCCATAATCTGCTTTGTCATGGTTGCGGTGGTCTGCACGCCGTCCTCATATCCCTGCGGCTTATGGATAACGCTGAATACCAGATACTGCGGATTTTCCGCCGGGAAATATGCCATGTGGGTCAGTGTCCAGTTCTTCTTGTCACGCTTGCCCTGCTCCGCCGTCCCTGTTTTACAGCCGATGGAATATCCGGGAATCGCAATTTTCTTACCCGTACCATGGTCAACCGTTGCCTTCAGCGCAGTACGGATATAATCAGATGTTTTCCGGGAAATCACCTTACGCACAACCTCTGCTGTCTGCTCCTTCACCACAGAGCCGTCATCATCCACAATCTGCGAAACCACATAGGGCTTCACCAGATTGCCGCCGTTAATCAGCGCAGAAAAGGCAGTTGCCATCTGGATAGAGGTGCAGTTAAAGGTCTGCCCGAAGGAGCTTGTTGCCAGCTCAACGGGACGCAGCTGCGATTCCGCATGCAGAATCCCCTCTGCCTCGCCCGGCAGGTCAATGCCTGTTTTCTGCCCGAAGCCGAATTCCTTCTGATATTTATAGAATTTTTCCGCCCCCAGCTTCTGTGCAATCTGAATCACACCGGGGTTACAGGACTGCGCCATGATTTCCTCAACAGAAAGCGTACCGTGTCCGCTGTGCAGATGGCAGTTGATATCTCTGTCCCCCACCGTAATTTTACCGCTGCAATTGAAGGTAGAGTTCTTCGTGATTACGCCCTCCTCCAATGCCGCCGCTACTACCAGCGGCTTATAAATCGAACCGGGTTCGTAGGTATCGCTGACGCAGAAATTTCTCCATATTGTATTCAGATAGTCGCTCTTTTCCTGATCCGTCATGGCATCCCATGTTTCCTTGAAGGTTTCATCCGTTGCAAGCGCTGTCGGCTCATCGGGGTCATTCAGGTCAAAGGTGTCCGCAGAAGCCATCGCGTAGATTTCCCCCGTATTTGGGTTCATCACGATTGCCGCCACGTTCTCCGAGGGCCATGCTTCCATGGTTTCCTTCACCGCCTGCTCGGCGTACTGCTGAATGTTGTAATCCAGTGTTGTCACAATGGTATTGCCGTCCTGCGCCTCATAATCCTGATAGGTTACCTTGTCCGCCCCCTGATACAGGATAAAGGAACGCCCGGGCGTACCCGTCATTTCATCATTATAATAGCCCTCAAGCCCCCATGTGTTGTTGAAGCCAATCAAATGGCAGGCTAAAGTTTTCAGCGGATAGGAGCGCTTACTGCTCTGCTCAAAATAAACCCCCAGCAGCTTTTTCTTTTCCAGCTCCTCCTTCACGCTTCTCTCCACGCCCTTTACCAGATATTTCCAGTGTGTCGGCGTATTGATTTTGCCCGTTTCCTGATTTTTTGTAATATGATATTCCAAATCCTCGTAGTTCAAATCGGGGAAATATTCGCAAAGGGTATCAAAGGTCTGCTTTGTTTTCTTGGCATCGTCCTCCTCCGCCAGCTGCAAGGGGTCTAATACCACGTTATACACCGCTGTCGAAACGGCAAGCACCTGCTCATTTCTGTCCAGAATACTGCCGCGGTTTGCCGCATTGACTAAGTCATAGCGGTTAATCTGCTGATTTTTCGCCGCCGCTTCAAATTCCGCGCCATGCACAACCTTCCAATACAGCACTCTGCCGAATAATACCGTCAAAATCACCATAAATACAAAAAGAATAAAAGCAAACCTTTGATTCGCTTTTATTCCTCTGGCCTTTCTTCTCATCTATCATCAATCCTTTTTAAAGAAATCTAAAATCCTGTCCACCAAAGAGGTTTCCGCTGTCGTTTCCTCTGTATCATGCTGCACCGTATAGCTCTGCTTGGGTACGTTGATATAAACCACCTGATAGGGCTGCGGTTCGCTCATGCCAAGCCGTTCTGTTGCCTCCTGCTTGATGTAGTCCATATCCAGCTGTTCTGTCAGCTCTGCCTCCAGAATCGCATTTGCGGATTTCAGATCCTCCAGTTTGCTTTTTTCCCTTCTGAGAGAAACCTCCGCCTGATCTACCATAACATGCATCCCCATAAATGCAATACAGCCGATAAACAGCATAATCGCAACGCCTACCATTTTCGCAAAGGAAACCTTATTTTCTCTTTCCGCCTCCTTGGCAATGCGCGCCGCTTCTCTGCGCCGTTCCTCTTCCTCCTCCCGCACACGGTAAGGGGTATAATCGGGCTGCAATTCATACGCCACATTGCCGTAGGTATAATAAGAACCGCTCTGGTTGCGTTTTCTGTTCTTCTCGTCTCTTGCTGCCATCCTTTCCCCTCCTTTCTCGGGTCTTTTCAATATTTATCAATCCTGCGAAACCCCCTCCAGCACACGCAGCTTTGCGCTTCTGGAACGAGGATTTTCCTCTAATTCTTCCTTGCTCGGTAAAATGGGCTTTCTGGTAATCACCCTGCCCAAAGGCTTTTTGCCGCAGACACATACCGGAAACTGCGGCGGACAGATACAGGGATTTTCCTGCTTGCGGAAGGCCTCCTTCACAATTCTGTCCTCTAAGGAATGGAAGGTGATGATGCAGAGCCTGCCACCGACCGCAAGCCTTGCGGCAACGTCATCAATCGCCCTTTGCAGTACCTCCAGCTCACCGTTCACCTCAATGCGAATCGCTTGAAAGGTGCGCTTTGCCGGATGGGGGCCATCCTTTCTTGCGCCCTTCGGTACCGCCTTTTTGATAATATCTACCAGCTCGCCCGTTGTTTCAATGGGCTTTGCTTCTCTTTCCTTTACGATAAACTGCGCGATTCTTCTCGCCCATCGCTCCTCGCCATAGGTGAAAATCACTCTGTCCAGCTCATCCTCGTCATAGCCGTTCACCACGTCATACGCACTGAAGGGCCTGTCCGGATTCATCCGCATATCCAACGGGGCATCCTGCTGATAGGAAAAGCCGCGCTCCGCTTCATCCAGCTGATGCGAGGAAACACCGATATCCAGCAACATCCCGTCGATTTTTTCTATCCCCAGACTGTCCAGAATATTTGCGATATTGCCGAAATTATCTCTGACAAATGTGATTCTATCCTTGTATTCCGCCAATCGCTTTCCCGCCGCCTCGTGCGCGTTGGGGTCCTGGTCAATGCAAATCAAACGACCGGTTGTCAGCCGTTTTGCAATCTCCAGGGAATGACCGCCGCCGCCCATGGTACCGTCTACATAAATGCCGTCAGGCGTGATATTCAAATTGTCAATGCACTCGTTCAGGAGTACGGAAATATGATGAAATTCCATGCCTGCCGCCTTTCCGATTTGTCTGTGTTGTGTGATATCTATCTTTTAAGTCATTCATACTTTTAAATCATTCATAAATTTGCTTCGCAAATTTATTCATAACGAATCATTCTCTTCGAGAATTCCAAATGCAAATAAATTTGCATTTGCTCATGTAGCTTACAGCTACACGAGGATTCGTTATATCCCTAAATTCTCCATCTCAAAAGCAAGCTCGTTGCTGATGTAATCCTCTTCGTCGCTGTATTCGTTCCAATTATCCTTATTCCAAATTTCAATGCGGTTATTCACACCGATGGAAACAATGTCCTTTTTCAAGCCTGCGTATTCTCTCAGATGCGTCGGCACCATAATTCTTCCCTGATTATCCAACTCACATTCCACCGCGCCTGCAAAGAAAAAACGCACAAATTTACGCGCACCGGGGTTTGTCAGCGGAAGCTGCTTCAGCTTTTCCTCGAAAATCTTCCATTCCTCCTGCGGATAAGCAAACAGGCAGTTATCCAGCCCCTTTGTCACAACGAAACGCTCGCCAAGCCCCTCTCTGAACTTTGCCGGAACGATTAAACGCCCCTTTGCATCAATCGAGTGCTGATATTGCCCTAAGAACATTTCGCTGTCACCACCTTCCGCCACTTTCACACCTTCGCGGTAGTTTTCCACCACAAAAAACCACTTTGCGCCACTTTTAACCACATTGTAATATAGCCGCCACAAAAAAACAACCCCTTCCG
>OGZL01003297.1_pt1 | contig 11344 bp, 7 predicted proteins | sample 1576761 | NCBI WGS metagenome assembly OGZL01 (sample SAMEA3541595, study PRJEB24748) | human gut metagenome | biome: human gut; feature: human-associated habitat; material: faeces | place: China | collected 2012
CAGTCGCTATTGTTGTATATAAAGGTTTAATATCTGTAGTTGGCCGAATACTTACAAATTAGGTAACTAGAAGGTTTAATTAGCCCACCAACGCGGATCTCCAGCAACACCTTCACCGTCAAATTTCAGTTCTGGTTTAAAACGGAAATCACCATTGATAGGATCGATAAACAGATCATCGCTTGTGTATTCCAAACTAATGGCATCATTAAATTCTCTACTATCAATTACCATATCAGATGTCACATAACAACCAGCATAACTTAGCCAACCGGAATAATCACTATTACCAGAATTAACTTTACTTCCTCCATTAGGACCAGAGAAAATACAATTAGTGATAGTAATCATCTTAGGTTGCTTATCTAAACGGAACATCTTAGGAATACCTGTTTCATTATTATAGAAGGTACAGTTAGAGAACTCAAATTCAGATAAAGCTACACGCAGGTCAATAATCTGATCGCCGATTTCCCATAATGTACAGTCTGTTATAGAAATGGAATTTAACGTTCCAGCTTTCCCTATATTCAATAAACCATATCCACTTAAGCCAATATTCTTTAATATACAATTATCAATATTTATACTTTCAGCCATTGCGTCATTAGAATTCATTCGAATAATGCTACGAGGAACTTCACGAACTGTACATCCAGTAAAACTGATATTCGTAAAGCAATTACCATTACCTATTTCGATAAGGAATTGTGATCCTCCATTACTTAATACATCCATATACTGAACATAGAAGTTACCCATTGGAGCAGAGAAAGTAAACTTACTCATTTCCAAAACAGGATTTATTCCATTCACAATATTACCTGATAAATAAATATTCTTGATTCCTTCAGGAATAATTATTTCATCAGCCTTGTAAACCAACCCTCCCTCAAAAGCAAGAGTCACATCTACAGGTGCTTCAACTGTACCAGCAACGTTAGCTAAAACTATATTAATATCATCTTGAGGAGTGACATTAATCAAGGTTGAAGTAGATGAGCCTAAAGTTCGGAAAGTATACGTGCCTCGTAAGATTCCATCATTTAATATTTGAGCAATATAATTAGTTCCAATTTGCAAATCAGAGATAACTAATTGCCCATTCTGTAATTCTGTATCTGTCAATTGATGATCTTCAATCCAAAGAGTATCCGTATCAAGCTCAGGTTCATCATTTTGTATTAATTGGCCATACTTAATATTTGTTGCTTCCTTTTCAATATCCCACTGCAATGTAGCACTAGTAATTCCTGGAACAACCTTAGTAAAGATTTGCTCAGCAGGTGTATCAAAGCAAAGAGCTGTCCATCCAGACTCTTTACCAGTAAGATCATTCACACCTTTCACTCTAATTGAATAACGGCTAGTGCCATGAAGATCTTCAAATAATAAACGATATTCGGTAGCTGTTACTGTACTTTCCTCTTTATAAGCGGTCAGTGTATCAACTAATGCCGTTTCAGTACGTACAATATTATTAAAAAGAAGGCTGTCTCCCTCACTAAATTCAAATACATATTTGGTAGCATCTATAACCCCTGTAAAACTAACAATTACAGATGTAGGCCTTTCCTCCACTATATCAAAATGAATAGGACGATACATATTATCATAATTCGGGTCATATCCCCAGTTATTAGGGTCTTCACAAGAAACAATCAAAAGATTGAGCAAACCCAATAAAATCAATAACCTATTTAGTTTCATAATTCTCAATTTTAATAAAACAAGTATCAATATCCATACGAATTGGACAAATATCCATTCGATTTATAAACATCTTCATAATAAATAGGATAAAGATGGCGATAATTACATTTGCTATTTCCCATCTGGCTTATATTCTTTAAAATATAATCTTGAATCTGTGCTCCCCATTGTAGTTCTTGTAACAATCCAGTATAATCATAGGATGCACGTAATCCAGATGCACAAGCACACACTTTAGCTGAGTTCTGAATTAAAGTTTTTGCTGCACTCTCATCTTCGCGTTCCCAATAGTTTCCGGGGAACCAGCGTATTTCTCGATAAATCTTAGGATTCGGATTGGCATTTCGATTCATATAGAAATTAACAGAAGACCAGTCAATAAACTCACCATTTAAATTGCTTCCTTCATAAGTATAATATAATACTTGCGGAAAATCACTTGGGTTATAAGTTTTATCAAAAATCTGCACGGTCTTTGTACCATCCATCATATATAGCATAGCCTTCTTCATATCTTCGATTTTACTATCCAATAATCCCCAACGTACTAAATCTAATTTACGGATACCTTCACCTCCAAATTCCCAAGCACGTTCATTAACTATGGCTTCAAAGAAATCTGAATCATATGATGAAACTTGTGGAGAATCAGCTCCAAATGCACGTTGACGTACAGCTTCCAAAGCCTGACGAGGACTGATTCCGGCTACTGAATTTATCATATCGGCACTACCATTCAATGCATAACCAGCTTCCGCAAACATTAACAGCACATCAGAATAGCGCATAATAATCCAATTTATACCGGTCGGAGTTCGACTAGTTGCAGTAGCTGCAATACTGCGGTAAGTGTCAGAAGTCCACCAAAAACTCCATTTACCTAAACGAACATTCATTATATCATTATTCATTATTTCACGGTTGCCACCATCCACATCCGAATCTTTTTTATAAGTAGGCCAATAACATGCATAGTCACGACGCTTATCAGCTCTATCGAATGAATAGAAATAATAAGCATTCGTACTTACATAAGTACCACCGAATCCACGTTGTCCATAACCTATATTTCCATCCATGGCACGTCCCATCAATGTTCCTATATCCCCACTATATCCAACACCATTAGCAACTTCAAATAAGTTCTCGTTATATGCATTATAACCTAACCCACAAACTGTTTTCCATATATCTCCATAATCGGGGTCCAGTGCATGAGGATTCTCTGGATCTGCAATCAACTCTGCACACTGCTGCTCAGCAATTTCATAATAATCACGCCAATTTTTAGGACGTCCTACATAAAAACCGTTTGTTTCTTCCATCCCAGGATTACCTTCAATATTAGGATAATGTTCTACATTCGTATCATCAAAAGCATTTCCATCACGTACAGACCAACCACCTGCAAACAAAGCAATACGTGCCAATAAACCTTTTGCAAAACCTTTAGTTACACGTTCACTATTATAATCTGAAGTTCCCATCCAAGGCAAATAGTTTATCGCTTCTTTCATATCTTTTATTATACAAGAATAGATACTGTCACGATCAGTCTTTCCCATATACACATTCGAAAGATCAGAATTAGACATACCTTCTTTATAAGGAACATCTCCATAGCGACGTACCAATTCAAAATAAGCTAATGAACGCAGCACCAAGGCCTCACCTAAATATCCCTGTAAAGTCTTAGATTCAGATAACTTAGTAGATTTACGTAAACCATCAACTGTAGTACTTGCTAATTCTGCCATTTTAAAAATACCTTCCCATTTTGTATTTTCCAAATACCAATTACACCAATAATTAGCAATACCATTATCTGCCCCTGCAGTAGAAGGATCATTTTGATAGCCACTAGCCAATTCTATATCAGAGACACCTTGCCAATTGACAGACATTTTTTGTCCGTACACATAAGTATCACACAGTTGAGAATAAATACCCATTATAGCTGACCGTGTCATACCCTCATTCTCATAAATAACCTCTCCTGTCTGTTCCGACAAAGATTCTGTATCTAGGAAATCACTACATGAAGCCATACACAGGCATCCAAATAGTAATATTATTGATTTATATTTTTTCATTATTCTATTTTATTTAAAATGTTACATTTACTCCTACTATATAAGAACGTGATTTGGGATAAGCTGAATAATCAAATCCCATAACCATCTTATTAGAACTTGTATTCACTTCCGGATCTTGTCCACTGTATCCTGTAATACACAACAAATTACTACCTGTAGCATACAATCGTAAATTACGTACTCCAAACTTTCGAGTTAAATTTTGAGGAAGCGTATAACCAAGTGTTAATGTTCCTAGACGCAAGAAAGAACCATCTTCTATTGCCCAATCTGTCATAACAGAATTATTCATCAAAGGATGCCAGATTGTAGCATTTGCATTAAGTTCTTGTAAACGAACAGGATCTGCATGTGCACCATAATAGATATTATATCCAGTTTCCGGATCAATTGTAGTAAAACGATTTGCCAGACTCATTTCCGAACTCATATTTTGATAACGTTTTGAACCAACAAACGAGGTGTAATCTATTTTATTAGCATTGAACACATCATTTCCATAAGACCAGTTAAATAAAGCAGTGAGGTCAAATCCCTTCCATCCTGCTGAAATACCAAAACCTCCAGTATGTTTAGGTAATGCATGACCTATTACCTGACGATCGTTATCTGCATCAAGATGTCCATCTCCATTTAAGTCTTTTAATTTCAAATGACCTGGACCAAAATACTGACCACTATTAGTTAACAGCTCTTCTGTCACATCGGGCACTCCTTCTTTTAAAACCCAACGCTGAGTTGTTTCGTCAAAATTAAAATCATCAAAAGTATACATACCGTCACAAACATAGCCATACATCAAACCAACTTCCTGCCCAACAAATACACGATAATTATCACTACCAACTTCTACTTTATCACCATTAATAATCATTTCAGTATCCTCTGAGCCATAAAGCGCATCTACTCTATTTTTATTGAAAGCTATATTAAAATTAAAATCTAAAAAGAAATCTTTCTTATTTATTAAATTGGCATTCAATGAAAGTTCGACACCACGGTTTGTAGTCTGTCCTAAATTCTGATATTGAGTTCGATAACCAGAAACAGAAGGCAGCTGTATCTCCATGATCAAATCCTTTGTTACATCATTATAAAAATCGAAAGTAACATTTAATCTATTCCAAAAAGTCATATCCAATCCAAGATTGGTAGAATACTTTGACTCCCAGGTTAAATTTTCGTTACGCAAACGAGTTGATGGCTGCAAGCTGCTTTGTCCTATTTCATTCTGATAATAAAGATTCTTTGTATTAGTTACAGGGCTATAAGTCTGACGCCAATAAGATCCTACACGAGCATTACCAGACTTACCATAACTAGCACGCAATTTCAAATTATTAAACCAGTTCCGAACTGGATCCATAAACTTCTCGTCACTGATTCTCCATGCTAACGAACCGGCAGGGAAAATTCCCCATTTATTACCTGGAGCAAAAACATTTGTACCATCCGAACGTAATGTAAAAGTCAAATAATAGCGGTCATTAAAAATGTAATTTAAACGTCCAAAATAAGACATGCTACGGCTAGGTTCCTCAATAGTAGTATAAGTCGGTTCAGAAGTACCGTTATTCCACATTGCTAGAATATTATCTACTGTATAATCTGCAGGATAATAATCTGCATTTATTTCCATTTCATCACGTTGAGAATGTTTAGCTTCCCAACCTGCCATAATATCAAACCTATGTTTCTTCTGAATATCAAATTTATAATTCAATACAGTACGTAATGTCCAGTTATTTCCATTCCAATACTGACGTCGAGCAACAGGCTGTCCTGCCTTACTATTAGCTTCACCTGTATTTGCTAACCAAATATTATCCGTACGATCATAAGAATAACCATATGTACCTTCTGCACGCCACTCCAAACCTTTGATAATATTCCAAATTAAAGCTACATTATAGTTATTGTTAAACTTAGTCTGTTTTTTATACTCATTTGTAATATTAAACATCGGATCATTCAAGTTACTAATATTTTCTATCAGTATTTCATCATCACCAGCCAAATCCTCATCCGAGAGGTCTGTCAATGTTCCGATATTAGGATATTTAATCGCATCACGAAGTTTTGAGCCGCTAGATACACTTGGGCCATCAACCACTCTATTGGTCATTTTTGCATTAAAGTCTAAGCGTAATTTATCTCCAAACTTTTTAGTCAACTTTAAATTCAAATTATCACGTTTAAAATTAGAAACAGACATTATATAGCTTTCATCATCATGCGTATAGCTTAGACTATAGATCAAATCTTTACTACCTCCACTGATATTCAAATTGTAATTCTGCTTAATACCTGTATTTCCGAATAACATATCCTGCCAATTCGTTCCAACACGAGCCTTATAATTATTAATATCCTCCCAACGACCAAATTTGTCAAAGAAACCTGCATTATCAGAAGAATCCAATTCACGCTGTAAATACACATATTCATAAGGAGAAAGCACTTCCGTCTGATTATACATCCGGCTAAAGCCAACCGAAGCGTTAAACGAAACTTCTGTACGTCCAGTACGTCCACTCTTAGTTGTTACCAAAATAACTCCATTAGCACCTTTCGCACCATAAATTGCCGTAGAGGAAGCATCCTTTAATACATCAATACTTTCAATATCTGTAGGTGGTATATCATCAATACCACTAACTTCAAATCCATCTACTATAAAGAGCGGCTCATTACTTTGAGTAATAGAACCACCACCACGTACACGAATACTGACAGAAGCATCAGGAGAACCTTCGGAGGTAATTACGCTAACACCAGCCAAACGACCTGTAAGTGCACTTGAAGCAGAAGTCACAGGAATATTCTTCAATGTATTTTCACCTACAGAAGATATAGCTCCCGTCAAATCACGTTTACGAGCATTACCATAACCAACGGAAACAACCACTACCTCATCAAGCAACTGAGATTCATCCTCCATCTTAACCTTCAAAAGTTTACCAGGCTGAGATACAACTTCTTGAGGTTTCATTCCAATATAGGTAATAACAAGTACCTTTTTCTTCTCAGAAACCGTAATAGAAAACTTTCCATCCAGATCCGTAACTACACCATTTGTTTTATTGCCCTTTTCAATGACAGTAGCACCAATAATAGGTTCACCGTTTGAGTCTGTTACGATTCCTTCCACAGTAATACGCTGGGCTAGAGCCTCTATCGGTATCATAAAACATAACACCCATAAAAAAAATAGCCAGCTTCTTTTCACTTCCTTTTTCATGATAGTATTATTTTAGTTCAACAAAATCAATTGGATAAAACCACTATAACAAATTGATATAATATAAATATGGAAAATATTTCTCCTCAATAATTGAGATATATTAAAATCAATAAGCTATAAGATTTTAAGTTCTTTTCGTTTTTGCAAACAAATTTAAGCTAGCACATTTTTTATAAAGTGAACTATTTATTCTTTTTTGTATACAATTTGGGATATAAAAAATGTAATTCTATAGGAATCAATGAGTTTAAATAATTCAACAAATTTACAAGAAGGTTAGCAAGGTAAAAATTGGTTCATCAATAAAAGCTCGGTTAATTTTTTCTTTAACAACAAAACACAAATCTGAGATTCATAAAAAGGTGTTTCACTTCCCGGCTGATCTGGACGCCTGGCTGGCCTTTGACCCCGACACCGCGGACGCTTTTGCCGACGCGGACGCCGTAGCCGGGCGCGAGACAGTCCCGCAGGAAAATGTCTTGTGCGCTGAACTGCGTATGACAGGCAGCTTCATCGTGCGGCGGTACACTTCCGATGTGGCTGTTGATGAGGACAAAAGCGGGCCGGATTACTGCGCACTGGAAAATGGCAATGGCCGCCCGGTGCTGCCTGGCACTGGCTGGGCAGGCGCGTTCCGCCACCACATGCGGGCCATGCTGGATGAGATGGGCGGCACTGCGCAGCAGAAAGCTGACGTGAACGCGCTGTTCGGCTATTCCGATGACGGTGTACTTAAAAAGCGCTCAGCTCTGGCTTTTGATGAAACCGAAATTTCCGGCGGGCAGGCGTACACCCTAACCCGCAACGCGTTGGACCGCTTTACCGCGGGCACGGCCAGCAAGGCGCTGTATACATCCTGCGTGCAGCAAGGCGGGCAGGGAACGCTGACGATCCGGCTGCGCAGGGGCGCACTGGATGTATTCCAGCGGCAGCTGCTCGGCGCAGCACTGCTGGACCTTGACCGCGGCTATCTGACAGTCGGCGGTGAGAACAGCGTGGGCCGCGGGCGTGCCACAATCACAGCCCTGACGCTGAACGGATACCCGTTGCAAAAAGAAGATCTGCTCCACGCTTTGACGGAGGTGGAAAAATGAGCGATAACAAACCATGGGTGAAGGATAGCGGCCATGCGACGGAATCCGAGCTGGCAGCGCTGGTACAAAAATACCCTATAGATGGCTGCTGGGCGGCGTTTTACACGGACCGCTTTGCGGCGGGCCGCACTGCCGACGGTGTCCCATTGTCCACGCCGGAAAACCTGCTGGAACTGCGCGTGTTCGGCGAGGCGGGCGAACTCTGGCTCTGCCGCAGCCGCGTGGGGCAGGCGTTCCGCTGGCGGTTGGCTGTGGACGCGGGCGACTATCTGACCGAAACCCAACTGCTGGACATTGCCGAGCAGGATGGCGACAGCATAACGTCCACCGGCGGCGGGCATTATACCCTGCCTGCGGACAAGGACGACGCGCTGCTTCTGCACGAATATCTTGACTACGACCCCGAAAACGGGATGGCCTTTGTGGCCGACACCCGTTGGATGGGCTTTGCAAAGGGGGAACAATAAATGGCAAACGTCGTAAACCCCTACAGCTTTGTGCCGCTGGGCACCGCGCCCGTCCGCACCTCGCTGGACGCCTGCTATACCGGCCCGCTGCTGACCGGGCGGCTGGACTACACCCTGACCACCGACACGCCGCTGCTCATCCCCGACACAGCCAAGACCGTGCAGGACGAGCAGGTCGAGGACCATAAGCGATACCCGTTTTTCCGCCTGCCGGACGGCACCCCGACCATCCCGGGCAGTGAGCTGCGCGGCGCGATGCGCGGCGTGTACGAGGCTGTGACCAACAGCTGCCTGTCCGTGCTGCTGGACAGCACGGAGGAACCGTTCAGCCAGCGTCTGCCCTCGACGAACGGCTTCAAGGACCACGGCCTGCTGGGCATCGACCCGGAGACGGGAGAGTGGGTGCTGTATGCGGCGGATGTGGTGGACTACCTCAAACTGTCCGAGGGCCGCGACGGCTCCCTCATGCGCAACGGCTGGCTGAACTGGTACGGTCATGAATACCACAGCGGCCAGCACACCCGGCTGCGCCCGGACGGGCCCTCCGGCTGGCTGCAATTCAACCGGCCCATCACGCTGTACAAAAAAAACTACCATGTGCGGCTGCTGGCACCCAAGGCGGGCCGCCCGGTCATCTTCCGCTGGCAGGACGACACACCCTACCGCGCTTTGAGCAATATCCTGAAAAAGTCCGCCGACAACGACCCCCGGAGCGCTGCGCACGGCGACCTGCTGGCGGCGCTGGAAAGGGTACATAACGGCGACCCCGCGCAGGGTGGGCTTGTGCCGGTCTGGTATCTGCTGGCCGACGACAACGGCACGCCGCGCTGCTACCTGAGCGGTGCGTCCATTGGCCGCGTCATGCAGGGCCGCAGCTGGGCCGAGATCATGGGCAATTACGCCCCCTGTGCGGACACCGACGCCCTGTGCCCCGGCTGTGCTCTGTTTGGCACGGTCAAGGGCAAGGGTACGTCCGGGCGCGTGCGGTTTACCGACGCCGAGACGTCGCAGTACGAGAGCCTTGGCAATAAAACGCTGCCGATTTTGAGCGGCCCCAAGCCGAGTGCGTATGAATTTTATCTTGAAAAGCCGAAATCAACCTATGAAACGAGCATTGGGTTCTGGAATTACGATTTCTGCTCTCTGGAAGAAACCAAATACTCTCCGGACGGAACCAAACAAACGATAAAAAAATTCCGCGTGTACACCCCACAGCCGCGCGGCAGAAAGTTCTACTGGCACAGCGCGCCCCGCACGGAGAACGAGCGTTCCAACCAGAACGCCACGCTTGAGGCCATGAAGGGCACATTCAAGGGCAGCGTCTACTTTGACCGCATCACCCGCGCACAGCTGGAGGAGCTGGCCTTTGTGCTGACGCTGGGCGAGAACACGCCCGCCAGCCCCCGCCTGCACAAAATCGGCCACGGCAAGCCGGTGGGCTACGGCAGCTGCAAAATCACCCTGACCGGCGGCGAGCTGCGCACCCTAGCGCAGCAGGACGGCACGCTCTGCTACACCACCGAGCCGCTCCCCTTAGATTCCCTGTTGGCCGCCCATGGGCGCATCGACACAGACAGCACGTCCGTAAAGAGCCTTTTGAAAATTGCGGACAAGCGCAGCACCCAGAGCAAGACCGTAGAATATCCGAGTGCCAAAGACAAAAACGGCAACGACAAGATTTTCAACTGGTTCTCCCAGAACCGCAAGCACGCAAAGAGCCTTGTTACGCTGCCGCACCCGCTGGACAACAACATTACGCTGGAGCCGAAGCGCGGCCCTGACCCCGCACCACGGCGGGAGGGCTTTGCCGCACCGCCGCGCCGGGAGAGTTACACCTCCACGCCCCAGCACGAGGACGCGCCCTTGTGCGTCGGCAGGGTGTACACCGGCAGAGTGACGGGCATCAAGCCTTACGGCGCGTTTGTCGATTTGGGAAGCCGCCGCAGCGGACTGGTACACATCCGTGAAATCGCAAACCACTTTGTCCAATCCGTTGACGACGAGCTGCAAATCGGCCAGACCGTGCGCGTCAGAGTGCTGGACATCAAACAGGAGGGCGGAAAAGAGAAGATTTCGCTTTCCATCAAACAGGCATAAAACCGAATAAAGAAAAAATACCCCTACCGGGAGAACATGAACAGCACCCCACTTGTTAGATAGTATATCATACTGTCTAACAAATGGGGTGCTGTTCACATCCCGGCAGGGGTATTTTTGTTGGATTCCCGCAGGTAAGGAGCGGGTAAGATACATCGAGGACTGGCCATTACCGCCTTAACCATCAAACAGGAAGGTTTCAATTCCCGAGGCGCGGGTAAGATACATTCTATCAATGTTTACTGTGGTTTCGTTTCCAACCGGTTTCAATTCCCTCAACACAGGTAAGATACATCCCGCCAAACACAGTCGCCGCGCATCGTGCCCTTGTGCAAGCGCCGCCTTTGTTTTTTACAGTATAGCACACATACCCATGCTTGTCTATATTCTGCCCCAAAGACGGCGGCCTTCCCTACAAAAGCAGCCGGAACATGCCAAAGCCCTGGCTGTTGCGGTCCCCCAAGCCGATCTGGTACAAAAGGCAGAGCGTCTCCGGGTCGCCGTCCAGCAGGAAATCCCCGTCCCAGCCGGTCAGGTAGATGCCCTTGAACTGCGTTACCCGCTTGCGCGGCAGCCGGGTGCCCGCCGGTCCCCGGTGAGCCTGTAATCACAATAATTCTTCCTTGATTCATC
>OGZL01003298.1_pt1 | contig 11344 bp, 9 predicted proteins | sample 1576761 | NCBI WGS metagenome assembly OGZL01 (sample SAMEA3541595, study PRJEB24748) | human gut metagenome | biome: human gut; feature: human-associated habitat; material: faeces | place: China | collected 2012
TTTCATATTTTCTCCTCCATCTCCGTTTTCTTGATGATTTGATTATATTATTTGACTATGGTTTTTTCAAGAAAATACAAGAAAGTTTTCTTCCAAAGTTGTATTGTAACCATATGTTTCACCCATTAAAAACTAGTATTTTTTATCTGTTTTGTGCATTATGCCATTATTCGAACCTATTTTTTTCGATAAAAACCAGTTTTTTGTGTGTTATGTGTAAAATTTTTATGAACTGACAATACAACTTTGGTTTATACATTACTTGTATTGTAAATGTATACAATCCACACAGTTGTATACCTGTTATCTTCTTTTATATTATGCAAAAGCAGTTCTTATTCTTTTATGTAAAGCTACACCTTCTATGCATTATCCACAACTCCCTCATCCTTCACCTGCAAAATTTACGCTTCATCCTTCACCTGCAAAATCAGCGCTTGACATAAGTCCGATTTCAGACTATACTCTTGTAAGTATGATTTCGGACTTACTTTGTATGATCGAAAATTCATTCATCTATATAATTGTATAAATGGAGGAAATTATGGATTCTACTATACTGATCAGCAAATATTTAAAAGAATACAATTGCTTATATAAAGAAGCAAATGAAATTTACCACGAAGCTGCCCGCAGACTGCATCTGTCTGACAGCGCTTTTGAGATTTTCTATGCACTTTTTGATATGGGTGATAACTGTCTGCAGCGTGATATCTGCAAGGCTTCCTGCCTGCCAAAGCAGACGATCAATTCATCCATCCGGAAACTGCAGGCCGACGGATATCTCACTCTTTCTCCCGGAAAAGGACGGAGTATGCATATCCATCTTACAGATTCCGGCAAGAAACTTATTCAGGAAAAGCTGCTTCCTCTCATCCAGATTGAAAATGATACTTTAGCTTCTTTCAGTCCCGAAGAATGTGAACAGCTTCTGCGCCTGAATGCCAAATATAATCAGACCTTACGTTCTAGACTTTCTAACCTTGAGGAGGATCTATAAACTATGAAAATTCAATTATCCGAACATTTTACTTATAAAAAACTTCTGCAATTTGTGTTTCCTTCTATTATAATGATGATCTTCACATCCATTTACAGTGTGATTGACGGACTTTTTGTCTCCAACTTTGTTGGAAAAAGCGCTTTTGCAGCGGTGAATCTGATCATGCCCTTCCTGATGGGCATCAGCGCTCTCGGCTTCATGATCGGAACCGGTGGTAGTGCCATTGTTGCAAAGACGCTTGGTGAAGGAAAGACAGAAAAAGCCAATGAGTATTTTTCCATGCTCGTCTATATCACTGCTATCGGGGGAATCATTATCGCAATCCTGAGTATGTTCCTTGTAAAACCTGTTGCCATTTTATTCGGTGCAAATGGTGCACTTCTTGACAACTGTATTTTATATGGACGTATTCTTTGTATTTCATTGCCTGCTTTTATGCTCCAGAATGTATTTCAGAGTTTTTTTGTAACTGCCGAAAAGCCACATCTGGGACTTCGCGTAATCGTGATCGCCGGCGTGACAAATATGGTACTCGACTTTTTATTTGTTGCTGTGCTGCATTTCGGACTTCCAGGTGCAGGCTTTGCAACTGTATGCGGAGAGTTTATCGGAGGGCTTTTCCCGTTATTCTACTTTGGACGGAAAAATTCCAGCTTATTAAAGCTCGGGAAAACACATTTCCATGGCAGAATCTTATTAAAGACCTGTACCAATGGCTCGTCCGAGCTTATGACCAATCTTTCCAGCTCTGTTGTAAATGCTCTTTATAATATGCAGCTCATGAAATTTGCCGGTGAGGACGGCGTTGCAGCTTACGGAACGATCATGTATGTCAATTTTATCTTTGTTTCGATCTTCTTTGGTTATGCGATTGGAAGTGCCCCGATCGTCAGCTATCACTACGGTGCCAACAATCAGGATGAACTAAAGAATCTTTTCCACAAGAGTATCAGGCTGATTGGAACCTGGGCTGTTTCCTTATTTATCATCGCGCAGCTCATCGCAACACCACTCGCCACATTGTTTGTCGGTTATGACCAGGGGCTTTTTGAACTGACACGCAGTGGGTTCCGTCTGTACAGCTTTGCGTTCCTGATCAACGGGTTCAATATTTATGGCTCTGCATTTTTTACCGCATTGAACAACGGTCTGCTCTCTGCGCTGATCTCGTTTCTCAGAACACTGGTCTTCCAGATGGCAGTGGTTCTGCTACTTCCACTGCTTCTCGGGATCAACGGAGTCTGGTGCTCAGTTGCAATTGCTGAACTTTTAACTTTATGCGTTACCGGAACTTTTATCGTCCTGAAACGTAATACTTATCATTATTTGTGAACTACTCGGCAACTAAGTTACCAGAGCATCTGAATTTTGGCGGGATACCGCCTTTTTTCAGGGTGCCGTTGCTAGAATCAAACTTTTTGAACCAAAAATAATATTTGTTATTGAACCAAATCATTCGAAGTGCTATAATCATTTTAAGTTTTGAACTTCACTGTTTTATTTTTAAATTGAACTTTTTAGTTTGAAAGGAGATTTTCAAATGACAACTTTCTCAGATAGACTTAAAGAGGCGATGTATGCACAGAACCTGAAACAGATTGATCTGGTTCATATCGCCGCAGAAAATAATGTAAAATTAGGTAAAAGCCATGTAAGCCAGTACGTGAGCGGAAAAACTGTTCCGAGAAATGATATCCTCCATTTTCTGGCAGATACACTTCACGTAGATGCCGATTGGCTGCTCGGTGACAGTCAGGAAAACTTTACTGCTCGGGAAAACAACTCCGTTGCCCCAAAAGCTCCGTCTACCACTAAGACTTCTGGTTCTGTCGGAACTTCAAACTCTTCAAAAAGGGGAACTACACCGATGAAAAAGGCAATAACCGACAAAAATGATAATGCAGGAAGTTCTGCCATGCATATATTCAAAAAATCATCCAAACTCGATAATGTATTATACGATGTCCGTGGACCGGTTGTTGAAGAAGCTGCCCGTATGGAAGAACGCGGTACTCACGTACTGAAGCTCAATATCGGTAATCCGGCTCCATTTGGTTTCCGCACACCGGACGAAGTCATCTATGATATGAGTCAGCAGCTTTCTGACTGCGAAGGATATTCTCCATCCCAGGGACTTTTCTCTGCACGTAAAGCAATCATGCAGTATTCCCAGATCAAAAAGCTGCCAAATGTCACGATCAGTGACATTTATACCGGAAATGGTGTCAGCGAACTGATCAACCTGTGTATGTCAGCTCTTCTTGACAACGGAGATGAAATCCTGATTCCGTCACCAGACTATCCTCTGTGGACTGCCTGTGCCACACTTGCCGGCGGCAAAGCCGTTCATTATATCTGCGATGAACAGTCTGACTGGTATCCGGACATCGAAGATATGCGCCGTAAGATCACAGACCGTACCAAAGCTCTTGTAATCATCAATCCGAACAACCCGACCGGAGCACTTTATCCGAAAGAGGTTCTGCAGAAGATTGTTGATCTCGCAAGGGAACATCACCTGATCATTTTCTCAGATGAAATTTATGACCGCCTTGTTATGGACGGAAAAGAACATATTTCCATTGCTTCACTGGCACCGGATCTGTTCTGCGTCACCTTCAGCGGCCTTTCAAAATCCCATATGATCGCCGGATTCCGTATTGGCTGGATGGTTCTCAGCGGAAATAAAGCAATCGCAAAAGATTATATCGAAGGAATCAAGATGCTTTCCAATATGCGTCTCTGCTCCAATGTTCCGGCACAGTCTGTCGTTCAGACCGCTCTCTGGGGCAATCAGAGCGTCAACGACTACCTCGTTCCGGGCGGACGTATTTACGAACAGCGCGAATATATTTACAAGGCACTGACTGACATTCCAGGAATCACTGCCGTCAAACCGCAGGCTGCATTTTATATGTTCCCGAAGATCGATGTGAAGAAGTTCAACATTATAAATGATGAAAAGTTTGCACTGGATCTGTTGCAGGATAAGAAAATCCTGATCGTACAGGGAAGTGGATTTAACTGGAAACAGCCGGATCATTTCCGGGTAGTATATCTGCCACGAATTGAAGTTCTGAAAGAAGCTGTGGGAAAAATTTCTGATTTCCTGAGTTATTATAGACAGGGGTAGTAAAATGACAGGCACCACCTGAAAAGAAACATAGGGTACGGGTTCCGTTGCACTGGGCATTCCGATGAGCTCCCGAAACCGTCAATTGTGTCAGCAATGGCTTCCACAATTGACTGGATCTCATCTCTATAGTGCAAAGTCACCCGTACCCTGTGTTTCTTTTCCAGCTCCTTCTGCAATTTTACTGCATCTATAAATATTAACAGAAATAGAATCTTTTGACCTTGGTATCATCATTTACATTTTCATATTTTAATTTTCTTATGAAAGCAATGCTCTCACTGCTTCTCCATCAAACACAACTTCTTTTACATGATTAACCTCAATCTGATACAGTGCATTTGCCGCAATATGTTCGGCTGCCTGCTCCAGATCACGGATTCCTGATGTATTGGAATAAAGTTCAATTATCACATCAAGACCTTCATCTGTCACCGTACACTCGTCCCGACGAAGGCTCATTCTCTTCAGGATCTTCGGAAGTGCAAATCTGGAGAAGATGATCTTCTTCTCTTCCGGTGTATAATCCGGGATATCGATAACTGCAAAACGGGACATGATCGGTGCACTGATCTGATCTTTTTCATTGGCAGTTGCAATCGGATATACGCCAACTGTCGGAACGTTACACTCAATATAGTTATCCGTAAATCCAAGGTTATCAAGGAGTGTCAAAAGTACATCCGCCGGATTCCCATTTCCTTTTCCGGATGCTGCTTTGTCCAGCTCATTGATGATAAATACCAGGTTGGATTCTCCTGCTGCCGCAAATGCTTCCATAATAATTCCCGGTTTCGCATTGGCGTATACACGGGAACTTCCTGTAAGCTGTTCCGGATCGTTAATGGAACTCATATCCAGAGTTGTCCACGGAAGCTTCAGGATACGTGCAATTGCATAAGCGATCTGCGATTTACCGGTTCCGGCTGGTCCGATCAGAAGGATTCCATACGCTGGAAGAGTGTGCGTTCTGTTGATCTGGATGATCGTCTCTATGATTCTCTGTTTGACACGTTCCATTCCGTAAAGTTCTTCATCCAGGATTCTTCTTGCCTCATCTGGATCAATGGATTCAAAATAATTGCTCTTCCACTGAATATTCATCATGATTGAAAGAGCTCTCTGCGCATGTCTTCTTTCTTCCGGTGACACTTCATGTGATCTTGCAACAGCAAGGTTTCTTCTTGCCCACAGACGGATATTGTCCGGAAGGGTTCTTCCTGCACAGTTCATAAAATCGGTGATACTCTGCAGGCTTGTCAGCTTCATGCTGTCGCCGTCCTCTTCCATTTCCTCATCCACTGCTTCTTCTGTCGGTGCACTGCTTGCGAAAAGACGCTCGATCATGAACTGTAGGAAACCATCTTCAGCTGAAAGCTTGGTTGCCCCACCGAATGCGATTTCACGGATCTTATATACTGCATAGCCGTCTGCACGGTTTTCACCGGAAAGACGGACATTGATGTGGTTCTCGCCCAGCCATTTAATCAGGCTCACAAATCTCGCATCGATCTGGAGAATGTCCGCACTTACAGTTCCATCTTCCTCGTCAAATTCAAAGGATGTCTTCTTGATCGGGTTGGTGAAAATACCACAGGAATGATGCTTCCATTTACGGTTGCTGTTATCCAGAACCAGCATCGGTTTCTCCGCTGTCGCTTCTGTCTCATTCGAGCGGAATGTTGTATAAGTACATTCCTGGAACTTTTTTTCATCTGATGTGTGTTTAAAATCAAAAACTGGCATGATTTTTACTCCTTTTTCCTTTTATATTCGCTCTTTTCAAATTGTATATTTTTGCACATTTTATGAATAGTCTGTACCTATCTTAACACACTTGTTGCATATCTGAAAGTCAAAACCATTTCTTCATAGTATTTTTATTCATTTAGATTTTTATTTTCCTTCTGCTCCAGTCCTGCAAAAAACAGCTCATAAAAATCATCTTCTCCTTCCAATTTCGGTGAATTTTCCCCACCTCCATTGGTGCTCCGCTTCATCTCAGCATGAAATTCTTCTCCGGCACAGATCAGTCAATCTTAAGTTCCACTCTGCTTCCGCCTGCTTTTTCCTTTGTCACCACAATCTGTTTCTCAATCCTTGCTTTTAATTCCTGTACATGGGAAATGATTCCCACCAGACGGTTGCCTTCCGTAAGACCATTCAGTGCTTTCATCGCCTGTTCCAGTGACTCTTCATCCAGTGAACCAAATCCTTCATCGACAAACATGGTATCCAGCTGGATTCCGCCTGCCGATGCCTGGATCTCATCAGAAAGTCCGAGTGCCAGCGAAAGAGAAGCTTTAAAGGATTCCCCGCCGGAAAGCGTCTTCACGCTTCGCTCAGAACCATTGTAGTGATCGATTACGTTCAGTTCCAGACCACTCTGACTCTTCCGGTCATCCGTATCAGTCTGGCGTTTCAGCTCATATTGTCCTCCACTCATCACCATAAACCGCGTATTTGCACGGGCAATGATCCGGTCAAAATAATTGGTCTGGATGTAGGTCTCAAACTTAATCTTTTCTTTGGATCCGCCTTTGATCTTTCCATTTACCGTATCGGAAATTTCACGCACCTGTGTCCAGTTCCGCTCAAGCTCAAGAAGTTTCGCACTCTGCTTGTCAATCGCATTCCTGATTTTCAGATTATTCTCATAACGGATCCTGATCTCTTCCATCTGTTTTTGAAGCTCTTTTTTCGCACCTGATACTTCCTGTCGTGCCTGCCCAAGCTCTTCCATATCGGTTTCTTTATTACCTGCAATCTGCTTCTCCAGCGTTTTCTTCTTCGTCTTTGCCGCTTCTACCGACTGACTGCAGTCCTGGAATGCCTTCTGGGCAGCATTCAGATTCTTATCGATCTCTTTTTTCTGCTTATCCAGCTCTTTGATCTTCTGTTCTGCTTCTGCTTTCTCCGGAAATTCCAGTTTGTCACGCACCTTCACAGCCTGCTCTTCTGCATTTGCTTTATCTCTCTCAGACACAAGGAGCTGATCCTTTCGCTCCTGTTCTTCCTCCTGAAGCTTTTTCTGCATCTGCTCCAGTTCCGGGATCTCAGCTTCCAGCTTCTGCTTTTCTGCCACTGCTTCTTTAGCTACTTCCAGCTTTTTCTGTAATTCCTTTTCTGACTTTTCGAGGGCATCCATCTGTTGACCGATCAACGCCAGCGATTTTTCAATCTCTTCTTCCTGTATGCTGCTGTCAAAACTTTTCACACTCTTTTGGATTTCTTCTTCCAGCGCTTTTAACTGCACCAGCTTTTCATTTGCCTTAAAGCTTGCATCATTCGTCTTTTTCTCCACATCGGCAGTCTCTTTCCGGTATTTTTCAAGCTCTTCTTTCTCCGGTGCACCCTCTGTCATCTGTGCCGGACATGGATGGTGGACCGATCCGCACACCGGACACGGCTCTCCCGTTTTCAGAACCTTTGCAAGAATCCCCGCCTGCTCATCCAGAAATGCCCTCTCCATCCAGGCAAGCTGTGTCTTTCGCTCTGTACATTCCTCCTGTATGACAAGGTATGCTTTCTGCGCCTCTTCCACACTTTTCTTCTGTCTTTGGTATCTTTTATATTGAATAAGAATGTCTTCTGCCGCTTCTTTTCTTACTGAAACCTCTTTTTGTTCTGCTGTAACTTTCAGAACTTTAATTTCCGCATCCTTCAGCTGTTCCAGTAAATTCCTTTTCTGTTCCAGCTGCGCCTGCATCTGCGCTTTCTTTTCCTGATACCGGCTTTCCCGGCCCTTTAATATCTCAATCTGTTTTTCAAGCTCTTTAATCTGCTTCTGAAGTTTTTTTAATTCGTCATACTCTGCAAGCTTTTCCTGCCTCTTTCCGATCTCTTCTGTCAGCTGCTCTCTTTCCGGCACTTTTCCCTGTTCTTTCTTCAGTGCCATCTCCAGTTCTCCCAGCGTTGGTGTCTTCTCTGCTATCGTCTGCTCTGCTTTTTCCAGTTCCTTTTTTGCACGGATTACTGCCTCTGCCTTTCCGATTCTCTGGTTCAGCTCTTCCAGATCTTTCTCGATCTTCGTTAAATTCTTCTTCTTTTCTTTCACCGAATCTGCATCCTGATTTGTCAGAATTTCCAACACTTCCAGAACCTTGTCCGCATGAACCACCGCTTTGCTCTCACAGATCTTTTTCACATCCGTAGCAAGCACGTCATCCTCTTCGCAGCTGATATCCTTCATGTACTGCAAAATGCTTTTGCTGACATCCTCGTACTGTTCCTGCAATCTGCCGCTTGCATTTTTCATTTTCTCCTGAAATGCAAGATACGGTCTGGTATGGAAAATTTCTCGGAAAATTTTGCTTCGCTCCTCAGTTTTTGAAAACAGAAGCTTCATAAAATCTCCCTGCGCCAGCATTGCGATCTGAGTAAATTGTCCGCGGTCGAGCCCGATCAGTTCTGTCACTGCTTTTGTGACCTCTTTTGCCTTTGTAACCGGAAGCCTGTCATCCGGAAATTCCAGTACCGCATCCGCTCTTTGCAGCGTCATGCCCTCGCCCCTGTCCTTTGGACGCATGTACTCCGGATTTCTCCGGATATGGTAGTTCTGCCCCTGATAGAAGAACTCCAATTCCACAAAGGTCGGCGTCTTCGGATCCGCATATTTACTCCGAAGCATCCCCGGCTCTCTTTCATTTCCACTCGCTTCCCCGTAAAGTGCAAATGCGATTGCATCAAAAATCGTGGTCTTTCCGGCACCGGTATCACCAGTTATCAGATAAAGCCCCCGCTCTCCAAGTTCATCCAGAAGGATCTCTGTCTCTTTTGCATACGGTCCGAATGCAGAAATCGTAAGTTTTATCGGTCTCATCTCTCATCCTCCCATATTTCTTCCATCATTCCTCTGGCAATCTCTTCCTGTTCATCCGTCATGGGCTGGTTGTTCTGAAGCTCATAGAACTCTCTTAAAAGCTCCATCGGGGATTTCTCCTCTACTTCCGCCGTTCCTCTCACTGTCACTGCCGCTCTTGTCCGCAGATTGTCATAAGACAGCTTCATGATATTCGGGTAAATTGTTCTGAGTTTCCCGATTGCATCCGGGATATCCTCTTCATCAGTCAGCGTAATGTGAAGATAATCGTCCGTGTTCATATCCTTGTAAAAATCCAGCGCAGTCACTTCCATATACGTGCCTCTGACTTCCCGCATATCATGTTTCGGCAAAAATGAAATCTGCTGAATATTTATTTTGCCTTTTTCTTCTACATCAACGATGACTGCTACTTTTTTATGATTGGTTTCAGAAAAAGAATATTTGAGCGGCGTCCCCGAATACCGCACTGTCTCTTTCCCGATCTTCTGCGGGCCATGGAGATGTCCAAGCGCCACATAATCAAATCCGTCAAAGACAGATGCGTCCACATCATCCACACCGCCTACAGACTGTTCTTCTGAATCACATCTTGCCGCACCGGTCACGAACTGATGCGCAAGCAGGATATTTCGTTTGTCTGTGTCGATCTGCATATGCTGCACTGCCGCATTTACAGCATCCTGATAGGTGATGATTTCTTCCTCCGGATACACTCTTTTTACCAAAGACGGCTTCACAAATGGAAGCATATAAATATTGATCTCACCGTACCGGTCACTTATCGTTACTGGTTCTACATCCGACTCAAATACCGGTGAAAGATAGATCTGTCTGCTGCTCATCAGTCTTGAACCGAAAGCAATTCTTTCTGCAGAATCATGGTTTCCACTGATCAGAAACACCGGCAGCTCCCTCGCGGCGATCCTTGTCAGGAAATCATCCAGAAGCCTCACCGCCTCTGCGGACGGAATCACCTTGTCGTAAATGTCGCCCGCGATCAGAACCGCTTCCACCTTCTGCTCATCGATAATGTTCAGTATCTCTTTTAAAATATATGCCTGATCCTCCAGCATGGAAAATTCATTCACACGCTTGCCGAGGTGCAGGTCTGATAAATGAAGAAATCGCATGGTTTTCTTCCTCCATAAATGCCTGATTAAAGAATAATCTCTTCTATTTTACAGGTATGTTCTTTCGTTGCTTTTTTGTAATTAATTCCTACAAGGTAATATCCAGATAAATCACATCGTAATGATTGAGATATTTTTCAAAAGTTGCATCCTCCGGTATCATCCAACGCTGTCCTTTCTTTACTGCACCATATATTTGTCCGCTTTTGCACAGCGCATTTACCTGACGCTTTGAAAGATTCCATTTATCTGCTGCCTGTAGAGATGTTATATATTCCATTGAATCCATCCTTTCTGACTTAATTTCTGTTATTCCAATTATAACCGGGAAGTGGGAAGTAAGCAACGCTCGCTTCCCACTTCCCTATATATTTCTTTCTTTATAAATTCATGCATGATATACTAAAGAATAACTGTATTTCATTCACAAATATTATCACAAAAAGGTATACTCATGAAACCATTTTTTTTAAGCAAAAACTTACTTTTTTACACACTATATAAGATACTAACTTCCATCGCCCTGACCCGCGGAATTTTTCTGCTGTTTTTAACCCACAAAGGTTTAAGCGTTTCCGAAGTGGCACTTTATTCCATTGTGTTAAATATTTCCATCACCATTTTTGAAATACCTACCGGCTATTTTGGTGATAAATTCGGAAAACGGAACTCCCTGATGCTCGGATGCTTTTTACTCGCACTTCATTCATTTACAATGATAATCTCCAAAAAACCGGTTGCTTTTATGATTCTGGCAGGATTGGAAGGATTTGCCTACACATTTGTCACCGGTAGTAACAGTGCATTATTATATGATATTTTAAAAAGAGAGCATACTGAAAATGACTATTTGAAAATAAATTCAAAAGTTCTTTCACTTGAATCACTGACAATTGGTATTTCAATCTTTATCGGTGGAGAACTGGCTGCATATTCATGGAATCTTGTTTATGGTATTCAGATAATTACCATGCTCTTTGCAATTGTATTTTTAAAAAATATTGATGAACCGGAACATAATTCCAAAACAGTTCATCTCAAAACCGATTTCAAAAAATACAGACCTGGAACAATCTTATGCTTTTTCATCCTCATTTCCAGCATAACAGATGGTATATTTTGCGGATATTATAATATGAATCAATTGTTTTTAGATCGAATTCACATTACTGTTGCAACAATTGGACTTTTCTTTTCTTCGTCGTCTCGTCCGTCTCGTGCATTTACGGCCTCGGCGAGCCGGAGGACTTTGA
>OGZL01003305.1_pt1 | contig 11334 bp, 5 predicted proteins | sample 1576761 | NCBI WGS metagenome assembly OGZL01 (sample SAMEA3541595, study PRJEB24748) | human gut metagenome | biome: human gut; feature: human-associated habitat; material: faeces | place: China | collected 2012
GGATATGGCGGAGCAGAAATCAATTCTAGAAAGATTTAAGAGAATATAATCTCCATATCAATTCTAATTTGTCTAGAGTAAAGATGCTGATTCTATAATGAATAAGGAGACAATGCAAGAAACAAAAGATAAAAATGTTGAGTCAGATCTATATTCAAAAGATAAATTAACGATAAATATTACAGTATATGATTTATATGTGAAAGAGTAATAATAAAATGTCTACGTTAAGGCACTTAGGAGAAAAACTTAGGTGCTTTTCTTATATATAAATTTGGAAAAAACAGAAAGGAGTATACAAAAATTGAATAAGTATTACCGTCACTGGTGGCAATGGATTATGAATAAACCATAGCCACTTTTTATTTTGTAAATATATATATAATTACGGAGGTATAAGATGACAAAATATCAAACGATTTCTGCTCTAGCAGAATATACTGCACGTAATGTGGCACAGAGTGAAGACAATTGGAAACATTATCTGACCACGGCTGCAAGGCTGTATAAATATCCCTTTAACGAGCAGATATTAATATACGCCCAAAGACCGGATGCAACAGCCTGTGCTTCGCTGGAAACGTGGAATGAAAAGATGAATTGCTGGGTCAACCGTGGAGCGAAAGGAATTGCCCTGATTGATACGGACAGCGAACGTTCGAGATTAAAATATGTCTTTGATGTATCAGATGTGCATAAGGCAAGAAGAATCGGGCGTGATCCATATCTGTGGGAACTTAAGGAGGAACATAAGGCTCCTGTGCTTGCACAGCTTGAAAAGACTTATGGTGCAACCGATGTAAATATGCCTTTTGAAGAGAGGATTATGGAGATAGCTGACAGGATTGGCCAGGATTATTATGAGGAACTTTTACCGGAGCTTAACTATGTGAAAGAGAGAAGTTTCCTTGATGATCTGGATGAACTGAATCTTGGAATCAGGTTGATGGAAACGCTGGCTTCCAGTATCTCCTTTACCCTGCTATCCCGATGCGGTGCCGATATGGATTTGTGGAAAGATGACATGAATTTTGAATATATCCACGAATTTAATAATACAAAGTCATTAGCGGTCATTGGAAATGCAACTACGGAAATGTGTAAGCCCCTGCTTATGGAAATTGGAAGGACAATAGGGGCATACGAACGTCAGATTGCAAGGCAGAATGCCTCAAATAAGGCAAGAGAAAAAGCGGCTGGGGAGCATATTGGAAGCCATGAAGAAAATGTTGAAAAAGGACTTGCAAATGCACCAGAAGCAGACTATAATGCTTTAAAACGTGAAAGCGAAACGACAGTAGAAAAACCAAAGGCAACTGGAAATCATACAGAAATGGAGGGCATTGCCAATGAAACTGACATACGAAAAGAACGGGGATTATCTGATTCCGAACCTGACAGCAAACGAGGAGCCGGAACAGGCACTGACCAAGTACGGACTGATGAGGAAGAACTTTCAGAAGGAACACAGGAGAGGGATTTATCAGGGAATGGTACTGACAGGGGAGCTGAAAGCACATTGTCTGCAGGTACAGGAGCAGGCAGAACAGAGAATGGAACTTCTGACCGGACAGATGGCGAAGTCGGAGGGAGTGAACGAGGAGCTGAAAGCAGCCAATCAGATGAGCTGGGTAGCGAAGATGAACAACATCAGACACTCAGCGGAGGAAATCGTGTTGACAGAACTGATCTACATTTAAGCAGTGAGGAACAATCTAATATTACCATGCAGGAGCCGGATAGTGACAGCAACTCATTATCCGGTTCTTTTTCGGATAAGACCGAAGATTTCACGGAGCTTCAAAAGGGAATTTTATGTTTTGATAATCACCTTATCTATAAAAGACCGGAGATTGCGGGATATTTCCAGTCAGAGTATCTGAAAAATTCTTTCCGTATGGAGGAATTTACAGAGCTGTATATAGGGGATGTGAGAGCCGGGTATCGTGCCGATGAGGACGGGCTTACCATGTGGAAGGGAAATTATCTGACCCGTGAAGCAGAGAGCAGGCTGTCATGGGAAGATGCAAGATACTGGGTCAATTCTTATATCGAGGATGGTGTCTATTTACTTCCGGGGGAAGTGGCAGAGCAGATTGATACAGACGGAATGTTCAAACAGCTTGACCTTTTTACCATGTTTACGGAGCAGGTCGGCAACATTGCCATGAAGCAGGCAGAAGAAAAAAGTGTTATGCCGACAGGCTTTGTACTGCCAGAGAAACAGATTGATGATATTTTAAGAAGCGGCGGGGGCAGGGATGACAGCCGCAAGCGTATTTATGCCAAGTACCGGCAGAGAAAGACACCGGAAGAAATGACTGCCTTTCTGAAAAAAGAGTATGGAACCACCGGAAAAGGCTTTGAGTTTGACGGAAAGCAGATAGCCGTATGGTTTGATGAAGGCGGGATGAGTGTTGGATACGGTACATCAGCAACAGAACAACCCATACTTACGATGGAATGGAAAGAAATTGAGCAGAATATCCGCAGGCAGGTAGAGAATGGCACCTATATGGGAGCCAATGAAGCTTATCTTGTGGATGAGGTGGAGCGTAGCAGGATTGCAAACCATTTATTTTTCTTTTTCCGTGACGGTATGGGAGAAATGCCGGAAGAATTGGAATTAAAGGTAGGCAATTATCCGGATGCCCATGCAAGACTGGTGGAGCTTCTTTCTGCACCGGAAGAGGTGGAGAGGATAGCTGCCCACATGGCTCATGCTCTGCATCAGCTTGAAACCGGAGAAAAAAGTCTGCGTTTCCGTTCTGTTATGCCCAAAGAGGAGCTTCGTGCCGAACTCGACAATCTTCTGGTAGACAAGCTGACATTTCCGGCTGCTGAACATGTGGAAATTAAGCACGAGGATTTTATCACGCAGGATGAGATTGACCACAGACTCGGCAGGGGTAGCGGTTTTTCACATGGGTCTTTCCGTATTTATGATTATTTTAAGGAAGGGCATGACAGCAAAGAAGCAGCTAATTTCTTAAAGAATGAATATGGAACAGGCGGCAGCACCCATGCACTTGCCGGGGCTGACCACAGCTATGAGAATCACGATGCAAAAGGAATAAAACTGCAAAAGGGAAATATCGGAAAACCCTACGCAGAAGTGCTTTTGTCTTGGAAGGTTGTGGAGAAACGTATCCGAAAGCTCATTGAAGAAGATAGGTATTTATCTCCGGAAGGAAAAGAAGCCTATGCACAGTACAGAATGGAGCAGGAGCAGAAGGCTTTGGAACAGGCAAAGATGGAGCATGAAACAAAGGTAGCCTGCAAGAATGCCATTGAAAAGGCAATCGCTGAAAGGTTTGACGGGTATCGTCTGCCAAAGGATACAGCGGAGGGAGTCATTCAGGAATATGGCTCGGAACGGGTAAGTTATGTGCTTGCCAATTCTGTCATGCACAAAAGACAGGACGGACGGTTTTCTACGGAGAATAAGGAGTGGGCGAAAGCCATTGAGCCTTATGCCATGGTGAAAAATGAGGATATGGTTGTGGATTCCCACCCTGCCGTATTAAATGGATTTATCAACCAGACAAGACGGTATATTGAGCAGGAGAAAGAGCTTGCAGCACAGGCGGCTGAGAAAATCACGATTGATGGACAGGAGTGTATCAAAATAGATGAATGGGGAAATGAGGAAGAAACCTATGTGCTTGGAAATTCCGTAACAGATAATCAATTTTTTTATGCAGAGGCAAATGGTGTTGCCTTTGAGTATGATTATCAGCCACAGCGGGGAGAAGTTGAGGAAGATTATCTCAACAAGATGGCGGAAAGGGATATAGACCGTCATGAGGCGGAGGGATTTGCACGGATTGAAGGAAGTAATAATGCTCAGGATGGTGTAGAGGAAGCGCCATTAGTAGCAGAAGATGTGCAAAATCAGGAAACTTCTGGACAGGATGTCCAAAAGTCGGAGGAAGTGTCAGACACACCATTAGAGCCGGACATCGAAGTTCCTGTGAAACAGGCAGAACCGCAGATTGATAAGACCGGAGCCGTCAATTTCCATATCACGGATGATGATTTAGGAATTGGTACTGCAAAGGAAAAATTCCGCAGAAATGTGGAAGCCATACGCACACTGGAGAAAATAGAGAGCGAGAACCGTATCGCAACACCAGAAGAACAGGAGATTTTATCTCAGTATGTTGGCTGGGGTGGGCTTGCAGGTGCCTTTGATGAAAGCAAGAGTGCCTGGGCAAATGAATATCAGGAATTAAAGGGACTGTTATCGGAACAGGAGTATGCTTCAGCAAGGGAGAGTACCTTAAATGCCCATTATACAAGTCCTGCCATAATCCGCAGTATCTATGATGCCTTGGACAAAATGGGATTTGAAAAAGGAAATGTTCTGGAGCCGGCAATGGGTATCGGAAATTTCTTCGGTATGCTTCCGGAGAAGATGCAGGAGAGTAGACTTTACGGCGTGGAGCTTGACGGTATCACGGGAAGAATTGCAAAGCAGCTATATCCAAATGCTGACATTAAAATCACAGGCTTTGAAAAGACAGATATCCGAACGATTTCTTTGATGTGGCAATCGGAAATGTGCCATTCGGACAGTACAAGGTGGCAGACAAGCAGTATGACAAACAGAATTTTTTAAATCCATGATTATTTCTTTGCAAAGACCTTGGATAAGGTTCGCCCCGGCGGTGTGGTTGCCTTTGTTACCAGTAAAGGAACAATGGACAAGAAAAGTCCGGAGGTCAGAAAATACCTTGCCCAGAGAGCAGAGCTTCTGGGGGCGGTCAGACTGCCCAACACGGCATTTAAGGAAAATGCCGGAACAGAGGTCACTTCTGATATTTTGTTCTTAAAGAAGCGTGACCGTGTGATGGATTTGGAGCCGGACTGGGTGCATCTGTCAGAGGATGAGAATGGAATTGCCATAAACAGCTATTTTGCCGAACATCCGGAGATGATCGTGGGAAAAATGGAAATGGTCAGCGGACCGTATGGTATGGAAAGTACCTGTATGCCCGATACCACAAGACCATTTGCACAGCAGTTACAGGAAGCAATCAGTCATATTGACGGAGAGATAGAAGCAGTGGAGCTGGATGAGCTGGCAGATGAGCTTGCGGATGCCACCATTCCGGCGGACCCGGATGTCAAGAATTACAGCTATACTCTTGTGGATGACAAGGTGTATTACCGTGAAAATTCCATTATGAAGCCTGTGGATATGTCAGCTTCCATGCAGGAACGTATCAAGGGCATGGTGGGTATCCGGAATTGTACGCAGGAGCTTATCAATCTGCAATTAGAGGAATATCCGGATACAGTAATCAAGGAAAAGCAGGCTGAGTTAAACAGCTTATATGATGCTTTTTCTAAGAAACACGGTCTGATCAACTCGCAGACCAACAAAAGAGCATTTAATCAGGACAGCAGCTATTGTTTGTTGTGTTCTCTTGAAAAATTGGACGATGAGGGCAATTTCAAGGGCAAAGCGGATATGTTCACGAAGCGTACCATAAAAAAGGCAGAGGTTGTCACAAGTGTGGATACGGCAAGTGAAGCACTGGCAGTGTCCTTATCCGAAAAAGCAAAGGTTGACCTTGATTATATGGCAGAGCTGACCGGAAAAGATGTGGATACGGTCAAGGAGGAACTGACAGGAATTATATTCCAGAATCCATTGACGGATCAGTGGGAAACAGCGGATGAGTATCTGAGTGGAAATGTCCGTGACAAGCTGGAAACAGCAAAGGTCTATGCAGAGAGCCACCCGGAATACGCCGTGAATGTGCAGGCACTCACACAGGTACAGCCGAAGGAGCTGGATGCCAGCGAGATTGAGGTGCGTATCGGTGCCACATGGATTGACCCGAAGTATATTGAGGATTTTATGCGGGAGACTTTTGAAACACCGCAGCATTTGTTAGACAGGAATGTAGTGGGAGTACAGTATTCCGATGTGACAGGACAGTGGAACATAAAGGGCAAAAATGCAGACTACGGCAATTCCCTTGTAAATATGACCTACGGTACAAGCCGGAGAAATGCCTATACCATTCTGGAGGATTCCCTGAACTTAAAGGACAGCCGTGTTTACGATACCATAGAGGAGGACGGCAAGGAAAAGAGAGTCCTGAATAAGAAAGAAACCACCATTGCATCACAGAAGCAGGAAGCCATAAGGGAAGCATTTAAGGACTGGGTGTTCTGTGATCCGGAACGCAGACAGGTACTTGTGGCAAAATATAATCAGCTTTTCAATTCTACAAGACCAAGGGAATATGACGGTTCACATCTGAAATTCCCCGGCATGACACCGGATATTGAGTTAAAGACTCACCAGAAAAATGCGGTGGCTCATGTACTTTATGGAGATAATACCCTGCTTGCCCATTGCGTGGGAGCTGGAAAGACTTTTGAGATGACAGCGGCAGCCATGGAGAGCAAGCGTCTGGGATTATGTCAAAAGAGCTTATTTGTGGTTCCGAACCATTTGACGGAGCAGTGGGCAAGTGATTTTTTACGGTTATATCCCGGAGCAAATATCCTTGCTGCAACTAAGAAAGATTTTGAGCCAGCCAACCGGAAGAAATTTTGTTCCAGAATCGCCACGGGAGACTATGATGCGGTTATTATCGGGCATAGTCAGTTTGAGAAAATTCCGCTTTCGCAGGAAAGACAGGTAGCCATTATTGAAAGGCAGATTGATGAGATAGAGCTTGCCATTGCATAGGCAAAAGCCGACAACGGAGAACGCTACACCATTAAGCAGATGGAGAAATCAAGAAAATCACTTCTTACAAGGCTTGAAAAGCTGAATGATGCATCAAGGAAAGATAATGTAGTAACATTTGAACAGCTTGGCGTGGACAGGCTTTTCGTGGATGAGAGTCATAATTACAAGAATCTGTTCCTTTATACCAAGATGCGTAATGTGGCGGGAATTGCACAGTCGGAGGCACAGAAGTCCTCGGATATATTTGCAAAGTGTCAGTATTTAGATGAGTTGACGGGCGGTAAGGGCGTGACCTTTGCGACAGGTACACCAATTTCAAACAGTATGACGGAACTTTACACCAATATGCGTTACCTTCAGTATGGTACGCTTCAGAAACTGGGGCTGGGACATTTTGACAGTTGGGCATCCTCTTTTGGAGAAACACAGACAGCCATTGAGCTAGCACCGGAGGAAACCGGATACCGGGCAAAGACAAGGTTTGCAAAGTTTTTTAATCTCTCGGAGCTGATTGCACTTTTTAAGGAGAGTGCGGATATTCAGACACCGGATATGCTGAATCTCCCTGTGCCGGAAGCAGAGTACGAAAATGTGGTGCTAAAGCCGAGTGAATATCAGCAGGACATGGTGGCATCTTTGGCAGAAAGGGCAGAAGCCGTGCGTGACAGACAGGTACAGCCCTATGAAGACAATATGCTAAAGATTACCAATGACGGAAGAAAGCTGGCATTAGACCAGAGGCTTATCAATGATATGCTGCCGGATGATGAAAATTCAAAGGCAAGCACCTGTGTGGAAAAGGCATTTGAAATATGGGAGCAGACAAAGGAGCAGAAATTCATCGGTCAGATCATGACAAGCAAATCTCCGGTACGTTCCTGTGAGGATGTGGATGAAGCAGCACTTACTTATGCGGAGGTCAAGGCTCTGGCAACAGGAAATCCTTACATCAAGGAGAAGATGGACCTCGATATTCAGGTTTCAAAATTGAAACTTATGAAAGCAAACCATACCAGTCAGAAATACCGTTTAGAGGACAACATTGCAAAGCATTATCCTCAGCAGATCACGATTTTAAAGGAGCGTATCAGCGGGATGCAGGCGGACATTCAGACTGCAAAAGCAAATCTTCCGGTGGACAAAGAGCAGTTTTCCATGAAAGTGGGGGATAAGCTCTATACAGATAAAAAAGAAGCCGGAACAGCCCTTGTGGAGATGTGCAAAGAAATAAAAACAGTCAATGCCCCTGCGGTCATTGGCGAATATGCAGGTTTTAAGATGGCAGTATCATTTGATGCATTCAACCACAAATTCGTGATGAACCTGAAAGGTCAGCTTTCCCACAATCTGGAAGTCGGTTCAGACCCACTCGGTAATATCTCCCGTATCAACCATGCACTGGAGTCCATGCCAAGGCAGCTTATGGAAGCACAGACAAAACTTGAAACGGTGGAGCATCAGCTTGAAACCGCAAAGGTTGAAGTAACCAAGCCTTTTGCACAGGAAGTGGAGCTTGCTGAGAAGTTGGAGCGTCTGTCAGCATTAAATGCCCTGCTTAACATGGATGAAAAGGGTAATGACGGGATTGATATGGATGATGAGCCGGAAGCTCCAAAGAGCGAAAAAGAAGTTGCAGACTGTCAGGCGAAGAATATTCCAATGGCAGAGAAAGTATCGAATACAGCACAGGATAGAGGCAGCAGACAGTATGCAGATGCACCTGCAGAAAGAGTGTCCCTAAAGGCGAAGCTGGAGGTGATGAAAGCAAAGGTTGCTGGAGAAGATTCAGAAAAGCCTATGCCACAAAAAGCAAAGGGAAAAGAAGTAATTATGTAACAAACATTTATTGTTGTATTTCACATTATCTAGATAACGTATTAATCGTAAAAAATAGTAGCGATATGAAGTGTGTGGGAAAAATGCCATACACTTCATTGCTATTAACAAGAATTAGGTTAGGATTAATATAAAAAACAATATGTAGCAAAATGAGGGATTATAGGAATTTTACATATTGAAGGTTGCATTAGGTAGGTTTCGTAGGTAGATTTTCACTGCTAATATAATTGAAAAAAAGAAGTAATAATGCTATAATGGTTTCAAAAACAAACTGATATATATTGCTGAATGAGTAGAAGGTGTAGACAATGAATGAAGTTTTAAATTTTGTGAATGAAAAAACAAAAGTATTATTAATAGTCAGGGAAAATCAATTAGAAATTGAAGGTAAAAATATATGTCCACTTAATCAGCAAGAAATAGCCAGTCTAGTGCCCTGTGGTAAATTGAAAGTTAACCAAATTATTAGGGAATTGGTAGAAGAAGGGTACGTTGAGATGGTACACGCAAAAGGGCGTTATTTTATTACAAACAAAGGGTATGAACTACTTGAAAAAATGTCTCTAGATGAAAAGTGAAAAAGAGAAGATAAAATGAATGCCGTAATAAATAAACTGGATACAAAGAGGTAAGTTATGAACAAGAAGTGCCAGGTATTTACGCCTGAAAATTACGTAAGAGAATTACTTGACAGTGTTGAGTATACAGAACATTTGTATGGAAGAAAAATATTAGAAAATTCATGTGGTGATGGAAATATTTTGGTTGCAGTTGTTCAAAGGTATATAGATGATTGCGTTGCAAATGGGTTGTCAAGAATGCGAATCAAGAATGGGTTAGCAAGAGATATTTATGGGGTTGAAATTGATCCGGAACAGTTTCAAAAGTGTATAGAGAATTTAAACAAAGTATTAGAAAAAAATAATATTAATAGAGTAGAATGGAAGCTCTTTAATGATGATTATTTGCGTTGGAATGATGTATCACAGTTTCAATTTATCGTAGGTAATCCGCCGTACATAACTTATAGTGAATTGGCAAAAGACGAGCAAAAATATGTTAAGGAGAACTTTAATACTTGTGTAAAAGGAAAATTTGATTATTGCTATGCTTTTATTGAGAAAAGTATTAAGGCATTAGCGCAAGATGGCAAAATGGCTTACTTGATACCTAGTAGTATATTTAAAACTGTATTTGGGTTAAACTTAAGAAATTTTATAAAACCATACATAACGGTTATCAAAGACTATACACAGGAAAAAGTATTTGATAATGCATTGGTCAAGTCCTCAATTATGGTATTGGATAAGCAAAGACAACAAGGTGTATTACACTATAGGGATATGACTTTAGAAAAAGAAATAAATATTCCGGTAAATCAATTGACAGATAAATGGTTTTTTACAGAGAATTTAGCAAATGGAATGCATCGATTTGGAGACTATTTCAAGGTGTCTCATGTGGTGGCAACATTGTTGAACGAAGCTTATGTAATCAAAGAAGAAGATTATCAAGAAACAGAGCAAGGATTTCTTTGTAAAGGGCATAATATAGAAAGAGATATGGTGAGAGATACAGCAACTCCTAGATCCTTACGGTATCAGAAGAATGAAAAAATCATATTTCCGTATATGTATGATGATGGACATTTAGTAAGATTTGAAGAAGGAGAATTCGAAACAAATTATCCAGAAGCAGCGGCGTATTTGAATGATTTTCGAGATGATTTGGACGAGCGTCAAAGTGATACTAGTGCAAAATGGTATGAATATGGGAGGTCACAGGCACTTGCTGGATTGGACAGTGATAAATTACTTATCTCAACAGTTATTACTGAGAATGTAGCTGTGTATAGACTTACCAGAGAATGTATTCCGTATGCGGGAATGTATATTGTTAGATGTGAAGACAATAATGAATATACATTGGAGGATGCAATACGTATTTTAGAAAGTAGAGATTTTAGGCAATATGTGTTGGATGTAGGAATACATATTAGTGGAAGTTCTTTAAGAATAACATCAAAGGATGTTGAAGATTACAGATTTGAGGAGGAATAGTATGGCTAGAATACCATTTAATGTTAGTGCAAAAACTGCTAGGCTTATTGGACGTGAAAATGTATCTAATTTAGAGGGCGCATTAATCGAGTTGATAAAAAATACATATGATGCAGATGCAAAAAAATGCGTAGTTTATTATGAGAGTTCAACAGACAGATTATTCATAATTGATAATGGAATTGGAATGAATAAAGATGTCATTATAAATAATTGGATGACAATCGGAAATTCGACTAAAAAAGAAAGTGTATTCACAAAGTCAGGGCGAGTAAATACAGGTGAAAAAGGTATTGGAAGATTTGCATTAGACCGTATATCTGAGAAATGTACAATGCTAACTGTGAGTAAAGATGAAAGATTTGAATGGTTGGTTAATTGGGAGAACTTTGATTCATCAGAAATGATAACAGACACATATGCTGAGTTAAATGATATTTCGGAGAATATTCCAGAGTTTTTGAGTGACTTAGGCAATGAATTTTTATGTGATATGCTAAAAAGTGATTTCACAGGAACTGGTACTTGTTTTGTATTAGAAGATCTTAGAGATCAGTGGAATGAAGTAGTAATCGAAAGAGTAAAAAGTAGCTTACAGAAATTGCTTCCGCCTATGGAAAATAATGTTTTTGAATTATTCTTTTTTTTACAAGATACAAAGACAAAAGATGCCAGAATTTTGCCGGATTTACTAAATGAATATGATTACAAATTACATTT
>OGZL01003306.1_pt1 | contig 11332 bp, 10 predicted proteins | sample 1576761 | NCBI WGS metagenome assembly OGZL01 (sample SAMEA3541595, study PRJEB24748) | human gut metagenome | biome: human gut; feature: human-associated habitat; material: faeces | place: China | collected 2012
GGCATGATGGAAGACGGGGCTGTCTGTATCATGTGTGTGTAGATGTGAATCACAGAATGAGAGGCATCGGAAAAGCCATGGTAGTATTTACGATGGAGGCACTGAAAAAAGAAGGCATCAACAAAGTATCCCTGATCGCATTCACACAGAACGATATCGGCAATGCATTCTGGAACGAAATAGGATGGACAAAGAGGGAAGATCTGAATTATTACGATTTTACACTGAATGAAGCAAATATCACGGCGTTTATCCAGTAAAGGAATTTATCAAAACATAAGAAAAGAGAATTAAGAAAGGTGGAAGAACAGATGAAACAGGTAAAAGGCGGAGTGACCGCAGCAAAAGGATTTGAAGCAGCAAGTACAGCAGCAGGAATCAAGTATAAAGACAGAACAGATATGGCACTGGTATACAGCCAGGTTCCATGCGTGGCAGCAGGAACATTTACAACAAATGTCGTAAAAGCGGCACCGGTAAAATGGGATCAGCAGGTCGTAAAGAGTGGTGCAAAAGCACAGGCGGTAGTTGTGAACTCAGGAATCGCTAATGCCTGCACCGGAGCAGAGGGATTTGGATATTGTAAAGATACTGCAGATGCAGCAGCCAAAGCACTGAATATTTCCGCAGATGGTGTCCTCATCGGTTCAACCGGAGTGATCGGAAAGCAGATTCCGATCGACAAACTGACAGCCGGAATCAAAGTACTGGCAGGTAAGAAGAATGATACACTGGAAAATGGTACAGAAGCAGCCAAAGCAATTATGACAACCGATACATTTCCAAAGGAACTGGCCGTTGCAATTGAAGTTGGCGGAAAGACTGTTACGATCGGTGGTATGGCAAAAGGATCTGGAATGATCCATCCGAATATGTGCACGATGCTTGCATTTATTACAACAGATGCTGTGATCACAAAGGATGCACTTCAGAAAGCATTAAGTGAAGATGTCGGAGATACTTACAACATGATCTCTGTAGATGGAGATACTTCTACGAACGACTCAGTTGTATTACTGTCAAATGGTATGGCAGAGAATCCGGAGATTACATATGGAACAGAAGATTATAAGAATTTTGCAGAAGCATTGCATACGATAAATGAATACCTTGCAAAGAAGATCGCCGGAGACGGAGAAGGTGCAACTGCATTATTCGAAGTGAAAGCGGTCGGATGCGAGAGTGTAGAGCAGGCTAAGACACTTGCAAAATCAATCGTATGTTCCAATCTTACAAAGACAGCAATCGCAGGACATGATGCAAACTGGGGAAGAATCCTCTGTGCAATGGGATATTCCGGAGCGCAGTTCGATCCTGAAAAGGTTGACCTGTTTTTCGAAAGCAAAGCAGGAAAAATCCAGATCATTGAAAATGGTACAGCTGTAGATTACAGTGAGGCAGAGGCAACAAAGATCCTGTCTGAGACTGAAGTTACAGCAATTGCAGATGTGAAGATGGGTGACAAGACAGCAACTGCATGGGGATGTGACCTGACTCATGGATATATCGAGATCAATGCAGATTACAGAAGTTAGGAGATTGAAAGATGGAAAAAGCAATGCAGAAATATCTGGACAAAGCAGAAGTACTGATTGAAGCCCTTCCGTATATCCAGAGATTCAACCGTAAGATTATTGTAGTAAAATATGGCGGAAGCGCTATGGTAGACGAAGAACTGAAAGCAAGAGTCATTCAGGATGTTACGCTGCTGAAATTAGTCGGTTTCAAACCAATCATTGTTCACGGCGGTGGAAAAGAAATCAGCAAATGGGTAGGAAAAGTCGGCATGGAACCACAGTTTATCAATGGGCTGCGGGTGACAGATGCAGAGACGATGGAACTTGCAGAGATGGTACTTGGGAAAGTGAATAAAAGCCTTGTTCAGCTGGTTGAGCAGCTCGGTGTAAGAGCCATTGGTATCAGTGGAAAAGATGGAGGACTTCTGAAAGTAGACAAGAAGCTGGCAGACGGTGAGGATATCGGATTTGTCGGAGATGTCAAAGAAGTGAATGCGGATATCATCTACGATCTTCTGGAGAAAGATTTCCTTCCGATTATCGCACCGATCGGCCTGGACGATGATTATAATACGTATAATATCAATGCGGATGATGCTGCATGTGCGATAGCAAAAGCAATCAATGCAGAGAAGCTTGCATTCCTGACAGATATCGAAGGAGTATACAAAGATCCAAAGGATCCGTCCACATTGATTTCTGAACTGAATGTATCAGACGGAAAGAAACTGATGGAAGAAGGCTATATCGGTGGAGGTATGCTGCCGAAGATACAGAACTGTATCGATGCGATTGAGAACGGAGTATCAAGAGTACATATCCTGGACGGAAGAATTCCGCATTGTCTGCTTCTTGAAATCTTTACAAATAAAGGTATCGGAACTGCAATTAAAAATGATATAGAAGAACGATATTATTACGGAGAATAAGTTATGAATGAATATATGAAAGAGACAAACGAAGCGCTGTTACATACGTATAATCAGTTTCCGGTAGTATTAGAGCGTGGAGAAGGTGCTTATCTGTATGATACAGAAGGGAAAAAATATCTGGACTTTGCGGCCGGATATGCAGTGTCTTCGCTGGGATATGCTGATAAAGAATTGAATGATGCGTTAAAGGAACAGATCGATAAGATTTTTCATACTTCTAATCTGTACTATAATACGGCTTGCGGAAAGGCAGCAGAAGATCTGAAACGTATTACAGGGATGGACCGTATCTTCTTCACCAACAGTGGAGGGGAAGCGGTAGAAGGAACTTTAAAAGCAGCAAGAAAATATGCATACAAAAAAGGAACAGGACGGTATGAATTCATTGCGATGAAGGAATCTTTCCATGGAAGAAGTTTTGGAGCCGTATCTGTGACAGGACATGATGCGTATCGTGAACCATTCGAACCGCTTGTTCCGGGGGTATCATTTGCACAATACAATGATCTGGACAGTGTGAAAGCACTGGTGACAGATAAGACTTGTGCGATCATTCTGGAACCGTTACAGGGTGAGGGTGGAATCAATGTAGCCACAGAGGAATTCATGAAAGGAATACGTAAACTCTGTGACGAAGAAGGAATCCTTATGATTTGTGATGAAGTACAGTGCGGTATGGGAAGAACAGGCGCTATGTTTGCATGGCAGGCTTATGACATCAAACCGGATATCATGTCTATGGCAAAGGCTATCGGAAGTGGAATTCCGGTCGGTGCATTTGCAATGACAGAGGAAGTTGCAAAATATTCACTGGAGCCTGGGGATCACGGTACAACTTATGGGGGAAATCCACTGGCTTGTACGGCAGTAAGTAAGACTATTGAGATATTTGAAAAGAAGCATCTGGTAGAACATGTGCAGAAAGTCGGCGCATATCTGACAAAAAAACTGGAAGAACTTGTGGAAGAATATGATACTGTAAAAGCGGTCAAAGGAAAAGGTCTGATGCAGGGAATTCAGGTGACAAAACCTATATCTGAGATTACAGGAGCAGCTTTGAAAGAGGGGTTGCTGATTATCGGTGCCGGAAGCGATGTGATCCGTTTTGTACCACCGCTTATTATTGAGCTTGAACAGGTGGATGAGATGATCCGGATATTAAAGAAAGCATTGTAAAAAGTAAAGAAATGGAATATAAAAACCGGTCATGGGACATATTATCTGCATAGGCAGGAGGTATGAAGATGACTGGTTTTTTGATTGCGCTTTTGTCGGGAGCGCTTATGAGTGTACAGGGAGTATTTAATACGCAGGTGACGAAGACAACGGGGATGTGGGTGAGTAATGGATGGGTGCAGTTTAGTGCATTTCTGCTGTGTGCAGCGGCATGGCTGATCGACGGGCGGGATTCTATCGGGAATTTGTGGAAGGTAGAGCCCAAATATGTACTCCTCGGAGGAGTGATCGGTGCAGGTATCACATGGACCGTGATCAAGAGTATGGAGGCACTGGGACCGGCGAAGGCAGCGCTTCTGATTGTAATCTCGCAGTTGATCGTAGCGTACGTAATAGAACTTCTCGGATTGTTCGGAGTAGACAAAGAACCACTGGAAATCCGTAAAATTATTGGAATGTCCATTGCCCTGATTGGTGTTGCAATTTTTCAGTGGAAATAGTACAATTATTTCACTAGGCATATGCGGGGATTTACAGTTTTCGACAGGCTGTAAAGGAGAAGTTATGCATAGGGAAAAAAGACAGAACAGAATAACAGAACAGAGAAAAATACAGAAGGAAATATGCCGTATATTGCTGATCTTTACCATAATACTGAGTATGATATGTGTCGTGAATCTGACCGGATGCAGAGACCGAAAATCACAGGAACAGACGGAACTTATTTCGTTGGACGGGCGTGAACCGGATGTGGAAAAAGCAGATGGAAATACTGCAAAAGAGGCTGAAGGATCAGAAGCGGGAACGGATGATAATATGACAGAAAAAGATGGCCTTAAGCAGGAAAAACTACAGATCTGTTATGTACATGTATGCGGGGCAGTGAAGTCTCCAGGAGTGTATGAACTGACATCGGACAGTCGTTTGTATGAAGCTATTCAGATGGCTGGAGGATTTACGGATGAGGCAGCAGGTGAGGCTCTGAATCAGGCAGAAAAGATTGAAGATGGTTCCAGAATATATGTTCCGACGAAAGAAGAGGCAAAAGCCGGAACAGAGAACAACGGTACTTTCGTACAGAATGCGGATAATGAAAAGACAGATGCAACAAAAAGCACAGATGCCGGAAGTACGGCAGATGGCAAGGTGGATATTAATACGGCCGGGAAGGACGAATTGATGACACTATCCGGAATCGGAGAGGCGAAGGCTGACGCGATCATTCGTTACAGAGATGAGCATGGAAAGTTTCAGAAGATAGAAGATCTGATGGAAGTGGAAGGTATTAAAGACGGTGTATTTCAGAAAGTAAAAGATCAAATTAAGATCTGACAAGGGAGTAGGAACATGAGCAGACGAGTATTGGTTGTGGATGATGAAAAACTGATAGTAAAAGGAATCCGGTTTAGTCTGGAGCAGGATGGATATGATGTGGACTGTGCTTATGACGGAGAAGAGGCACTGAAACTGGCAAAGGAGAATGCATATGATATCATTCTTCTGGATGTCATGCTTCCGAAATATGACGGTTTTGAAGTGTGTCAGCAGATCCGGGAATATTCGGATGTTCCGATCATTATGCTTACAGCAAAAGGCGACGATATGGATAAGATCCTGGGACTGGATTATGGAGCAGATGATTACATAACAAAGCCATTCAATATTCTGGAAGTGAAGGCAAGGATCAAAGCCATTATGCGCCGTGTCAGCAAGCGCGATAAAAATCAGGAAAATGAAAAAGTGATCGTAAAAGGCGAGATGAAGATTGACTGCGAAAGCAGACGCGTGATCATCGGAGAAAAGGAAATCAATCTGACAGCAAAAGAATTCGATCTTCTGGAATTGCTTGCCATGAATCCAGGTAAAGTCTACAGCAGAGAGAATCTTTTGAATATCGTATGGGGATATGAGTATCCGGGAGATGCAAGAACTGTGGATGTACATATCCGGAGACTTCGTGAAAAGATTGAAACGAATCCAAGCGATCCAAAATATGTCTATACGAAATGGGGAGTGGGTTATTATTTCAGGGGTTAAAAAATATTTTAAAAAGAATATATTCAGGAGCATGAAATTCCGGATCATCCTGCTGGTGGCACTGGCAGGGATTGTTCCGGTATTGATTATGAGAGGGGTGTTCCTGACCAGCTATGAGAAAAGAGCAGTGGAGGTACGAACTGCTGAGATACAGAATCAATGTACCATTCTCAGTAATCAGCTGAGCAGTTCGGGCTATCTTACGGGAGATACGTCAGAGACGATCAAAACAGAACTGGTTCAGCTATCTAATATCTACAGCGGCCGGGTAATGGTAATCGATGGTAATTTTAAGATCCAGGAAGATACATATGAAATGGATGAAGGAAAAACTATCGTATCGGGTAATGTGATCCGTTGTTTCAAAGAAAAAGGAACCAGCGAGTATAATAAGAAAAACAGATATATAGAAGTGACAGCGCCGATTTTAGGAAAAGATGATTCGATTGTAGGAGTATTGCTTGTCAGTGCACCGACAGATTCTGTCCTGGACAGTCTGGAGATTTTAAGAAACAAAGCAGATGTGGCAGCACTTGCATCGATCCTGGTTATCCTTATGATTGCTGTGCTTTCGGGAATGGCTATGTTAAAACCGTTTAAACGCATTACAGAATCCATTTCTGCGGTTACAGAAGGCTATGACGATGATTACCTTCATGAGAATACGTACACAGAGACAATGGAATTATCGGAAGCGTTCAATAAGATGTCGGGACGCATGAAGACTCTGGATGACTCGAGAAATGAATTCGTATCGAATGTGTCACATGAGTTAAAGACACCGCTGACATCCATGAAAGTACTGGCGGATTCGCTGCTTTTGCAGGAAGATGCACCGGTAGAACTCTATAAAGAATTTATGGGGGATATGTCGGAAGAAATCGAGAGAGAAAATAAGATTATTAATGACCTGCTTTCGCTGGTCAAGATGGACAAGACCGCGAATACAATGAATATAAAGTCAGAAAATATGAACGAACTGATAGAAAAGATATTAAAGAGACTGCGTCCGATTGCGGCTACAAGAAATATCGAACTGGTCTATGAAAGTTTTCGTCCGGTGACGACAGAGGTAGATGAGATGAAGATCTCTCTGGCAATATCGAATCTGGTGGAGAATGCCATCAAGTATAATAAGGAAAATGGATGGGTGCATGTATCTTTAAATGCGGATCACAAAAACTGCTATATTGAGGTGGCGGATTCGGGAATCGGTATACCTGCTGAAGCACAGGAACATATATTTGAGAGATTCTACCGGGTGGACAAGTCCCATTCAAGAGAAATTGGAGGAACAGGACTTGGTCTGGCAATCGCAAGAAGTGCAGTGGTTATGCACAGAGGGGCGATCAAAGTATTCAGTCAGCCATCGGAAGGAACTACTTTTACGGTAAGAATTCCGTTAAACTATGTATCTTAGGCAGAAGGAGATTAAGATGAAAATGAAAAAAATTTACAAGATCCTGCTGCTTATAGCTGTTTGCATCATAGCAGTATCAGGATGTAAAAAAGAGGACAAGGTTAGCGGCACCAGGATTTACTATACAGACTCAGAGGGAGTTTCACTGGTTGAGAAGGGCACAAGAATCAAAGGAAAGACAAAAAAAGCGCAGATTAATTATGTGTTAGGGAAAGTCCAGAAAAATACAGATAATATTAATTATCGCAGTGCCTTTGTGAAAGGTGTAAAGATAAAGAACTGGTCGCTTCATTCCAAAAATCTGACAGTGGATTTTAATCGTGCATATCAAAAACTGAGTGTAACGGAAGAAATTGTACTGCGGGCATCGGTGGTACAGTCGCTTGGACAGATAGATGGAGTAGATGCTGTATTCTTTACGATAGAAGGAGAGCCGCTGGAGGATCAGAACGGCCAGGAGATAGGATATATGCAGCCATCGGATTTTGTACAGAATACGGGATCCAGTCTGCATGCTTATCAGAATGAGACATTTCTTTTATATTATGGAAATAAAAAGGGCACCCGTCTTGTAAAAGAAAAGGTAAATGTCAGATACAGTAGCAGTGTGTCCAGAGAAAAAGCACTGGTCGAACAGCTGATCAAGGGACCGGATTCAGATAATGAATCAGCAGTGCTCCCAGAAGGAACAAAAGTACTTAGTGTATCGGTAAAAGATCATATCTGTTACGTGAATCTGGACGCCGGATTCCTTGATACGACGAATGTAATGAATCCGGAAGTTCCGGTATATGCAATTGTGAATTCTATTGTAGATGGAAGTGCGATCAGCAGAGTACAGATCCTGATTGACGGAAAAACAGATATTACTTATATGGGAAAGATAAATTTGGAAAAACCTCTTTCCAGAAATCCCAATATTGTGGAAGGAGAGTAGCATGTGAAAAACAGACCGCTTCTTAGTGTGTGTCTGATGGTTCTATGCATCATTGCTTCTATGGTTGTGTGGGGAAGAGAGCGGTTCATAAAAGAACTTCGCCCTTCCCCGATTGAACGATATGCTGCAGAAGGTGATAGTATTACCATTTGCGGCAAAATATACAGGCAAGAGCAAAAAGAGAACTGCCGGATGATCTATCTGAAAGAAAATTCTATTTATTCAAACTCAAAAAAATTTCAAGAATCGAAAATTATCATTTATACAAATTCCAGCCCCAAATTACATATAGGAAACCAGATTAAAGTGTGTGGAAAGGTATCATTTTATGAAGAGGCCAGAAATCCGGGAAATTTGATCAGAAATTTTATTATCAAAAACAGGGAATCCATGGGAAAGTCCGATCGGATGATATACAGATTACGGATTACAAACGAAACAAATTAAAAGACAGACTTGAAAAATTCCGAATGAACTGGCAGAAAATGCTGCAACGCGAGATGGGAGAACGGGATGGTTCAGCACTTGCAGCGATACTCCTTGGTGAAAAAAGCGGTATGGATCAGGAAATGAAAGAATTATATCAGGTAAACGGGATTGGACATATCCTGGCGATTTCCGGACTTCATCTATCGTTTGCGGGACTTGGAGTATACCGGATAGCAAGGAGAATGACAGGTTCATACAAGGCAGGTGGAATCACGGGAGGGATCCTGTTGTGTCTGTATGTGATGATGATCGGAATGACCGTGTCGGTGATCCGGGCGTGGGTGATGTTCGTATTTCGGATAGGTGCGGATATTACCGGTAGACATTATGATATGCCGACGGCACTTGCGGCTTCAGCTGTGCTAACGGTCGGGATCCATCCGCTTTATCTGTATGATGGTGGCTTTTGGTTGTCGTTTGGAGCTGTTTTTGCAGTTTGTACGGTGATACCGGTGCTTGAAAATGAGATGCGGTGTAAGAGCCTGTGTGCAGGCCTGGGAATCAATGTTTTATTGTGGCCGGTGATCTTATATAATTTTTTTGAGATTCCGGTGTATAGTATACTGCTGAATCTTATAATACTTCCGCTGATGTCGGTAGTTTTAACCTGTGGAATGATCGGGTCATTTATAAAGATGGCCGGGTGGATACCCGGAAAATGGATTTTGTGGATCTGCAGATGTATCTTATGGGTGTATGATAAATGCTGCGTTTTTACAATAAAGCTTCCGATGGCAAGATGGGTGGCGGGAAGGCCGGATAAGAGAAGAATCTTTATCTATTATCTGGTGCTTATGACAGTGATTTTGATATTAAAATTTAAAAGAAACGGGAAAAAATATATCATAAGTATAACGCTTTATACGGTTGGATTTCTGATATTGATATCGGGCCCCTGGATAAGAACCGGAGCAGAGGTTACGATGCTGGATGTAGGACAGGGAGACTGTATCTGTGTGGAGGGACCGGAGCATAAGACTTATCTGATCGATGGAGGCAGCAGTGATATAAAAAATGTCGGGAAATATCGGATAGAACCGTTTTTAAAGTACAGAGGAATAGGAAGTATTGATTATGTGTTCGTATCTCATGGAGATATAGATCATATGAATGGAATTGAAGAAATGCTGAAAAGGCAGCAGGTCGGGATAAAAATACGGAATCTTGTTGTGACAGGAGAAGCGTACCGGGATGAAAAGTTAGAAGAGCTTATAAGTATAGCAGAAGATAATGGAACGACGGTCTGGGAAATGGAAAACGGGACGCAGATCAGAGAAGGAAAGTTGAGATTCACCTGTCTGGGGCCAAAAGAAAAGAATATGAATCCCGGAAATGAAGCATCCATGATCCTACATCTGGAATACGAGGGATTTGACATGCTTTTTACAGGAGACGTGGAAAAAGAAGGAGAAGAAAGTCTGACAGATACGCTCTCTTATCTACAGGAAAAGAAGATTTCATGGGAGGTATTAAAGACTGCACATCATGGATCAAAGAATTCTACAACGGAAGCATTTCTGGAAAATGTAAAACCAAGATATGCATGGATTTCGGCAGGAAGGAAGAATCGTTACGGACATCCACATAAAGATACTTTGGAAAGACTTGAAAACAGTGGCGCGAAAATATATTCTACACAGGAAAACGGTGCGTTTGGAATAACTGTAAATAAAAAAAGTATGCGGATTCATGGGAGAAACGGTTGAACTTAAAAGGAGAATTCAGTATACTTTTAAGAGGTGAAAAAGATAGGAGAACACCGATGAAAAGTTTAAATGAAGATATAAAAACAGGAAATTTTAAGCCGGTATATCTCCTGTATGGGGAAGAGGCTTATTTGAAAAAGCAATACAGAGACCGGATAACCAAGGCAATATTTCCGGATGGGGATACGGTAAATTATGCATATTATGAAGGCAAAGGGATAAATCCGGGTGAACTCATAGATCTTGCCGAGACAATGCCGTTTTTTGCAAAGCGTCGTCTGATAGTGGTAGAAAATTCGGGATTTTTTAAAAATACAACACCGGATCTGGCCGATTATATCAAGACGATGCCGGATACGGCATGCTTTTTGTTCGTGGAAAATGAGGCGGACAAACGAGGAAAGATGTATAAAGCGGTGAAGAGTAAAGGACGCGTAGTTGAGATGGCGCGTCAGGATGAGAAGACGTTATTATACTGGGTTGCAGGTAATGTAAAAAAAGAAGGCTACAAGATCAAGGAACAGACGGCCAGATATCTTCTGTCAACAACAGGAACGGATATGGAGAATCTGGAAAAAGAACTGGAAAAACTCTTCTGTTACTGTATGGGAAAAGAAGAGATTGAGATATCAGATATAGAAGCAATCTGTACAACACAGATTACAAATAAGATTTTTGATATGGTAGAAGCGGTTGCAATGAAGAACCAGAAAAAGGCGCTTGATTACTATTATGATCTTCTGGCATTAAAAGAACCGCCGATGCGTATCTTATACCTTCTGACGAGACAGTTTAAGCTGCTTTTGGAAGTGAAAGATCTGGTGGGGAAACGCTACGATAAATCATCAATCGCAAAGACAGTCGGACTTCATCCGTTTGTGGCGGGAAAATATATGCAGCAATGCCGCACATTTGAAAAGAAAGAGTTAAGGAACATTCTGGAAGAGGCTGTAGATACCGAAGAGATGGTAAAGACGGGACGCCTGAATGATGTGATGAGTGTGGAACTTTTCATTGTAAAATACAGTGCTGCATGATAGAATTGATAAGATAAACATTTAATTAAGACCAGCTAGTTATAGTCAATACCTAAAAGACAAAAAATAGATATTTTTCTT
>OGZL01003317.1_pt1 | contig 11303 bp, 9 predicted proteins | sample 1576761 | NCBI WGS metagenome assembly OGZL01 (sample SAMEA3541595, study PRJEB24748) | human gut metagenome | biome: human gut; feature: human-associated habitat; material: faeces | place: China | collected 2012
AGCATATGTTCTTCGGTGAGGGACGTATCGATGCATTCCGTGAAATGATCTGCTCTACAACAGTTGAAGAAAGAGAAAAAGCTCTTGCAAAAGTTCTTCCATATCAGCAGGGAGACTTCGAAGGACTGTTTGAAGCTCTGGAAGGTAACCCGGTTACTATCCGTTTCCTGGATCCGCCGCTTCATGAGTTCGTTCCTACAGAAGAAGCTGACATCAAGAAACTTGCAGATGCTCAGGGCAAAACTGTTGAAGAAATCAAGACAATCATTGATTCTCTCCATGAATTCAACCCGATGATGGGCCATCGTGGATGCCGTCTTGCAGTTACTTATCCAGAAATTGCTAAGATGCAGACAACAGCTGTTATCCGTGCAGCTATCAAAGTTAAAAATGCTCATCCGGATTGGGCAATCAAACCGGAAATCATGATTCCGCTTGTTGGCGATATCAAAGAGCTTAAATATGTTAAGAAATTCGTAGTAGAAACTGCAGACGCTGAGATCAAAGCAGCTGGTTCCGACCTTCAGTATGAAGTTGGTACTATGATCGAGATCCCGAGAGCAGCTCTTACTGCTGATGAAATCGCTAAAGAAGCTGACTTCTTCTGCTTCGGTACAAACGACCTTACACAGATGACATATGGCTTCTCTCGTGATGATGCAGGTAAATTCCTGAACGCATACTATGATGCTAAGATCTTCGAGAATGATCCATTTGCTAAACTTGATCAGGTTGGCGTTGGCAAACTGATGAAGATGGCAATCGAACTTGGAAGACCGGTTAACCCGAACCTTCATGTAGGTATCTGTGGAGAACACGGTGGAGATCCGTCCTCTGTAGAGTTCTGCCATAAGATTGGTCTTAACTATGTATCCTGCTCACCATTCCGTGTACCGATCGCTCGTCTTGCAGCAGCACAGGCAGCAATCGCTGAGAAGAATGCATAAGTTGATGTTGTTATAAGGCAAACTAAAATAGCCTAATATTTGTGTCCCAACAGAGTAATACCTACCCTCACTTTACAGGAAACTGTATCGTGAGGGTTTTTTTTGTCGGTCTGTTCTGCTTATGGCTTGAAAAAGAAAATTCATACCTGTATAATGGCATATGGAAATTGATAGTATTAGAAACTTAGGGGGAGTAGTTTTGAAAAATAACAAATATGAAATTGATATGTGCAACGGCACGATCATGGACAAACTGGTTTCATTTTCCCTGCCATTGATGCTTTCTGGAATCCTGCAGTTAATGTTCAATGCAGTGGATATCATCGTCGTCGGTCAGTTTACAGGAAGCGAAGCACTTGCGGCAGTTGGTTCAACGACTGCGCTGATTGCTGTTTTTACGAACTTATTTATTGGAATATCCCTTGGTGCCAATGTGCTTGCTGCACGTTTTTATGCTTCGGGAAAAAACAAAGAAATGTCGGAAACGGTACATACATCCATTGCCCTGGCATTCGTAAGCGGTATGATCATGGCAGTTGTAGGACTTCTTTTTTCACGGCTTGCATTGGAAATCATGGGTACTCCGGATAATGTTATTGACCAGTCCACACTCTATATGCGAATTTATTTTCTGGGAATGCCATTTTTTATGCTTTATAACTATGGTGCAGCTATTCTGAGAGCAGTAGGAGATACGAAACGTCCGTTGATCTTTTTGATCATATCTGGTCTTGCGAATGCAGGTCTGAATATGCTCCTTGTCGTTGTTTTTAACATGGGTGTAGCCGGAGTTGCTATCGGAACAATTGTTTCTCAGTGCATCTCCTGTATTCTGGTATTACGATGTCTTTACCGTTCAGAAGGAAGCTATCAGCTCAGATTCTCAAAACTCACGATAAAAAGCTTTTATCTGAAACAAATTTTTCAAGTGGGCATTCCGGCTGGTATTCAGAGTACCGTCATCAACCTGTCAAATGCTTTGTTGCAATCTTCTGTGAACTCTTTTGGTTCGATTGCAATGGCAGGATATACTGCAGCAAATAATATTTTTGGATTTCTGTATGTATCTGTAAACTCTGTTACACAATCCTGTATGAGCTTTACCAGTCAGAATTATGGAGTACGGAAAACAAAACGTATGGACAAAGTGCTTCTTGACTGTATTATCCTATCCTTTACATTTTCCTTTACATTGGGATGTGGAGCTTATTTTTTTGGTAATGAATTGTTGCGTCTGTATACCAGTGATCCGGACGTTATCCAGTGTGGGATTGAAATTCTTGCCTATACAACCGTACCGTATTTCTGTTGCGGAATCATGGATCTGATTCCCGGTGCACTTCGTGGAATGGGACATTCTGGCGTACCAATGATTTTGTCTATCATAGGTACCGTTGGAACACGAATCGTATGGATCTTTGGATTGTTTCCTCATAATAGATCCCTTTCTTTCCTTTTCATTTCATATCCTGTGTCCTGGATTCTGACAATTCTTATGCAGGTAATCTGTTTCTATTTTGTCAGACGCAAAGTTCACAGAAACATCCTGACACAGGGCTGAAGGGATGACTCGAGGAGATTATTATGAATTATATGATAGCAATCCTTCCCAAAATGGCAGGATTTCTTTTACTTGTACTTATCGGCTTTACCGCATCACGCATTGGTGTGATCAAAAAAGAGGCCATGCCATCTATTTCCGGTTTCCTTTTGAAGATTGTGTTGCCGGCATTGACAATTTCACTGATCTGGGAAAATCAGACTACCTTTTATACAATGGCCCGTTATGGCAGAATGGTCATTGCACAGATTCTCATGTACTTCATCATGGCAGCAGGAGGTATCCTTGGAAGCCGAATCTGCCACTTAAGCGGAACAACATCTAATGTACACCGTGGTTGTTCTGTTGGCGGTAATTATGGATTTCTTGTGATTCCTCTGATCATGACTCTGCTCGGCGATCAGGGCGGTAATGTTTATATCCCGATTTGTTCGGTCATTGATACTACTTTGGTCTGGACTCTTGGATTTACATTATTTACGAATGGAGTAGGACAGAAAGAAAACCCGTGGAAAAAAATCATCATGAATCCGATTTTCATTTCTATCATACTTGGATTATGTCTGACCAGTTTTCACATTCCAGTTCCTGATATGATCATGAACACCATAGATTCTGTTGGAAACACCTGTTACAGCTGGGGACTGATTTATCTGGGATGCAGTCTTGGATTTATGAAGCTCACAAATATTTCTAAATACAGATCTATCCTTGTACTTGTGTTTACAAAGTTACTCGTGATTCCATTGATTGTTTATTTTATTTCCCATCATTTTCTCACAAATGTTGAAAGTATGATTCTTATGTTGATCAGTGCAGCTCCATCCATGACAACTTCCAGTATGATTGCGGAACAGTATCATCTGGATGAGGAATATGCTTCCACGGCAGTAGTAACAACAACTTTATTTTGTATGTTCATCATTCCATTACTTTTTGGTCTGATTTCACTTTAAAATAACGTTTCTTCAGGAGAATAGTGAGAATATATAAATGAAATTACGTGTTAAAGATATTGTAAAAATATGGAATAATGGTGCTGCTTCCCTGGTAGCAGGTCAGGAAGGACTCATGCGCAGGATAGAGGTATTTGATATGATGGAACAGCCTAATATCAAACCATGGCTCAGGGAACACCTGCTCCTGATCACTACCGGATATGTGATTCGAAATGACAAAGAAGCTCTGCTGAACCTGATCCGCGATATGAATGAGGTGAATGCATCTGCGCTTGCCATCAAAACCCGTTTTTTTGAGGATTTTCCCAAAGAAGCACTTCAACTGGCGGATGAACTGAAGTTTCCGTTATTTTTTCTCGATAATAATGCTGGCTTTGTGGAACTTGTTTTTCCTGTCATGACAGCAATCGTAGAATCCAGAAGCAGCATTGAACTGGATACTCGTTATCAGATTGGAAAAGAAAACAAATCAGAACTTGATAACAGACTATTCTTTGATCTTATCAACCGTAAAATTACACAGCCAGAGGAGGCAGAATATCGTACAGCCTCTTTACAATGGCCATCAGAACCAGTGCGTATGATTGCGCTGTCTCTGGAAACTGAGAAAAATTCTTTTCTTCTTGAAATGAAAAAAGAACAACAGACAAAAGCAATTTCCAGAATTCTTGAAAAAAATCATATACGAAATGCTGTAATATGTAGCAAAGAAATGTGCTTTGCGCTCATGGGAATATCCATAAATGATACACTCCTTGATACAATTGTAAATGATATGATTCAAAAAACTGTCGAAATTAATAATTGCGCATGTTCTGCAATTATCAGCAACCCTCTGTCAGATTATCTTAAACTGGCGGATACTTATCAAAAACTCAAAGAAGGTTTTCATATTCGCATGATCCGAAAGCAGCAGTGGCAGTGTATTTTCTTGGATGAACTTCAATATGATCGTATTATGCTGCATATATCTGAAGACACGGAAGTACACCAATTTATCAGGTGTAAGCTTGGCCCATTAGTGGAATATGACCGTGCTCATGATACGCAGCTGCTCGAGACACTTGAAGCACTCATTCAGAATCATAATTCCCGCAAACTTGCTGCGGAATCCCTTTTTTTGCATAGAAATACTATGGTACATCGTATCAACAAGATCGAAGAAGTGTTGCATTGCAGCCTGGATGATACAGAAATAATGGAACAGCTGGAATTTGCTATAAAAATGAAAATGTATGCACATTAAAAACAAATGTGCATCGTGCACAATATTTTGCTGAAAAAAAGTGATTTCAAGCCGATGATTTTATCAATGTAAAGTGATATTATCTTAAATCATGAATGTGAAGCCGATGTGGGCATTCCTACATCGGCTGATTTTGTATTCTGGCCCGCTGTTATCCGGAATATGAGCACATGAACTTTTTACGAATGGAGGAGATAATATGGCTAGTAACACAAACAGGGATTACACACAGATGCATATTAAAGCATCTGAACATCCAAAAGCGTATGCACCACATATTCTTATTTTGAATATCGTGATGAGCATACTCGGTGCAATTATCGGACTTGAACTGATCGTACGTACCGGTGTCGCACCAAACACATCTATCGTAGGAGCGTTATTTGCAATCGTTATTTCACGTTTACCTGTCGCATTTTTAAAGAAATACCAGAGTATCCACTGTCAGAACATGATTCAGACATCTATCTCAGGAGCAACATTTTCAGCAGCAAACTGCTTCCTGCTTCCAATCGGTGTTCCGGTAATCATGGGTAGAATGGATCTTATGTATCCTATGCTTGTTGGTGTATTTCTTGCAACCATCATTGATGCAACAATTCTTTATAAAACATTTGACAGCGAAATGTTTCCGGCAGAAGGAGCGTGGCCTCCTGGAGTTGCATCTGCAGAATCTATTCTCGCAGTTGTAGAAAAAGGAAAGAAAGCCCTTCTTCTTATTGTAGGTGTAGTTATTGGTGTCGGTGGTAAGATGATCGGTATTCCTACAGACCTTCTCGGCGTATCATGGTTCGGCGATTTCGCAGCTATGACAGCTCTTGGCGTAGGATCAATTGTAATCGGTATCATTAAGACAAATGGATTTATCATTGATATCTTCGGACACAGCTTCCCGGTCATTACAAATATCTTCGGCGAAGGTGTAGACTTAATGGCTTCAAACATGTTCAAATACATGCCTCACGGTATTATGATTGGTGCCGGCCTTGTATCCCTTATCCAGTGTGGCCGTATGCTTTTCAAGAAGAGTGACGGAGACAGTGCAGCTGGTAAATTTACATCCAGTATGGCAAACATGAAAAAAGCCTTAGGCGGTGGTTATGTTGCATACCTGGTAGTAGCAGTCCTTCTGGCAGCGATCACAGGTATCTGGTCAGAAATGGGAGCTGTTCAGCTGATTATCTGGGTAATCTTCTCAGCTTTTGCAGCAATTGCTTCCGAACTTATTGTGGGTATTTCTGCAATGTATTCAGGATGGTTCCCGGGATTTGCAACAGCACTTATTTTCCTTATCGTAGGTATGTTGATCGGATTCCCGTCACTTCCACTTGGAATTCTTGTTGCTTATACTTCCGCAACAGGTCCTGCTTTCTCTGATATGGCATATGACCTCAAATGTGGTTACATCCTTCGTGGATGCGGACAAGATCAGGAACTTGAGCTTGAAGGAAGAAAACAGCAGTATATCAGCGAGATTATTGGCTTTATAGTAGCATTTATACTCGTAGCTATTATGGCAAAACAGTACTTCTCCCAGGGCCTTTTTGCCCCAGTTGATGCTACTTTTGCAGCTACGATTGAAGCAGGTGCCGGCGGAGATGTTGCCAAATGGCTGCTTATCTGGGCTATTCCGGGTGCAATTATCCAGTTCCTTGGCGGTTCCAGACAGGTTGGTATCCTTTTTGCAACTGGTCTTCTTGTTGGATCCACTATCAACGGTCTGACAATCCTGATCGCTTTACTTATTCGTTATATTCTTGTTAAGAAGAACAAAGAAAACGAGCAGACACTCAATATTCTGGGTGCTGGTTCCCTTGCCGGAGCTGCTCTGTACAGTTTCTTTACAGCTACACTATCACTTGGCAAAAAGAAATAATATTTTAAGAATGGTATTTTAATATATTTATTGCAGGAGATGAGTATTAAAATGAAAACTAAAGGAATTCGTCTTACAAAAGATGTCCTTGATGCTGCACTTGCCGGGGGTACAATCCTCGGCGGCGGTGGTGGCGGTGATCCGAAAAAGGGCAGAAAATATGCAGAGATTGCAGTTGATTATACAGACCTTCGTCTGATCACAATCGATGATCTGGATGAAGATGATGTACTGTTAACCGCCTCTCTGGTCGGTGCCCCGAATGCAGCGAATCAGTATATGACACCAAAGGATATCGCTAAAACAGTTGAAATTCTTCAGAAAAACTGTGATTTTCATATTGGCGGCATCATCACAAATGAGCAGGGTGGAGAAGCTACTGTAAATGGCTGGCTTCAGGCTGCCGTTACAGGACTTCCGGTTGTGGATGCACCATGTAACGGACGTGCGCATCCGACAGGAGTAATGGGAAGTATGAATCTTCACAAAATCCCAGATTATACCACCGTTCAGGCATGTGTTGGCGGCAATCCGGATACAGGAAATCATATTGAATGCTTCTTTGAAGGAAATATCGATCATACTTCTAAAATGGTGCGTCTTGCATCTATCGAAGCCGGTGGTCTGGTTGCGGTAGCAAGAAATCCGGTCAAAGTATCCTATGCCAGACAAAATTGTGCCATTGGTGGTGTCAGCTTTGCAATTGAAACAGGAAAAGCATTCTTAAAAGGACTTGAAACTTCCGTAGAAGAGGGTGTAAACAGTCTCTGTACTTTCCTGAATGGACGCATACTTGCCAGAGGTCCGGTACAGAATTTCTCAATTGAGACAACTGGAGGTTTTGATGTAGGTTATGCAACCGTAGACGGCTGTGATATGACTTTCTGGAATGAATACGCAACTGTAGAAAAAGATGGTGAACGACTTGCTACTTTCCCTGACCTTATCATGACGATCAACGCAAAAACAGGTGAACCTGTAACAACAGCCATGATGGAAGAGGGCCTTGATGTCTACGTGATCACCACAGACAAGAAGAATCTGAAACTTTCGCCGACCATGTATGCGCCGGAATTGCTGAAAGCAACAGAAGATGTAATCAAAAAAGACTTAATCAGTTATTTGGATAAGTAATCAGGAGGAAATAATAACATGTTAATGAAACAGATCATTGATGCTTACGAAGTACTTGACAGTTCATTCGTAACAGGAGAAGCAGTAAAAGAATATCTTCTCGGAATTAAAGAGGATGCCAACGTTGAGGTTTATGAACTGGTTGGACCTAAGGGAAGCACAGATATGCTTAAAGTTCGTATTCCTGGCAAAAATGGTAAAACAAACGGTGGAGATGCTCCAACAATCGGTCTTCTTGGAAGACTTGGTGGAATCGGTGCACGTCCGGAACGTATCGGATTCGTATCAGATGGTGACGGTGCTCTCTGTGCAGTAGCTCTTGCAGCAAAGCTGCTTGATATGCAGAACAAGGGAGATTATCTTGACGGTGATGTATTTATCTCAACACATATCTGCCCACATGCTCCGACAGCCCCTCATGATCCGGTTCCATTCATGGGATCTCCAGTTGAAATGGCACAGGTAAATAAAGAAGAAGTTTCTCCTGATCTGGATGCACTGCTTGTTGTAGACACAACAAAAGGAAACCGTGTAATCAATACAAGAGGATTTGCGATTTCTCCTACAGTAAAAGAAGGATATGTATTAAGAACTTCTGAAGATCTTCTTGATCTGATGCAGATCACTACAGGACGCCTTCCATATGTATTCCCTCTGGCAACACAGGATATCACGCCATATGGAAATGATGTTCATCATCTGAATAGTATCCTTCAGCCATGTACAGCAACAGATGCACCGGTTGTAGGTGTTGCAATCACAGCAGAAACTATGGTTCCTGGATGTGCTACAGGAGCAACTCATGCTGCTGATGTTGAAGAGGCTGCAAGATTTATGTTGGAGGTTGCCAAAGCATATGGAAGAAAGCAGTGCAGCTTCTATGATGCAGATGAATATGCACGTCTTCAGAAATTGTATGGAAGCATGAAACATCTTCAGACTCTCGGAAATGAATAAGAAGGGGGAATTTCACATGAAAATAGGAGCAATTACAATTGGACAGGCACCACGTACAGATGTGACCGCAGATATCTTACATATCTTTGATGATTCACTGGAACTTGTTCAGGCCGGCGGTCTCGACGGTCTCACAAAAGAACAGATTGCAGAATTTGCTCCAGGCAAGGATGATTATGTTCTGGTATCCAGATTAACAGACGGAAGTTCTGTGACATTTGCAGAGCGTCATATTTTGCCAAGACTTCAAGACGCAATTAACCGTATGGAAGATGAGGGATGCAGTCTTATTATGATGTTCTGTACAGGCAGTTTCCCTGAAACACTTTCTACCAGAAAAATCCCTATGATATATCCATGTGAACTACTGAACCGTCTTGTTCCGCTAATGACCAAAAAATCCGATATTATCTGTATGACACCATCACCACTTCAGACTGAACAGTGTGAAAACAAATGGAAAAAATATGTGGATCATGTCAAAGCAGTTTCCGCTTCACCATATGGTGAATGGGATGCTCTTGAAAAAGCAGCAGAAGAAATTAAGAATTCTGAAGCAGATCTGATCGTTCTTGACTGCATTGGATATACACAGGAAATGAAGAAGATGTTTGCAGAAAAGACAGGTAAAAAGGTTGTTCTTCCACGAACCCTTCTTGCCAGAGTTGTTTCTGAACTTACAGATATCTGAATTAGCAGCTTTTATATAAAGGCAATATTTCACCGGTCATTTCGCAGGGTACTTCATAAGTCCGGCGAAATGTCCGAAATTATTTTTATGAAAAGAGGAAATCAACAATGGAGAATTTAGTGAAAATTGCAGAAGATGTTTTGACTTCCTGTCTTGCAGTGAAAACAGGAGAAGAAGTGCTGATCATCACAGATGACAGCCGTAAGGAGATTGGTGAAGCTATTTATGAAGCAGCTGGAAATCTTGGCTGCGAAAAACTGCTTATGGTAATGAAAGAACGCGAAGTAAGCGGGCAGGAACCGCCAAAAGCGATTGCAGCAGCTATGAAAGCAGCTGATGTCGTGATCGTTCCGACTGCACAGTCTCTGACCCATACGAATGCCCGTATTGAAGCAGCCAAAGCAGGTACTCGTGTGGCTACTATGCCTGGTATCACAAAAGAAATGTTTTCACGCGGTGCAATGACTGCTGATTACAATGAAGTTGAAAAATTAACTGCAAAAGTAACAGAAATGCTGACCAGAGCATCCCGTGCCCGCATTGAAAAAGACGGTTATGTGTTAAACATCAATATTAGTGGAAGAAATGGTGTTCCAAGCCCTGGTGTATACAGAGAAGCCGGAAAGTGCGGAAACCTTCCTTCAGGTGAAGCCTATATTGCACCGCTCGAAGACGGTTCTGATGGAGAAATGATCATTGACGGTTCCATGGTAGGCATTGGTAAGCTTGAAAGTCCGCTTCACATGACAATTTCCGGCGGAAAACTACGTTCCGTAACAGGAGAGAAGAGCGAAAATCTTGATATTCTCCTGAAAAATGAAATCAACGGAACAGTCTGTGAACTTGGAATCGGAACAAATGAAGCTGCAATTCTGAACGGTATCATCCTTGAAGATGAAAAAGTATATGGAACTGTTCATATCGCCTTTGGTACCAACACTTCTTTTGGCGGAACAAACAAAGCAGAATGCCATATGGATGGAATCATCCTGCGTCCGACTTTATATCTGGATGATACAAAAGTAATCGAAAACGGAGTTTTTCTTATCTGATTTACTTCAGACAGATAAAAATATGACAGGAGGAACTGATATGAATAAAAAGTTTAAAGTTGGTCTGATCCGTGTACTTACAACCGAAGATGAAGAAGTGCTTCAGTCACATGGAAAACAGATCATGGAATATTTTCCTGAACTGGAGGTAGTAACCAAATGCATTCCGGATCAGTATGAAGGAATACACAGCCCTGAGCTCGGTGAAATTGCCCTTCCCAAAATTGTTGAAACAGCACGTTCCTTTACGGATGTAGATATGATCATCGTAAGCTGTGCAGATGATCCGGGTGTTGCAGAAATCCGTAAAGTTCTCCCGGACATTCCTGTTACCGGCGGCGGTGAGACAACTGTAGCACTGGCTCTCAAATACGGAAGCAGGATAGGTGTACTTGGAATTACAGACTATGCACCTCAGGCATACATGAGAATGATCCCTGATCAGATGATTCTCGGCAGACCAGAAGGTGTACACAGCACACTGGATCTGATGACTCCGGAAGGAAAAGCAAGTGTACTGAAACTGGGTATGAAATTAAAAGAACAGGGTGCAGAAGTAATTGCTCTTGCCTGCACCGGACTTGCAACAATCGGCATTGCCAAAGATCTTGAAAAAGAGACTGGACTTCCAGTTATTGACCCGGTTATGGCAGAAGGTATGTTTGCTTATTTCGAATATCTCAGAAAAAAATAGAATAGCTCAGACTTCTAATAACCGGCTATATGCTGCCAGAAAGGTAATAAAGATATGTTGTTAAACGAAGCTATTATGGGCCGTCACAGTACCCGGTCTTTTCGTCCTGATCCTGTAGAAAAATCCTTACTGCTTACTCTGGCTGATGCGGCTCAGCAGGCGCCTTCAGCCAGTAATCTGCAGGCA
>OGZL01003318.1_pt1 | contig 11302 bp, 9 predicted proteins | sample 1576761 | NCBI WGS metagenome assembly OGZL01 (sample SAMEA3541595, study PRJEB24748) | human gut metagenome | biome: human gut; feature: human-associated habitat; material: faeces | place: China | collected 2012
TGAGCACGTACGCACTGATGCGGGGTGTCGGGGTGAAGCCCTGACCAGATGGCAATTGTAATAGCGTCGCGTGTGACGGTATTACAATTGCACATCCTGTCCTGTTTCTTTAGGACGTATCATGGCACAGCATATCAACTGATAAATAATCCCTGTGCAGTGCAGCCGCTGTTGCATAAAATTTCGCTCTGCGTCGAGTGTTTCTTAATCAATAATTCCGCTGATACTCCGGAAAAACGCGAGTCTGTTCTCATGCCTGAAATGCCCACACCCCACGCAAAAACAATTTTTTGCTGATTTTTCTTTATAAATAGAGAGTTATGACAAATTAGTTCTTCTTGCTCTCTTTGTGATATTTAAAAAAGCGGTGTTGGCGCAGCTACAACACCGCGCCGACACCGCTTTTTAGGGGTGGTACTGACTATTTTCATAAAAAACATCATTTTATATTAGGGGTGCTGCTAGCTGCGCGGTGTGTTTTTTTACAGGACGCCCCTGGGGGCGCTGCCAGGGGTGTCTGTTCAGATATGTAGCAATGAGTCAGGGATTCACGAACTGAAAATGTCCGAAAATGTGTCTCATGGGCACTGTATGCGCCCAAACCGATCGTCATTCACTTTCATGCATAGCTATGCAGTGAGCTGAAAGCGAGCCTGACGCATTTTTCCGGTTTACCCCGGGGAAAACATCTCTTTTTGCGGTGTTTGCGGCAGAATCGCGTTCAGCGCGTTTTAGCGGTGCGCGCAATACGGGATTATGGTAAATATGATTGATATTCGTAGATGCTGGGTTAACTATTTATTTTGTGCGTGGAGTTGAAATTGGTAATGATTAGAATGGCTATGACCTATAAATGTTTATCATGCCATTGGTGTAAAACTGTGCCTAAATGTAGCGATGTTTTAGTTGATGGGGGGAATGCTTTTAGTCAGTGCCCAAATTGTGGCTCTGTTTTAGTTGATTCAAAAAAAGCCAATTTCATTAATGCAGTTGTTGCGAATATAATGTTTAAAATAAAATCATAAATAATTTTGTTGTTTGTGTGATTGTTCGTGAGTTGACACCCTCCATAGCACCTGGCCATAACGGTGCTATGCACTTAGTGAAACCGTTAGTTGCTGTTCAAATGCTTCCGTTGGTTCTGATTGGTGAGTTTATCTGAGATTTTTATATATTCAGCCTTTATCAATTCATCACCATATTTTCTCTCAAGTCTTTTGACAATAAAATGACCTCGAGCCATATCTTGATAATAGTCGGTAAACATCGTGTTTAATGTGGCTCCAGCCAGTGCTCCAATAACAGGAGCAGCTTGAGCTGCCATTTTTTCTGTAATAACTATACCAAATCTTGTCGCAACTTTTTCTATTAACGAAGCTAACCATTTTCCTGTTTGTGTTGAAGCAGCGTTCTTGACAGTAATGTTAGAAATTTCTTTGGATAAATCTTGTACGATCTCAGCAGTCAAATTCCTTGTTGCATAGTATGCAGTATTAACTGCATCATCGTCCTCAGATGGTCCTCCGTAGGAAAACACCGCTAAACACTCTAGTTTTGTATCAATCCTATCTAGATCAAAACCTTCACTTCTTGCTATGTCCGCAATTGAACGAAGCATAATTGTCGTTGAAACTGGTAACTCAATTGCTAATGCAGAAAAGCCAAAAGCACCACCAATGGCTCCAGATAAGGCAGCAAAGAACTTATTTGTCTTAGTTGATGCTATTCGGTTAGGTTCATTGTCTAGGCTCCATAAGGCTGCATTAGCAGCTTTGTTGAGAGATTTTTCTACTAGGCTATAAATTTTCTTTTCTGCTCCTTTGGGAAGTTTACTCATTAAGTAATCTATTGGGGTTCCAACTAATTGGGTTAGTGTTTCTGTAATTGTATCTTGTGCTAATAATTCTACGGCTCTTTCTAAAGCGCGCAGATCTTCTTCTTCAATATGCATGTAAAAATCCCTTATGAATCAATCTGTAGCCTACTTTTTGTAAGTGGTCTGTTTTGGGATCTTACCTTGGGAGAATTCAGTGATTCAACGGGCGAGATGCCGATATCATTGTTGTCCGTGAAGTAGGAGTGATGAAAAGATCAAAGGATCCTCTTGAGATCCTTTTTTTCTGCGCGTAATCTGCTGCCAGTAAACGAAAAAACCGCCTGGGGAGGCGGTTTAGTCGAAGGTTAAGTCAGTTGGGGACTGCTTAACCGGGTAACTGGCTTGGTGGAGCACAGATACCAAATACTGTCCTTCTAGTGTAGCCGCAGTTAGGCCACCACTTCAAGAACTCTTAATATCTCAATCCACCTTGTCCAGTTACCAATGGCTGCTGCCAGTGGCGTTAAGGCGTGTCTTACCGGGTTGGACTCAAGACGATAGTTACCGGATAAGGCGCAGCGGTCGGGCTGAACGGGGGGTTCGTGCACACAGCCCAGCTTGGAGCGAACGACCTACACCGAACTGAGATACCAACAGCGTGAGCTATGAGAAAGCGCCACGCTTCCCGAAGGGAGAAAGGCGGACAGGTATCCGGTAAGCGGCAGGGTCGGAACAGGAGAGCGCACGAGGGAGCTTCCAGGGGGAAACGCCTGGTATCTTTATAGTCCTGTCGGGTTTCGCCACCTCTGACTTGAGCGTCGATTTTTGTGATGCTCGTCAGGGGGGCGGAGCCTATGGAAAAACGGCATCGGCGCTGGCTTGTTCCGGTGCTTTGCTTTTTGCTCACATGTTCTTTCCGGCGTTATCCCCTGATTCTGTGGATAATCGTATTATCGCCTTTGAGTGAGCTGACACCGCTCGCCGCAGTCGAACGACCGAGCGTAGCGAGTCAGTGAGCGAGGAAGCGGAAAAGCGCCTGGACGCGCATTTTCTCCTTACGCATCTGTGCGGAATTTCACACCCGGCATGAGGCACTTTTCATACAATCTGCACTGATGCCGCATAGTTAAGCCAGTATACACTCCGCTATCGCTACGTGACTGGGTCATGGCTGCGCCCCGACACCCGCTAAAACCTGCTGACGCGCCCTGGAGGGCTTGTCTGCTCCCGGCATCCACTCACAGGCAAGCTGTGAGCGTCTCCGGAAGCTGCTTGTGTCAGAGGGTTTCACCGTCATCCCCGAAGCGTGCAAGGCAGCTGCGGTAAAGCTCATCGGCGTGGTCGTGAAGCGATTCACAGATATCTGCCTGTTCATCCGCGTCCAGTTCGTTGAGCTTCTCCAGCAGCGTTAATGTCTGGCCTCTGATGAAGCGCGCCATGTTAAGGGCGGTTTTTTCCTGTTTAGTCACTGATGCCTCCGTGTAAGGGGGATTTCTGTTCATGGGGTAATGATACCGATGAAACGCGAGAGGATGCTCACGATACGGGTTACTGATGATGAACATGCCCGGTTACTTGAACGCTGTGAGGGTAAACAACTGGCGGTATGGATGCGGCGGGTCTGCCTGGGGGAGCCGGTTGCCCGTTCCGGGAGGCTGCCGACACTGGCACCGCCGTTACTGCGTCAGCTGGCCGCCATCGGAAATAACCTGAATCAGACAGCCCGTAAGGTGAACAGCGGGCAGTGGTCTTCCGGTGACCGGGTTCAGGTGGTGGCCGCACTGATGGCCATCGGGGATGAGCTGCGCCGGCTGCGTCTGGCCGTCAGGGAACAGGGGGCGCGGGATGATAGTTAAATTTCATGCCAGGGGAAAAGGTGGTGGCAGTGGTCCGGTTGATTACCTGCTGGGGAGGGAGCGTAATCGCGAAGGCGCAACGGTGCTTCAGGGTAATCCGGAAGAAGTCCGGGAACTCATCGATGCCACGCCATTTGCGAAGAAATACACGTCCGGTGTTCTGTCGTTCGCGGAGAAGGAACTGCCGCCGGGAGGACGTGAAAAAGTGATGGCGAGCTTTGAGCGTGTACTGATGCCCGGTCTCGAAAAAAATCAGTACAGCATCCTGTGGGTGGAGCACCAGGACAAGGGACGGCTTGAGCTGAATTTTGTCATTCCGAACATGGAGCTACAGACCGGAAAACGCCTCCAGCCGTACTACGACCGCGCAGACAGGCCGAGAATTGATGCCTGGCAGACGCTGGTGAATCACCATTACGGACTGCATGACCCCAACGCCCCGGAGAACCGCCGGACGCTGACCCTTCCTGATAACCTGCCGGAAACGAAACAGGCACTTGCTGAGAGCGTTACACGCGGTATAGACGCACTTTACCATGCCGGAGAGATAAAAGGCCGTCAGGATGTGATTCAGGCGCTCACAGAGGCGGGGCTTGAAGTGGTCAGGGTGACGCGAAGCAGTATCAGCATTGCAGACCCGAACGGCGGGAGGAATATCAGGCTGAAAGGAGCATTTTATGAGCAATCTTTTACAGACGGGCGCGGAGTTCGAGAAAAAGCTGAAAGAGAGAGCCGAATCTACAGAGAAAATGCTGAACGACGAGTTCAGGAAGCTCGGCGAGTCTGTCAGCGAGGCTGTGACCTCAAACGAGACGAAAATCAGAGACGCTATAGCCCTGTTCACAGCCTCGACAGAGAAATCGCTGGAAAAACACCGGGAAGGGGTGAAAGAGGCGATGATGCAGCACAGGAAGGACGTGTTAAAGCTGGCAGGGAATACGGGCATGATGTTACTGGGGATAGTCTTTCTCCTGTTTACCACGAGTGGCGGGACGCTCTGGTATCTTGGCGGACGGATACAGACGAACCTGGAAGAAATCAGGAAGCAGGAAGAGACATTGCAGAAACTGAACGCGAAGACATGGGGCGTGGAGTTTGTGCAGGACGGGAACAGGAAATTCCTTGTCCTTCCGTACGGGAAATCAGCGGAGGTGATTCCCTTTCAGGGGAAAGAGTGGGTACATCTGAAGGAGTGACACAGAGTGACAGAGCTGGAAATACATTTGCTGAACGCCTTAGAGCAGCTGCAACAGGACTATATGCAGCGGCTGAGCGAATGGGAGAGCGCCTTCGTGGAATTGCAGAAGATGTTTTCGCTTACGCAACGGGACAACGCGATGCTGAACGAGCGGGTCATGCAGTTGAGTCAGCAGGTGCAGCACTTGAGCGAGCAGACAGAACGCTTGAGCCAGTTATACAGCGAGAACTGGAGATAAGAGAGGAACGGTTGATACAGGAGCGCGAACATGTGTTATCCCTGGAACGGGAGCGTCAGCCGGAAATACAGGAACGCACGCTGGATGGCCCTTCGCTGGGATGGTGAAACCATGAAAAATGGCAGCTTCAGTGGATTAAGTGGGGGGAATGTGGCCTGTACCATCTGGTTGCATAGGTATTCATACGGTTAAAATTTATCAGGCGCGATCGCGGCATTTTTTCGGGTGGTTTGTTGCCATTTTTACCTGTCTGCTGCCGTGATCGCGCTGAACGCGTTTTAGCGGTGCGTACAATATTGTTGTTATGTTAAATGGTTTGGATGATCCCCCCATTTTCCACATTTGGTTGTGACGATTAAGATAAACTCGTCAGAATATTTGGGTGAGGAATAATCATAATATGATGGCTAGGAAGCATATTCCAATACCTATGAGCAGGTTTAACGTCATCATTATTTTTCTAAAAATACTGTTACAATTTGTTTTTAAAAAGAATGCTGATGGGATAATGAATACTGTTATTGCTATAATTGGGGTTGATAATGCAGCAATAACTTTTATAATTTCGAAATTGGCTTCGCCTGCTATAAATGTGATAACAGATACGACAAAAACGATTAATGTTTTGTTTTTAAATCCAAGGGATACTATTGTATCAACAACGCCTGTTAGTGTACCTGTATATGCACCGCTGGTAATTAAAATCATGGTTAATATGGAAATGTAAGCAACGAAACTATTTTTTGTTACGTTGGCGCTATATGATAATGCATCGCTGTTAATCTCGCGCATGTTTTTTATGTCTGAAGGTGAGAATATATTGCTTAATGAGAACACGATGAATGAGATAAATATTAAAATTAATAGTATCCCAAACATGAAAAAACGTAAATCACCGGCTGTATCTTTTTTGTTTTGAGCAAAGCGTTGTATACATGGTGAAAAATTAAAACTAAATAAAACAACTGGAAATAGAGTAAGTAAATTACTTGTACTAATATTTTGTATTTCTGTAGAATGTGGATGTGCTGGATGTGAATAGAAATATATAGATAAGAACAGTACAATAAGCAAAGATGGAAATGCTATTCCTGATGCGAGATGCTCTATCTTTGAATTAAAAAAGATAAAAGAAGAACCAAGGGTTGCAGAAATAATCAGTGACACAAATATTCGCTCTGAACCATTTAGACTTAGGCTAAAGCAAATAATATTTATCATTGTTGTTATGTTTATAATTGCTATTAACAGCATTGATAATAGGAATGCAATACTGATAGCATTTGCGGCTTTTTTTCCGATAAATAATATGGCAGAACTAACGTATTCTTTTTTGTCTGTAATTAAAATGAATCTATAAAATGTAAATTGCCCTAATAAAGATGCCAAAGATGATAAAATCAGTATTGTTATTGTTCCGTGAGTTCCTATGACTTTGGGGCCTACAGTCTGGGGTAGGAAAAAAATCCCTGCCCCAAATGATGTTGCAAAGAATGTTACTGGCCATTGGATGCTATTTATCTTCATTTTTGAACCTTTCATTTGAAGCATGATGTTCCAAAGAAAATAAGTAAACATGGAAGATTAAAATTACTATAAAAAGATGCTGCTGCTTTATAGCCATTAATTACATTAGCCATTGAGCACAATGGGAATACACCTATGTGTGATGTGTAATTGTCAAATGTCTTGTTCGATGAAATTTTATATCGAATCGAGCGAAATGTAGCTGCGTTACCTGCTGCACAAGTCGGTTTGTTATTTTTTATCACTTCAAATGATGAACCATCGACATTCATAAAAACAGAGTTGTTTTCTTTAAAAAATGGCTTTTCTTTTTCTTTTCTTTTAATGTGTCGTTTAAAACGATCTGCCATGTTTTTTTCACTAACATAGAAACAATTTATTTTTATATTATGCTGATTCTGTTTCTCTATAATATAGTTATTTATTACTTCTGGTATTATATAGGGTGATGTGGCTAGTTTTCTATAAATATTACCACCATCGATATCTTCGCCATTTGATTTTTCCATGTAGAAATCATTTATTTCCATGAGGAAATCAGGTTTTATATTTAGCTCATGTGTTGATTTTATTATGTAGTCAATGCAAAATTTAGCCGATTTTTCAACTTCATTACTAACTGAAAAACGGTCATTCAAATTCACAACAGTATGTCCACCAGATATAATGATCTTGTCTGATGTGTATTTTTCGGCTAGTTTTATTACAGTATCTATGTTGTCATCTGATATTTCTGTGTTTATTATCTCATCGATTCCTGTGCAATCTGCTTTGTATACAACAAATCTGTCTTCTTTTTTCCAGTCTTTTGTACAATTACATTTATAGCCCTCGTATATTGCTCTTTTGTTTTTTTTATAAAAATCTGGACTTTGTAAGGGCATTATTTCTAGGTCTGGCATAGTTATGCTTCCTTTGTCACAAAGAAAATATTTTGCTAATTATGACTTATACATATCAATGATAGAGATCATGTTAGTGTTTGATCATTGATGTCTCCTTTATTTATGTGATGCGTCTCTATTTTTTCTCTTATAGTGTCTTGGATGTTATTTGTTAAATATGTATTGTTTTTTGTGGAGAGGTGGGCGAGTGGTCTAAGTCAGGGCTCTCTTGAGGCCATATGCGACAAGCGTATCGTAGGTTCGAATCCTACCCTCTCCGCCATTTTGTTGATCGTTTCCCCCACCATTTGTTGAATTGAGAGGGGTTTTGAAAAAAGATCAAAGGATCCTCTTGAGATCCTTTTTTTCTGCGCGTAATCTGCTGCCTGTAAACAAAAAAACCACCGCTACCAACGGTGGTTCGTTTGCCGGAATCAAGAGCTACCAACTCTTTTTCCCGAAGGTAACTGGCTTGGTGGAGCGCAGATACCAAATACTGTCCTTCTAGTGTAGCCTCAGTTAGGCCACCACTTCAAGAACTCTTAATATCTCAATCCACCTTGTCCAGTTACCAATGGCTGCTGCCAGTGGCGTTAAGGCGTGTCTTACCGGGTTGGACTCAAGACGATAGTTACCGGATAAGGCGCAGCGGTCGGGCTGAACGGGGGGTTCGTGCACACAGCCCAGCTTGGAGCGAACGACCTACACCGAACTGAGATACCAACAGCGTGAGCTATGAGAAAGCGCCACGCTTCCCGAAGGGAGAAAGGCGGACAGGTATCCGGTAAGCGGCAGGGTCGGAACAGGAGAGCGCACGAGGGAGCTTCCAGGGGGAAACGCCTGGTATCTTTATAGTCCTGTCGGGTTTCGCCACCTCTGACTTGAGCGTCGATTTTTGTGATGCTCGTCAGGGGGGCGGAGCCTATGGAAAAACGGCATCGGCGCTGGCTTGTTCCGGTGCTTTGCTTTTTGCTCACATGTTCTTTCCGGCGTTATCCCCTGATTCTGTGGATAATCGTATTATCGCCTTTGAGTGAGCTGACACCGCTCGCCGCAGTCGAACGACCGAGCGTAGCGAGTCAGTGAGCGAGGAAGCGGAAAAGCGCCTGGACGCGCATTTTCTCCTTACGCATCTGTGCGGAATTTCACACCCGGCATGAGGCACTTTTCATACAATCTGCACTGATGCCGCATAGTTAAGCCAGTATACACTCCGCTATCGCTACGTGACTGGGTCATGGCTGCGCCCCGACACCCCAAAGAGCAGCTAGGATAAATATCTAATGGAATCAATGCGTTAGATGCCTAATATAAAGATACAGAAAGGAGAATAAAAACATTAATAAAATCTAAGGGTTACAGTTGACATAGTTATCAATAATGATAACACTGTTATCATTATTGATAACTCAAATAGGGTTCAAAGATGAGTAAGGATGTCGAGAGAATCACTCAGATAAATGACCAGGGTGAGATTATCGGCGGCTTCGTTGCCGTTATCCGCCCTAAACAAAAATCAGCATTTCAGAGGCATTTCACCATGAATCAAGACGCATTACGGATCTTGGCTAAGGAATTAACCGGGGAGCAATTCAAGGTCTTAATGCTGATGCTTGCAGATCTGGATTACGAAAACTTCATTCAGATCGCCCAAGCAGATATTGCTGAAACTTTAGGGATGCAGAAAACGAATGTTAGTCGCGCCGTTCGCGCGCTACTGGATGTTGGGGTGATCTTTGAGGGACCTAAAGTTGGCAGATCAAAAACATACCGGCTGAATGAACAATTTGGTTGGAAAGGCACCGTAACCAACCACAAAAAGGCACTCAAAAACGGCTTTAGTGTCATTCAGGGCGGCCGAATTTAAAGAGCCAGCGGCAGGCGGACAATCAGGGGCTACGTGTTAACGTTTTGACCATGATTGTCTATCCTGCATTGCTCTTTTGCCGCCTCAAAATCCCTTGCATTTTTTGCACCCCCGTTCTCCAGAACTACGCAATTCGAACAGGTCCTGTGACTAGACGTTGATCGGGCAATACGCTAAAACACTTCCGCGCGTTTCTGGCATAAACCAACCATGGGATGGTTTGTGTTAGCAGCAAGCGCCAGAAACGCGCTCAATCTAATCTTCGCCATCGTTTGCCACGGTTTCGGCAGCGCCTTGAGCGCAACCGGAAACCGTCTGGGGAGAACCCCAGACCCCCATTGCTGTAATATCAACGGTCTACGACCACCTACCAACCGAGTGACTGCCTGTACCGTGCAAATGGGCTTTGCAGGGGGCTGGCGCGGTTCCTGGCGACCTGAAAGCCCCTGGTTAGGGGTATCGGCGCGCCTGACCTCCTGAGAGCCTCTGTAAGCGTTTTTCGCGCCTTCCATGCCCTGACGGGCATTTAAAACCCGTTTCGTGCGTCTGAGAGCTTCTGAGCGCGTTTGAAGGGCTATCTGACGACTCATCCCCGAAAGAACAACAACGGAATCACAGGCAATATGCGAGAGGTGACACCGCTCGCCGCAGCCCCAGCGACCGAACGTAGTGAGCGAGTGGGCGAGGAAGCGGAAGAGAACCGGAAACCACATTGAGCACGTACGCACTGATGCGGGGTGTCGGGGTGAAGCCCTGACCAGATGGCAAACGGAATATCGTCGCGGGTGACGGTATTACATTTGCACATCCTGTCCCGATTTCTGCGGAGTTTAACGGTGAACGGACGGCAAAAAACGTGCAGGAGCTGTTGAACGTGAAAACCACGAAATCTGGCAAAAATCACAGCTGACGAGGCTTGCAGAGGAGTAAGCCAGTATACACTCCGCTATCGCTACGTGACTGGGTCAGGGCTTCGCCCCGACACCCCCAAAGGGCGTTGCGTTGCGCGCAACACCCTTGCCTAGAATAGATCTTTTACGCCGATTTGTAAGTTGTTGTTTTTTTAGTGTGTTTTTTGTTTACCTGTCGCATCCAGGGTGACACAACGTTGTCGCATCCTGGATGCGACAACACGCAACAAGGTGTTGCACAGATGTGTCATGATGGCTTAGATTTGAACCAACGTTAGTGCATGGGATTTTTAGAGGGAAAAAATCATGTTTATTGATTCAGAAAAACGACTGAAACAACTTTCAGATGAGGCAAAGAAAAACACCGAGGATCTCGAAGAAGCAAAGAAGAATTCAAGGTTTACACAGGTATCCCCAAAAGGTTGGGAACGCGTTCGAGAGCTGCTGAAGGATAGCCAAGGCATATCAGCACTGAAGCTGTACTCATTTTTAGCGGAGCATATCGATCCTACGTGTGGCGCTGTCGTTGCGGATCAGCAATTCCTAGCTGAAAAACTTGGAGTTAGCAGAAGCACAATTATTCGTTGGCTCAATTACTTAGAATCAAAAAATGCATTAGTTAGAATCCCCGTTGCTGGTAAGGTTTGTGCGTATGCCCTCGATCCACATGAAGTCTGGAAGGGATACAACACTACGAAAAACCATGCAGCATTTGTCACTAAAACACTGGTCAACAAAGACGGTGATATTCAGCGCCGAATCATGGCCATGTTTTCAAATTGAGCCAGCGGCAGGCGGACAATCAGGGGCTACGTGTTAACGTTCTGACCATGATTGTCTATCCTGCATTGCTCTTTTGCCGCCTCAAAATCCCTTGCGTGTTTTTGCTCCCCGATCTCCAGAACGACCGAGCCGCCACGGTTCCGGCAGCGCCTTGAGCGCAACCGGAAACCGTCTGGGGTTCTCCCCAGACCCCCATCGCTGTAACACCGACGGTCTACGACC
>OGZL01003324.1_pt1 | contig 11284 bp, 10 predicted proteins | sample 1576761 | NCBI WGS metagenome assembly OGZL01 (sample SAMEA3541595, study PRJEB24748) | human gut metagenome | biome: human gut; feature: human-associated habitat; material: faeces | place: China | collected 2012
CTGCCGCACCTCGCTCGCCGTATCGGCACTTAGAATTATGCGGTATTGCCATAAAATAATGGAGGAATCCCCCTTGCAGAACTACAAAGCCAGACAAACCGCCCTGCTTGGCATGCTGTTTGCCCTTTCCATGGCGCTCTCTTTTTTGGAATCCATGCTTACCCCGTTTTTTGGCCTGATGCCCGCCATGAAGCTGGGGCTTTCCAATATTGTTGTCATGTACGCCGTTTTGTTTTTGAACCGCCGTTCGGCGCTTTATCTTGTGCTGCTCAAGGCGTTGTTTGCGTTGCTTACCCGCGGCGTTACAGCCGGGTTTCTTTCGCTGTGCGGGGGCGCGCTTTCCCTGGCTGTGTTCTGCCTGCTTCTGGCATTGCCATTCACCATCACAGGCTACATTTTTTCGGTCAGCGGGGCACTGGCGCACAACTGCGGCCAGCTGCTGGGGGCTGCAGCGCTGCTTTCAGACAAAATGGCAATCACCTATGCGCCGATGCTGCTGATAGCGGGTCTTATCGTTGGTTCCTGCACCTATATGGTATCGCGCCTGATCTTTCCCGCTGTCAAGAGAATTATTCCGCCGAGGAGCAAAGCGGAAAGCAAAATTATATTTTAAGATAACGTCTTAAAAATTTTTAAAAAAGTGTTGACATTTCACATTTCTGCGGCTATAATATAACCATAGCACAGGGAACAAGTTCAAAAAAAGTGAACGTCTTGTGCGGCTCATAAAACTAAAAACCAAGAACAAACCATTATTTTGATTCGGAGGTATTTCTTATGAAAAAGTATGTTTGCACTGTCTGCGGCTACATTGCTGAGGGCTCCATCCCCGATTTCTGCCCCGTCTGCAAGGCTCCCGCTTCCAAGTTCATCGAAAAGACCGATAATTCCTATGTGACCGAGCATGTTGTCGGTATCGCCAAGGACGCTCCGGAAGATATCATCCAGGGCCTGCGCGAGAACTTTAACGGCGAGTGCAGCGAAGTTGGCATGTACCTGGCCATGAGCCGCGTTGCCGACCGTGAAGGCTACCCGGAAATCGCCGAAGCTTGGAAGCGTTACGCTTTTGAGGAAGCTGAGCATGCTTCCAAGTTCGCAGAACTGCTGGGCGAAGTCCTGACCGACAGTACCAAAAAGAACCTGCAGATGCGTGTGGATGCCGAGTCTGGTGCCTGCGCAGGCAAGATGGAGCTGGCCAAGAAGGCAAAGGCTCTGAATCTGGATGCCATCCATGACACCGTGCATGAAATGGCAAAGGACGAAGCCCGCCATGGCCGCGGCATGCAGGGTCTGCTGGACCGTTACTTCAAATAATTGAATTCCTAAACCGCAAGGGGGGGGTCGGGTAACACCGGCCCCTTTTTGCTGTCATTTTTTCTGTATTTATTCTCTGCGGCAGGCAAAAAAGTTGTCCTGATTATCACAGGCAGCATAAAACGTTTCGCTCAACTGACCGATGCCCGCGCGGGAAAGCTGGGTGTTCAACCAGGTGCGGTCCTTTCCGCTGGTGTACAAGTTTTCTTCAATCAGCTTGCCATCCAACACCAGGTCATACCACTTGCTGGCCGGATCTGTCTGGATGGCAAGGTCCTGCGGGGTGACCGGGCGGTTGAAACTTTTGGGTAAAAAGCTGATCTGGCCGCTGGTTTCCAGCATGGCACACTGCACTTCATTCAAATCAAAATATCCGGCTACTCTGGCTTGTGCTAAAAATTCATTCAGGTCTATTTTGGCGCGGTCCAGCTCCGCTTTATAAATCGTTCCGTTCTCCATCAGTGGAATGGCCTGTCCGCTCAACCAAAGGCGGACGTTCCGGTTTTTGCAGGTGCCGTAATGTACCGCAAAAGCTGCGATACCATACACGATCATGGCGGTAAGCGGGCGGTACCATTGTTCCAGGTTGGTGGCCATCTCTGCCGCAATGGAACCAATGGTAATGCTGTTGACATAATCAAACAAGTTCATCTGGGCAATCTGCCGTTTGCCGCCCAGCCGCGTTAAAATAAACAGTACCGCCAGCGAAACCACACTGGCAACAAACACATTGATAATTTCCTGCACTGCCTGCATCTTTCCCATCCGCTCCCTTATCATTTGCCATGCAACCCGCATGGTAACCTTATTGTGGCCCCACCAGCGGTGCATTATACGCACAATGTACCAACGGGGCTTGCACAGGAAGGGGAAAATGTTATAATAAAGTTGTTTCTGTATACTTCGACTTCCGGCGGCTTTGGGCCCGCTGCACCGGAGCCGGGCAGGGATTGGCAGCAACTGCCAGCTTGATAAAAAATTGATATCAGGATGTGAAATCATGCAGATTTACCTTTTGCGGCATGGGCAGACAGAATATAACGCCCAACACCGGTACCAGGGTCAACAGGATATCCCGCTTTCCGCCGCGGGCCGCGCCCAGCTGCGCCCGGCCGGGTTTATGCCGGATGTTGCCTATGTCAGCCCGCTCATCCGCGCACGGCAGACGGCGGAAATCTTTTTCCCCGGCTGCCCGCAGATCATTGTACAGGACTTGCGGGAAATGTGCTTTGGCAGTTTTGAGGGGCGGCATTATATCCACATTGAGCACGACCCCGACTACCTTGCCTGGCTGGAAGCCAACAAGACTGCTGCCCGCCCGGATGGGGAGCGCATTCAGGATTTTTGTAACCGCAGCTGTGCCGCCTTTGCCAAACTGGTGGAAGAAAGCCTTACGCAGCACAAACAGCAGCTGGTGATTGTAGCGCACGGCGGCATCCAGATGGCGGTTATGTCCCGTTACGGTCTGCCGCGGCGGGATTATCACGACTGGTGCGGTCCCAACGCGGGCGGTTACCGCCTGGATGCCGCCAACTGGCAAACAGACCACACCTTGCAGCTGTTGGAAACCGTGCAGTATACCAAAGCCACACAAAGCGAGGCAGCCTTATGAGCAATGGTTTGATTCATTTATACCACGGTGACGGCAAGGGCAAAACCACAGCTGCCATGGGCCTGGCTGTGCGGGCGCTGGGCTGCGGGCGGCGCGTGGTGATCGTGCAATTTTTGAAAGGCGGTGCAACCGGGGAACTGGAACCGCTGCAAACCCTTGGCGCTACCTTCTACCGCGGCAAAGCCGGGCAGAAGTTTGTATTCCAGATGAATGAGGAAGAAAAGGCCGCCACCCGTGCCCTGCAAACTGAAAACCTGCGCCGGGCGCTTGCCGAACCGGCGGACCTTTTGATTCTGGACGAAGCCTGCGCCGCCTGGAATCTGAACATGGTGGACCGAGAGTTGCTGCAAAACGCCGTACTGCACAAGCCTGCCGAGCAGGAACTGGCAATGACCGGCCGCGACCCGGCCCCCTGGATGCTGGATGCCGCAGATTACATTACTGAAATGTGCTGCCGCCGCCACCCATACGAAAAAGGCATTCCGGCAAGAAAAGGCGTTGAATTTTAAGTTTGCCGCAGCGCAGTTCCATACAGGGAAGCGCAAGAAATTAAAAGTATATAAGGTTATTTAGGACAACCAGAAAAAGAGAAAAACAGCCTGCCCAAACAGCAGGCGGGGAGGGGTATCATCATGGCTACACATAGCCGCCAAATGTCCGAAGCATTCCGTACGACAGTATTTCTAACCCTGTCCGGCGGATTTCAGGACGCTTACACCTACATGGGCCGCGGCAAAGTTTTTGCCAACGCTCAAACCGGCAATATCGTGCTGATGGCCACCAATTTTTGCGAGGGTGATTTTGCCAAAGCGCTGCGGTATCTTTTGCCGCTGCTGGCCTTTGCCGCTGGTGTCTATTTTGCCGAGGGCATCCGCAACCGCTACCACCTGATGGAGAGATTCCACTGGCGCCAGCTGATTTTGCTGATTGAGATTGCACTGTTGTTTGTTGTTGGCTTTATCCCCAACAATCTGGACTGGCTGGCCAATATGCTGGTCAGCTTTGTCTGCGCCATGCAGGTACAATCTTTCCGCAAGGTGCACGGCAATGCATATGCCAGCACCATGTGCATTGGCAACATGCGCAGCGGTATGCAGTACCTGTACACCGGCCTGCACACAAAAGACCGCGCTGTATTGCGCCGCGCCATGCAGTATTTTGCTGTAATTGCACTGTTTGCTGTGGGGGCCGCTGCCGGCAGTCTGCTGACCATCCATTTTGGCAACCGTGTGATCTGGTTCTGCTGTGCTTTGTTGCTGGTCAGCCTTAGCTTCATGTTTATCCGTGAAGACATTGAAGAGAACCCTGAACTGCAGCGGGAAGCCGCCGCTTTGCACCAGGATGTAAAAGCCATGGAGCACACCATCGGCAAAACCTTGCAGGAGCAGCAGGAAGAACTGCACCCCTTAAATCACAAGTGATATGGACAATATATAAAATTTGAACAAAACTTTCGCAATCTCGCTTGTCGTTTTCCGGCACAAATGCTACAATACAGTCAAATATTAAATATGTGCGCGAAAGCGAGGGATTTCCGTGAAAATCATCACCGTTACACTTGCTCCTAACCAGGCTGTTCTGACCTGCTATCTGCAGGACCAAAGCCCCAAAATGCCAAATGCCGCCATCCGCCCGGCTATGCTGGTCGTGCCCGGCGGCGGCTACCAGTATTGCTCTGACCGTGAGGGCGAACCGGTTGCCCTGGCTTATATGGCACAGGGGTTCAATGCGTTTGTTCTGCGCTATACGGCAGATGCAACCACCCCGATTGACAAAGCATTACAGGATGGTGCCGCCGCAATGGATTACCTGCGCGCCAACGCCGCGGAGCTGGAAATTGACCCGCAGCAGATCGCCGCCGTTGGCTTTTCTGCCGGTGGGCATTTGGTTGCTTCGCTGGGCACACTGCTGCCCAAGGCACAGCGCCCCAACGCCCTTGTGTTGGGCTATGCCGCAACGCTGGGCGCAATGTGGACCGTCGCTGGCCGCCAGGAGCCCGACCTGCACGCGCTGGTTGACGATGACACCCCGCCCACATTCCTGTTTGCTACCCAGGGGGACGCGCTGGTTCCTGTTAAGAACAGCCTTGTTTTTGCAGATGCTTTGGCTGACCACAGCATCCCGTTTGCGCTGCACCTCTTCCCGACCGGGGCACACGGCATTTCCCTTGCCACTGCCTGTACCTCCGGGCCGGAAGCTTCCCGTGTCAACCCGGCAACCGCCCAATGGCTGCCGATGAGCGTTGACTTTTTGCAAAAGCTGTGGGGCTGCCTGGGCGTTACCGCACCGGATCCCGAGCTTGCGGCCCAGCTTGCCGCCGGGCCGCTCAGCCTGAATATGCCGGTGCGCAAGTTGATGAAGAACCCGCAGGCCAGCGCTCTGCTGCAGGCTGTGCTGGGGGATATGTGGCAGGCCATTGTGTCTAACCCACTTTCCCAGGGAATCAGCCTGCGCGAAATTTCCGGCTTCCTGCAGGCGGCATTGCCGGAAAGCGCATTGAATCAGCTGGATGCCCAGCTAGCCAAAATCCCGGTTGAATAACCCAAAGGAGCTTATCATGCTGTTTATTGAATATCCCAAATGCTCTACCTGCCAAAAGGCCAAATGCTGGCTGGATGAAAACGGCGTTGCTTACACCGACCGCCATATTCTGGAGCAGCCCCCCACCTATGAAGAGCTGAAAGAATGGCACGCTCGCAGCGGGCTGCCCCTGCGCCGCTTTTTTAATACAAGCGGCCTGAAATATAAATCGCTTGCCCTGAAAAACAAACTGCCCACCATGACCGAGGATGAGCAGCTGCACCTGCTTGCCACAGATGGCATGCTTGTCAAGCGGCCTTTGGTGGTCGGGGATGATTTTGTCCTTGTCGGATTCAAGCCTGACGAGTGGGCCAGCACCCTGAAATAATCCACCTTCTAAATAGCAAAGCAAAAACAGCACCGCAGTTTGTTGCACACACAGTCAAGTAAGACGATGTGCACGGCAAAGATTGCGGTGCTGTTTTGTTTTTATTCTTCCCAAAACCGCCAGAGTTCCCGTTCCAGCTTTTCTGTATCATAAATCACTTTCAGGTGGCTCCAATGCGGGGGCATCAGGCGGCGGTAGTCCGGCATGGCAAAGCGGTTATCGATGAGCAGCACCACGCCTTTGTCCTGCGGGGTGCGGATCACACGCCCGGCGGCTTGCAGCACCTTGTTCATGCCGGGGTAACGGTAGGCGTAGTCAAAGCCGGAACCGCGTGTCTGCTCAAAATAGTCCCGCAGCTGCTCCTGCCGGGGTCCAACCTGCGGCAGCCCTGGGCCCACGATGCCTACACCAATCAGCCGGTCGCCGGTCAGGTCAACGCCCTCCCCAAATACGCCGCCCATCACGGAAAAGCCAAGCAGGGTTTGGCTGGGGCCCGGCACAAACTGGGCCAAAAAGGCCGCTTTCTGCTGTTCATCCATCGCGTTTTCCTGCTTGATGCAGTTGATTTCCGGGCAGTGTTCCTTGAACTGTGCATAAGCCTGCTCCATATACGCATAGCTGGGGAAAAACGCCAGATAATTCCCGCAGCGCGCCCGCACCATCGTCGCCAGGCTTTCCTCCACAATGGCAAGGCTTGCATCCCTGTCCTTATACCGGGTGCTGACATTGCCGATGCAGAACAGTCCCTGATTGCCCGCGGGGAAGGGGCTGCGCAGGGCAACGGCCCGTGCTTCCGGCACGCCGCACAGATCCTTATAATAACTGGCCGGGGCCAGCGTTGCACTGAACAGCACCGCGGCGCGCCCCAGGGCAAAACTATCCGCCAAAAAGGCGCTGGGGTCAAGGCAAAGCTGCGCTGCACGCACCTCGCTGCCGGATGCCGTGATTTGCAGCACAAAATGATCGTCAAAGGTATCCGCTACGCGCAGCCAGGCCCGCACATCAAAATACAACTGCAGCAGTGCCGTGTGGGTTTCATCCGGTTCTCGGTGGTCGTCCAGCCATGCTTCCAACGGTTCACACAGGCGGTTCAGCAGGTGATCAAACTCCTCGCTGCGCTCTTTTAGAAAGAATGTTTTGCCAAACCGTCCATCTCTGGCGGCAGTTTCTTCCTCGGCACGGTGGCGCCATTCAATAAATACATCATTTACTTTGGTCAGAGCGTTTTTCAGGCTGCTTTTGCCTTTGCCCAACAGCTTCTTCGCTTCATAAAAGCTGGTTTTGGTCAGGGCAGCACTGTGCATTTCCCGCGCACGCCCCGGCAGGTTGTGCGCTTCGTCCACCAGGAAGATATAATCCCCGGCAGATTCAAAAAATCGCACCAGATGTACAACCGGATCAAACAGATAATTGTAATCCCCAATAATCACATCGCTCCACAGGCTGCTGTCCAGCCCCAGCTCAAAGGGGCATACCGTGTGGCGTTTTGCATATTCCTGCAAGGTTTCCGCCGTCAGGCAGGGGACATCCAGCACATCCCAGAGAGCGCCTTTGATGCGGGCATAATACCCGTTGGCATAGGGGCAGGCTTCCGGGGTACACTCCCGCGTCTCACACAGGCAGATCTTGTCTTTCGCTGTCAGCGTTACACTGCGCAGGTGCAGTTCCGGCTCGGTATCGCGCAGGATAGCCAGTGCGTTTTCCGCTGCCGTACGGGTTGTGCCGCGGGCCGTTAAATAAAAAATCGGTCCCACACTCTCATTGCCCATAGATTTCAGGGCAGGGAACAGCACGCTCATGGATTTACCAATCCCGGTTGGTGCCTGACACAAAAGCCGGCCGCCGTCCCGGCACACTTTGTATACCTCGCCCGCCATCGCGCGCTGCCCGGGGCGATACGTAGGGAAAGGAAACTGCATGGCCTGCAAATCCGAGTTCCGGGCCTTTTTCCACTCAACCGCCCGCCGCGCCCAGGGGGCATATTCCGCCAGCAGGGCTTCCACTTCCTCCTGCAGCTGCTGCGCGGTGTAATGCCGCTCAAACCGCAGAATCAGCTCTTCATCTACCTGGAAATAGGTCAGCTGAATCCGCATCTCTTCCAACTCATGCTGTGCCGCATAAATTGCTGCATACACCATAGCCTGTGCCCAGTGCTCCGGTGCAAAATCCGGGGTAATATCTGCCGCCGGGCATGCGGTGGTCTTGATCTCATCCACCACGGTAACACCGTCCGCTGCGGTAAAAATGCCATCGGCGCGGCCTTCCAGCGTAAATTCAATTTCTTCATACGCAAAAATACCGCGAAGAAATACCTCCGCGGCGTAATCGGCATGTTCTTTTACAGCGGCGCGCTGCAATTTGCGGTGGATGCGTGCGCCCTCATTGGCGCGGTCAAAGCCGGTAAAGCGGTTGTCAATGCTGCCAACCCGGCACAAGAATTCCACCAGCTGGCGCACCGGCAGCGTGATTTGTATTGTGGATACAGGTTCCTGCAAGGGCTCGTCCTCCTGTCAGGGGCAGTCAGCTGCGGTTATAGGTATGGTCACACACCTGCTCAATTTTCTCGCGCAGGGCTACAAAATCTTCAAACGCGGATATTTTGCTTTTTGGGTTGCGCAGCAGCGCTGCCGGGTGCAGAGTTGCCATAAACAATGTGCCCTGCTTATCAAAAAACTTACCGTGGTCCCGCGTGACGGAAAAGTCTTTTCCAATCATCTGCTGGGCGGCAATGCGGCCCAAGCACACCACAATTTTTGGGCGCAGCAGCCGGAACTGCATGCGCAGCCACGGGAGGCAGGCGGCGGATTCTTCCGGGGCAGGGTCGCGGTTTTCTGGCGGGCGGCACTTAACAATATTGGCAATATAAATATTTTTGCTGCGGTCAAGGTCAATCGCTTCCAGGTAATGGTCCAGCAGCTGGCCGCTGCGGCCCACAAACGGCAGGCCTTGTGCGTCCTCGTTGGCGCCGGGGCCTTCGCCCACAAAAAGAACCTCGGCGTCCGGCACACCCTGCCCAAACACCACATGGGTGCGGGTCTCACACAATCCGCAGCGCTGGCACGCCAGGCATTGCTGTTTCAGCTCATCAAAATTCATGAATATCCCTCGTATTGCCCCCTTGCACAGGGGACTATAATATAATAAAAGACAACCGCTGCCCAAACAGTGGTAAAAAGGAGCTATCATTTATGCATCCAGACGCCTTGGCCGCCCGGCTGGCCTGTATCCTGCTGGGTTATCTGTTTGGCAGTTTTCTTACGGCAGAAGTTGTCGCCCGCGTTGTTTCCGGAAAAAGCGCGCGGCAGCTTGGCACCGGCAACCCCGGCATGGCTAATATCATGGCCCAACTGGGCAAGGGGGCCGGGCTGCTAACCCTGGCAGGTGATACGTTAAAAACGGTTGCTGCCTGCGGTGCGGCGTATTATGCTACGGCACCACTGATCGGGCAGGTGTCGATTTTATATGCCGGGTTTGGCGCAGTGCTGGGCCATAACTATCCCGCATGGGCAGGGTTCCGCGGCGGCAAGGGGGTTGCGGTAACCTGCGTTTGGCTCGTTTTGTATCTTCCGTTTTGGGGCACGCTTTGCTGCATCGCTGGTGGGGCACTGGTCCTGTGGCTCGGCTACCTGCCGTTGGGGGCTGTGGTGATCCCAGCGCTGGCCATCCTGCCCGCGTGGCTTTCCTATGGCCCAGAAAGCGGCATTCTAACTTTGGCCCTGGCTATCATTATGTTCAGCCGCCACTACCACGGCCTGCTGCGGATTCGGCAGGGGACAGAGCCCCGATTTTTCCAACGCCGCAATCCAAAATGAACAACTTTATCATAGCATATTTTCACCAGCCTGAAAAGCTGTAGACACATGAAAAAATGATATGATCTTAGAACCATCCAGTCATGCCGTTGCCGTCCGATTTTGAGGTGAAATCTCACAATCTAAACTATTTATACCGTAATTGCCCATAAAAACAGCGGAACAACAGAAACCCCAACAATCCCAAGGTAATAAGTTTGTGTAACTTGGTGCCTTGCATTATCGACATATCAGAATTACAATATAATTATTACGGAATTGTAAAATGGAGGCAAACTGAAAATGAAGTATTACTTGGCTTACGGTCCCAACCTCAACCTGGTGCAGATGCGCCAGCGTTGCCCCAATGCCCGTGTGGTCGGGTATACATATTTATTCGGTGCGCGCCTGGTCTTCCGTGGTTCCAAGAACGGCTGCTTTTTGACCACGGATTTTCAGCAGCCCTGGTGCCCGTCTATGGTGGGTTGCGGGGTTTATGAGATTTCTGATAAAGACGAGCAGGCTCTGGATGTCTATGCGGGGGTTCCTTATTTCTACCAGAAGCAGACAATGCAGGTACAGTGTGTCTGGGACGTCACTACGCGACGAGAAGTTGTGCATAATATTGAAGCAATCCTTTACACCCTGCCCGCCAGCCACCCCTTGGGTGTTCCTTCCCGCCGCTATCTGCAGGAGTGCAAGAGCGGGTATGATGACTTTCATTTCAGCTTCCTTCCGCTGCGCCAAGCTCTGATTGACAGCAGCCCGGAGCCGCACACGAAGTAAAGGAAACACTTTTGTGTGAAAGAAAAGGCAAAAGCAAAAGATAGGCAAGCGGGAAGCGACGTTCTACCGTTTTGTTTCTTGCTTTGCGAAACAAATTTGAAAAAATTAAAAAAAATATGAAAATATCTGTTGACAAAAGTGGTACTGCTGGTTATAATAATACTCGTCGCCAGTGAGGCGGCCAAACAAAATAAGCGGATGTGGCGGAACTGGCAGACGCGCTAGATTCAGGTTCTAGTTCCCTTAAAAGAGTGTGGGTTCAAATCCCTTCATCCGCACCAAAGAATGAAAATCCGGACATTTTCTCGATAGGAGAAAGGTTCGGATTTTTATTTTTTTCAAGAATGACAATTCCGGATCGTTCCAAACGGCTGTGTGTCCGAAACCTTATCAGAAAAACGTATAACAAACGTCACAACTGTATAGGTGCCGTAAGGTAGAAAGGCCACGAACATGAAGTACGATGAAAGAGCCTGCCATTTTAACATGGACACTGGGTGCGTGAAATTGCTGCTCCGGGATGGGAGAAAAGTCTTCAGTGACTGCACCGTGGTCGAGGATGAACTGGATGTGACCATGGCACAGCGGTCAGAGTTGGGCTACCTTATCTACAATGACCCACTGGGCTATGCAGATTTGATTCTGAATGGTAATCCAGAGGAATACTTGAAAAATGTGGCCGGGAGCCATGGGTTAGAAGATTGATCTTCCCATAGAACTGCCATTAACAAAAAACACCGCCCATCTGCGTAACGGAACTCAGGTGGGCGGTGTTTTGCTCTATTGTCTCAGGGACGGTGTCGGAATTTACAGCTTATGCTAGGGCAATACCGCATAATTCTAAGTGCCGATACGGCGAGCGAGGTGCGGCAG
>OGZL01003336.1_pt1 | contig 11257 bp, 9 predicted proteins | sample 1576761 | NCBI WGS metagenome assembly OGZL01 (sample SAMEA3541595, study PRJEB24748) | human gut metagenome | biome: human gut; feature: human-associated habitat; material: faeces | place: China | collected 2012
CCTGCTGTCCAGTTTGACAGCACTCAGCCCTTCACTCTGTAAGTGGGGCTGGGATCGATACGCTGATTCGCGCCATTGCGGGAATTATTGCCTTTCAGCAGTAAATTACTCTTTACCTCGCTCTTCACTCATATCAATAACAACATCTTCTCTGCATTGCTGGGACGTTTCTACACCATCCAGCAAGCCGGTTACTACTCACAGGGAAGCAAGTGGACGACGATGGGATATTCCACCATTTTCGGAATGATAAACAGTGTAGGGCAACCTGTGTTCAGAGAAGCCTCAGAAGATACGCAGCGTTTGCAAAACATATTCCGCAAGCTGATGCGCTTCACCGCCTTTGTCAGTTTCCCCGCTATGCTGGGCCGGTCTTTTCCACGGCGGCGCGGCGGGCCAGCACGGCGGCCAGCTCCACGGGGGGCTGCAGGGGCAGCAGGTGCTCCAAAAGATCGGGGAAGCGGACCCGGATAAGCCGCAGCACGGCCGGACAGGCCGAGGAGATGAGCGGCAGCGGGCCCTGATAATGCGCCATGTATTCCTTGGTGGACTGGGAGATGAGTTCCGCGGCGGCGCCCACCTCGTAAACCTCATCAAAGCCGATGCGCTGCAGGGCCAGAATGATGCGGCCGGTGTGATCCAAATGCTTGATCTGGGCAAAGAGCACCGGCGCGGGCAGCGCTATCTTATACTTGAAGCCATCCAGTGCCTCCATGGTATCGCTGACAGCCCGCTTGGCGTGGTGGGGACAGATGCGGATGCATTCGCCGCAATCGATGCAGCGCTCGCCCAGGATGCGGGCCTTGCCATCCCGAACCCGGATGGCCTCGGTAGGGCAGCGCTTGACGCAGGTGATGCAGCCGTGGCACAGATCCTTATTGAGTGTAACGGAGTGAAAATAGGTCTGGTGTTCCATCTTTTCCTCGCTTAGTTTCTCCCGGCATCAATGCAGATCCACCCGCAGGGAGATGGTGGTGCCGACCCCCAGGACGGTGTCGATCTGCATATTGTCGGTGTATTTTTTCATATTGGGCAGGCCCATACCGGCGCCGAAGCCCTGGGCCCGGATCTCATCGCTGGCGGTGCTCCAGCCCTCCTGCATGGCCTTTTCCACATCGGGGATGCCGGGACCCTGATCCCGCAGGACAATGGTGATGCCGTGATCATCGATCTCGGCATCGATCTCGCCGCCATTGGCGTGGATGACCATATTGATTTCGCCCTCGTACATCGAGACGGCGACCCGGCGGATGGCATCGCCGGGGTAGCCCAGCTGGCGCAGCACGCCCTTGAGGTGGCCGCTGGCTTCCCCGGCATGGACAAAGTCATCGCCGGGGACGATGTAATGATATTGCAGTGTCATGGCGGGCCCCTTTATACGCCGCGCAGGCCGGCGCCATACAGCAGGCCGCTGGCGGTGAACATGCCGCGCTGGGTGCTGATGACGGCGATGCCTTTTTCCCGCGCCAGGGTGAGGACCTCCTCGGCGGGGGTTTTGCCTCGGACAAAGATGATGCAGTGCATATCCAGCATTTCCGCGGTGCGGATGACCTGCTGGTTGAGCAGCCCGGTGAGCAGCAGGGACTGGCCCTGGCCATAGGCCAGCACATCGCTCATCATATCGCTGGCGAAGGCGCTGGTAAATTCGTGGTCGTCCTGCGGCGCGCCGCACAGCAGGCGGCCCCCCAGCAGGGTGAGGATCTCTTTCATTTTCATGGCGTATCAATCCTTTCGGCAAAAAGCGGGGAGGATATCCCCTTACTTTTTTCTATTATAACAGGCCGCGTGGGGCGGCGCAACGGGGAGAAAGGAGTGGAGGGGAGGATTTTAGGAGAGCTTTTTGACGGACTGGTGCGGTTATCACAAGGGATTCACAGAATATTTGTGCCATTTGCCGAAGAAAAAATCTTGCCAACCCCCCAAAAACACGCTATCATATAGTCACTGTAAAATTTACCGTAAAAAATATGTATATACTTTTTCAGGAGGCAAATATGGTACTGGAGAAACTGATTGAACTGCTGTGCGAACAGCTTGATATTGAGGCGGACGAAGTGAACGAGAATACCGATATCGTCAATGACCTGGGCGCGGATTCGCTGGATGTAGTGGACCTGGTGATGACCCTGGAGGACGAGTTCGATATCGAGATCCCCGATGAGGACATTGAGAAGATCCACACTGTTGGCGAGCTGGCCCATTATCTGGAGGAGCACATCGACAGCTGAGAACGGCCAAAAGGCGAATAGACGGCAGCCCCCTGACCAGTGGGCCGGCTGCCGCTTTGTTTTGCCGCAAAAAACTGTATTTTGGGGCTTGACTTTGCCCAGGGTGAATGGTATAGTAATATAGTCGCAGCAGATACGCTGGTGTAGCTCAGCCGGTAGAGCAGCTGATTTGTAATCAGCAGGTCGGGGGTTCGAATCCGTCCACCAGCTCCACCACCGCATGACATAACTGAATATGGAGGAGTTCCCGAGCGGCCAAAGGGGGCAGACTGTAAATCTGTTGTCACTGACTTCGATGGTTCGAATCCATCCTCCTCCACCACAAAAAAGCCTTGCAATGCAAGGCTTTTTTGCTATGGAGGAGGATGTGGGGAGCGCGGGCTTTTCTAAAAGGCGAGAGCCGCTGCCCTGATTTGACGCGAAGGGGGACCCCGCAAAGGTTCCCCCTTCACACAACCCCTTCCTTGCGGGGAGGAAGGTTTGCTTGCGTCTTTTTTGTGGTGGAGGAGGATGTGGGGAGCGCGGGCTTTTCTAAGGGCGAGAATATGAGCAGTTTTTGCCCATATGGGGGCGTGACGGGGCATTATACCGGGGTGAATATGTTTTTTATCCATGAAATACGGGGGGAAGTCAGGAGGATTTTCGGGGAAAAACACAATTGGGAGATGGATGCCAGTAAGTAAAATGCAATAATTGAACAAAAATAATGGAACATGAGATTTTAATGCAAAATTCTCTTGAATTTTTTGAGAGATGGTGTTAAGATAAAGCAAAGGAAACAGGAACAATTCCCATAAATTGAATGATCCTTGGCAAACCTGCTGAAAGGCAGGGACGCAAAGTAAAGCGTCTAAACGGGAAACCGCATGACCGGCTGACTGCATTCTTGAGTAAAAGAACGCAGTCAGCTTTTATATTTACAAAAATTAGAACAGAAAGGATAAATAATGCATACCAAAATCAGCAGCGAAAAGGAACATCGCCGGCACCGGGCCCGCAGGGTCTCGGTGCTGTTGGTGGTGCTGGCGCTGCTGTTTACCATGCTGCCAACGGGCCTTTACACGGTGGCGGATGCCGCCCCGGCGGAGGAAGAACCGGCTTTGGTTCCTGCTCCGGAGGAGGCCCTGCCCGAACCGGAAGACTCCATGACAAAAGAGGAAGAGATGGATGAGCAGCCGGCCGAAGCGCAGCCCGCTGAAGACAAGGCCCGTGCGGCGGCCGCCACGGTGGAATGCTATGCGGCACGGGATGGCATCTGGTACCCGGTGACCACGGTGCAAACCGCCGCGCAATATACCGATGGCAGCGGAAAGCTCCGCTACTATATAACGGCGGCGGAGCTGGAGGAAGTATATAGCGTCTATGGCTTTAAGGCGGCGAATTATCACGGGGAGCGGTTCTTCCCGCACACCGATAGCTATGACCCCAACAAAATGTGGGCAGATGCCGCTCCCATAAAGAGTGAGGACGGCGGCTGGCAGATTCCGCTGAGCCACCGGACCGAGATCCGGCTGTACTACCTGCCCGCGAATGAAGAAGGTGCCGAAAGCTATTTCCTTAATAAAAAAGAACTGAGCGACGAAACGCTGCTGGCGGAGAATATGTTCTACACCGTAACGGTGAAGGACGACCTGAACAGGGTGTACCAGGAGCCGCCCGCGCCGAAGATCGCTTTCCATGGGGAGAATGTGAGCATTACCCTAAATACCGTGTCCAGTATGGCCTGGGACGCCATGGATGGCCTGACCGGAACGCATCTGGAGCTGGAGCCGACCAAGCAGACCGAAACCAGTGTGACCTATACCATCGGGGAAATCAGCCAGCCGGTGGTTTTCTACCCGCATACCGATACCCTGGTAATAAAATATGAGGCCGAGCCGGACGGCTGGCAGCACAAGATTGGCCAGTTTGAGCCTTCGGTGCAGGCGCCCCAGCAAAGCGCGATGGTAAAGGGCAAAAAAACCCTGCTGGTGGAACCGGGTGACGGGGACTACACGCTGCTGGCCCCGGATATTGACCGGATAGAGGTAAAGCTGACCGGCGAAAAAGCCAATAACCGCTCACTGTTCTATTCCTTTTTAGGTTGGCGGGTGGCCAATATAACGGAAGAGGTGCTGCTGCAGCCCGGTACAAAGCTGACTGCCGCAGACCTGCAGCACTATACCGGCAGCGATGGCGAAGTGACGCTGCGGGCAAAATGGAGCGGCGAGGATAGGCTGAAACGCCCAATTACCACACATTTTTTCCTGCATCTCAATGGAGAGATCAGGGGCTCGGTGGATGACGGTGTGCAATGGGAGGACCAAAAGGACTATACGCCCGCCCTATATACCACCCGGATGCTGGGGGCGGACAATATCCCGGCGGAGTACTCCAATAAAAATGCGGAGGGTGTGGTAAAGCCGCTGGTAGCGCGGGCAACCAATGGCGACAATGCCTACGCGGTGGATGACACGATCCGCAATATGGTGAATAACCCGGTGCAGGATGGTAGGCTGGAGGATCTCCCCAATGAGGAAACGATCTTTGCCTACCTGCGGGCCCACAGCGATACCATTACCATGAAGGTGGACGGAGTGGAGATCCCCGCGGAGATGCTCAATTCGGATCACTTCCAGATCCGCTGGAACATGGTCAAGTTTGAGCATTCCGATGGCTGGCATATCGATGGTGTGCTGGTGGCCAAGCGCACCCGCTTTTTTGTGACAAAGACCTTTGCGGGGGATGCTGAGGCGATAAAACAGGTACGGGATAAGTTCCTCATTACTGTCTCCCACACCGAAAACGGCAGCAGCGTGACCGATTTTACCCTGGTGCCGCAGCCTGCGAAGGCGGTAACGGAACAGGGCAAGCTGGGTTATACCCGCTATGATGCCGAGGCCGATACCTACACCTGGGAAGTCCCGGCCCAGCAGCGGCGGGACTACATGATAAAAGAAACCGGCCATACGCTGCAGGGTGACAAATGGCGGGTGAACAACCGCTATCTCATCCGCAATCACCCGCAGGGACTTTCGGGGGGATATCAGGACTACCCGGAGGAAAGCGGCATTACTATTACGGCGGTGGCCTACGGCAACGATGTGCCGAACACGGCGGTGCAGACCGTGGCTTTGCAGAACATATATGTGGGGATAGGTACCCTGACGGTAAAAACGCAGGATTCCATTACCGGCAACGGGCTGGCAAAGGTAGAGTATAAGTTGTCCCGGCCGGACGGCGCTGAAGTGGCCTTGTACCGCAAGCCGAACACCACCCTTTACAGCGTGGTGCAGGAGGAGGGCTATACCGAGCAGATCACCGACTGCAAGATCATTGCCGATGCCAGCGGTTTTTTTACCATCCGGCTGGAGGAAGGAACCTACACTCTGACCGAAGTACTGCCGACGGGTTACTTTGGCCCCGGTACTGTGCAGGTGACGGTCGCCCAAAATACTGGAGGGAATATCAGTTACCATGCGGAGGCAAAAGCGCTGCCGGAAGGGATAACACCCTCGACCGGCAGCTGGCTGCAGAATGCCGATGCCGACAATGTGGTCATCCTAAATGTACCCAGAATGCTCATCAGTGTGACGGCCCGCAGCAGTTGGCCCGCCACGGGGGATAAGCTGCCTGTGACGGTGGAGCTGTGGCGCGATGGCGCGCCGCTGCCGGGTGATGCCTATACCGTGGAGCTGAACGAGGAAAACGAATGGCAATACACCTGGGAAAATCTGCCGCTTTTTACGGATGGCACGGTGGCGGTTTATACGCTGCGGGTGACCAAAATAGGCGATACCTACCGTGACCCCGGTGTGGCCGAGGATGGCTTCGCGGATTACCTGGTGACCTATGCCAAGGCCCTGTACCGGCAGGCCGAGGATAAGGAATACCGGGAGGAGCACTGGTGGCAGAAGGCCGATGGAACGCAATGCTTTGCGCGGGAGGCTCTGCTGGTGGTCAATAATGAGGGCATCCGGGGCGAGATCACCTTTGAAAAGGTGGATGAAAAGGGCTACCCATTAAAGGGCGCGGAATTTACCCTGTATGCCGATGAAGCCTGTACAGATCTTCTGGCTGTGGCGGTATCCGATGAAAACGGCGATGTGCAGTTTGAGGAAAAGTGGCCGGCCGGCACCTATTACCTGCGGGAGACCACCGCCCCTGTGGGCTACACTGCGGCGGAGCTCACCTGGACGGTGAAGATTGCGGCGGGGAAGGCGACCATTTCTACACCGGGCGGCACCACCGTTACCGAGGTGAAGAATACCTCCCGGCTGCGGCTGAAGCTGAAAGTGCTGGGTCCACTGGGAGAGGAACTTCCCGGGGCGGTGCTGCGGGTGACGCGGGATAATGGCAGCCCAATGCTGTATAAAACCAATGAAGCCGGCGCGGCCCTGCTGGAGCAGATGCCTGCCGGGGATTATATCATCCAGCTGGCGGGCACCCCCACGGGCTATGTGCCGGAGGACAGCGCCCCCAACCTAAAGGCCGAATACGGCACGCTGACCTATTTGGATACAGCGAATACCGCATGGCAGCTGGAACAGCGCGAGGGGGAGGAATACACCTATCTGCTGACCCTGGAGCTGAAGGAGCTGCATATCCTGCCCAGCACCGGCGGCACCGGAACGGTACCCTTTACACTGGCGGGCGCGGCCCTGATGGCCGTAGCGGTACTGCTGCCAGGCCGAAAGAAAGTGAAATAAGCGCGCCCCCTGCCAAGGGGAAGCCGCTGTGGATAACAATGATACCAAAGGAGTGAAAGTAACATGAAAAAGACAATGAAAAAGTGCCTGACGCTGCTGCTGGCGCTGGCCATGCTGCTGGCCATGGCGGTGCCCGCCGTGGCGGAGGAGAACTATTCCCGTGAGATCACCTTTACCGGGGTGGCCAAGGGCGATACCGTGAAGGCGTACAAGCTGGGGTGGTATGACGAAAACTACAACAAATACATATTTCACGATGGATTTATAGCCTTTTTGCAACTTCAGCAGCCCAAAAAGCTGCCGGAGGATGTATTGAAGAATACCACCAAGGAAGGCTTGACCGCCATGATAGCTAACTATGTCCTGATGGATGGTCACTCATTAGCTGGCGTTACTATTACATTGCCATCCGACCCGGTGGAAATGGTTGCCGGTACCGACAACAAGGTTCAGATGACCTTGGAGCCCGGCTATTATCTGCTGCTGGTTTCCACCACCGAACAGAACAACCGGACCTATATGCCTGTTACCGTGTTTGTGCAGGTGAAGAACGGGAATGTAAAGGTGTATGCCGCCGGCAGTGAGCTCGCCGATGACCTGACCGCTGTATTTAAGCACGAGGAAGGTCCAGCTATCAATGTACGGGTAAATGATGACAGCCGCGGTATAGATGAACGGAAGGAAACCGCCGGTGGCCGGGTTGGCGAAACGATGGATTTCTATATGGAGGTTTCCACTCCGGCCTACACCGATAACACCTTCAACATCACCAAATTGACTGCAAATTGCCAGCTGGCCGGACTGAACTATGTAGCGGACAGCATGAAAGCAACCACCCTGCCCAATGCGGGTAGCGACGCCGTAGAGGGTGCTATTAAAGGGACTACCGTAGGTGCCGACGGTAATTTGACCGTTGAGCTGAATTACAGCAATATCCGTAGTGCCACCGGCAGAGGGCTGATTTATCTCCACTTCAAGGCCACCGTTGCCCCGGAGGCAGTCACTGAATCCGAAGCCACCGCCACCGCCAAGCTGAACTATAAATTTTCTATGGAGCCGGATAACACCAAGACTACGGCCAGCTCCACAGCGACTGTATATAATTACAACTTTACCCTTTTCAAAAAATCCAATGAGCTGAATAACGCCCAAGATCCAGATTCCGGTCATCAGGCCCTTTCCGGCGCAGGCTTTACCCTGTATGCCAATGAAGCGATGACCCAGGCCATCAATATGATAATGGTGGAGGCCGCCGGGGGCACCGAAGCCTATTACCGCCCCGCGCTGGAGGGCGAGGCAAATACCGTGACGCAGATGGACGCCAATATGGGCGATGATAAGAATATTCTTTCTATCCGCGGCCTGGATGTCGGTGCCTATTATGTCAAAGAAACCAAGACTCCCTCCGGCTACTATGCTCCCCAGGGAGGCTTTAAGCTGGAACTGACTGCGGATCGGGATGCCAATGAAAGTTTGGTCAAAACCCTTGCAAAGGGATGCAGCTTCAGCAGCCTAAAAGATGCGGACCGCGCATTGGTTCAGCGCGGAGAAAGAGTTGTCGAATCGAATCGCTATGAAGTGGATCTCATGAACAGCTCCTCCCCCGTACTGCCCACCACCGGCGGTGTCGGCACCGTGATGTTCACGGTGATCGGCCTGCTGTGCATGGGTGCGGCGCTGTGGTTCTTCCTGTTTGCCCGCCGTCGCCGTGAGGACGAGCAGGAGCAGAATAAGACCACCCTGTAATTTGCCATCCTCCTCATTTTCTAGCCGTCCCGCCGGGTTTTTCCTCTTTCTCTCCCCGGCGGGATGGGCGGCAAGGAAAAGGCCGCAAGCCCGCTGCAACGGTTTGCGGTTTTTTCCCTGCTGCATTACTGCCAAAGGAGTACCATTCGTGACGACAAAACAAGCCAAACAAAAAAGACAAAACCGGCTGGGCACCGTGCTGGCCATCCTCATTTTTCTGCTGGGGCTGGGGATTCTATTTTACCCGGTGGCCAGCGACCTGTGGAACCAGCACCGGCAGAACCAGCTGATCTCCCACTACACCCAAAGCACCACGACCCTTGCCCCGGAGGATCACTCCGCGCTGTGGGAAGCGGCGCAGGAATACAATAAAAACCTCAGTCCCACCTTCCGGGATGCCTTTACCGGGCGGCAGCTGCCCGCGGGGGACCCCTACTGGGGCCTGCTGGATCCCGATGGCAGCGGCATTATGGGCTACATCGAGATCCCGCGCATCAGCGTGCGGCTGCCCATCTACCACGGCACCACGGAGGAGGTCCTCCAGCATGGCATCGGGCATTTAGGCGGTACCTCCCTGCCGGTGGGCGGAGAGGGCACCCACGCGGTGTTTTCCGGCCACCGGGGGCTGCCCTCGGCGCTGCTTTTCTCCGATCTGGACCAAATGCAGCTGGGCGACCATTTTTCCCTGCGCATTTTGGGGGAGCAGCTCCTCTATGAGGTGGATCAGATCCTGGTGGTGGAGCCGGATGAGGTAAAGGACCTGTACCCGGTGGAAGGGGAGGACCTTGTTACCCTGGTGACCTGTACGCCCTACGGCGTAAATACCCACCGGCTGCTGGTGCGCGGGCACCGCATCCCGCTGGAGACCGTGGAGGAAACGGTGGAAGTGACCGTGACCCAGCAGGTAGTACACAGCTTGGGCTGGAAGGGCAAGCTGTTGATCGGCGCGCTGCTGCTGTTCCTGCTTATTTTGCTCATCCTGGCGCTGCTGCGCCGCAAGAAAAAGAAAACCGGGCCCGAAGAGGGCAATGTGATAGAAAGGGGGAGAACTGATGAAAAAGCGTCTCAGAGCCGTTTTGGCCCTGATCCTGATCATACTGCTGTGTCTCCCCGCGATAGCACAGACAGCCGATCCTGACGCGCTGTGCGCGTTGACCATTGACTGTCACTATGAGAATAAGCCAGTAAGCGGCATGGGCTTTTCGCTGTACCGGGTGGCGGCGCTTTCTCCGCAGGGAGAGCACACCCTGCTGCCGGCCTATGAGGATAGCGGTATTGTGCTGGGGAACCTGCGGGATGCCGCCGACTGGCGGCAGGCGGCCGGGCTGCTGGACCAATGGGTGGAGCAGCAAAGCATTTCCCCAGAAAAGCAGCTTACCACCGCGGCTGATGGCAAAGCTGCATTAGAGGGGCTGCCCACCGGGTTGTATCTGCTGTGCGCGGCTCCCTACCAAAAGGGCGGCTGCACCTATACCACCACCCCGGTGCTGCTGGAGCTGCCGGCCCAACAGGCGGGCGGCGGGTGGCAGTACGCTGCAACGGTAGAGCCCAAGCTGGAGCGCTCCGGTACCCCCGAACCGCCGGTCATCATCATACCGGACAACCCAGCCCCCACCCCAGGGGATAAGCTGCCGCAGACCGGCCTGCTGCAATGGCCTATCACGCTGCTGGCAGCCATAGGGGTGCTGCTGGTGGCGGTGGGCTGCCGCCTGCGCCGCCGGAGGAAACCGACATGACACGAGAGCGTATCGGCCGGTTCTGCATCATTTTGGGCGGCCTGTGCATTTTGGCCGCCGCATTCCTATTGGGGTTTAATCTGCGGGAGGAACGCCGTGCCGCGGCGGCCACCCAAAAGATTTTGCCTGCCGTGGCACATAGCATCGGACAGTCTCCAGCGCCGATGCCTACCCTGCCCGCCGGAGAGCTGACGGTCTCTTTGGAGGGGGAGGAGTATCTGGGCATCCTTTCTCTACCTACCCTGGCGCTGGAGCTGCCGGTGGGGGCCGAATGGGAGATGGATTTTCTGCGCCAGGCACCCTGCCGCTATGCCGGTACCCTGGCCGGGGATGATATCATCATAGCGGCGCACAATTACCGGCGGCACTTTGCCGCGCTGCACACCCTGCGTCCCGGGGATGCCGTCCTATTTACCGATGCAGCCGGGCAGACCTACCGCTATACGGTGGACCGGGTGGAGACCCTGCCGGAGACCGCCGTGGAGGAAATGCGGGCTGGGGAGTGGGATCTTACCCTGTTTACTTGCACCTACGATGGCCGTGCCCGAGTAACGGTGCGGTGCATCCGCACGGAAGAATAACGCATTTTGCATTTTTCTCTTGACAAAGCTGCAAAATGGTGTAGAATATCATCAAGTGAATAACGATAGCGACCCCGCGGAAACATTCAGAATTGTAAGAGACTGAATATGGAGGGGGCTCTGGAGAATCTCATTGAGTTGAGTGCCGAAGGTGCAAGGCGGTTTTTCCGCCGAATCTCTCAGGCAAAAGGACAGAGCGGTCATCAAAGCATCTTTTGTTTGATCGCTCGCTATTCTTCAGAGGCTGCCGCTTAAAAAAGACGGGCAGCCTTTTTATT
>OGZL01003337.1_pt1 | contig 11256 bp, 7 predicted proteins | sample 1576761 | NCBI WGS metagenome assembly OGZL01 (sample SAMEA3541595, study PRJEB24748) | human gut metagenome | biome: human gut; feature: human-associated habitat; material: faeces | place: China | collected 2012
AAAGCGCCGCCAATTAAGCGCCATGGACACCGTACGCGATGCGGCGCAAATCACATTGGAGATGACCGAAATACAAAAGCGCATTCGCGTGCTTGAGCAGGAGACCGCAGCGCTTGAGGAAGCGTTCCACGCCGCGGAAAACGCGCTTTCTGCCGCAAACGAGGCCGTAAAAGCTGCCGCACAGCAGATGTTCGCCGCAAAGGAAGCGAAAAATGCCCTCGGCGCAGCGCCGGAAAAGGACCTCCCGCAAAGCAAAGCGGAGCTGGACGCAAAAAGCACCGAAACGCAGACGCTTTCCGTGCAGCTTGGGCGCTTTGGCTCCGACCTGCGCACCATTGCGGAAAGCGCCGCCGCCGTGCAGCAATACACGGAGGAAGCTGCCGCGCTCGACGTACAGTACAGCCGCGCAGCAAAGCTTGCGGGGTACGTGACCGGCCGCAGCAACGCCTTGCGCGTGCCGCTTTTGCAGTACGTGCTCGGCATGATGCTCGACGAGACCATCCAGAGCGCAAACCGCTTTTTCTCCGTTTTAAGCCGCGGGCGCTACGCCTTGCAGCACAAGCAGGGCAAAAGCGGCGCGGGCTACGGCGGGCTTGACATTGAGGTTTTGGACGGCATGAGCGGCACGTGCCGCTCCGTAGAGACACTTTCGGGCGGCGAGCAGTTTTTGGCATCCCTTTCCCTCGCGTTCGGGCTTTCGGACGTCGTGCAGAGCTACTCGGGCGCGGTGCGGCTTGATTCCATTTTCATCGACGAGGGCTTCGGCTCGCTCGATACCGACACGCTCGATACCGCCATGCGTGCGCTCGAGAGCATCCGCCAAAGCGGGCGCGTCGTCGGTATCATCTCTCACGTTTCGGAACTGCAAAGCCGCATCCCGACGATGATCCGCATTTGGAAGACCGCTTCGGGCTCCGCCGCAGCAAAAGTCATCGCGGAAGACTGAACCGGTTTTAAACAAAATGAAAAAGCTGAAATGCAAATTGCAAATCCGCCTTTATTATGCTATACTGAAAGCAACTAAGCGCAGGATTTTCTGCGCGGCCATGCAAAGCTAAAAGAAAGGATCGCTTCCGGGCTCCTTCGGAAGCTTCGGTGAATGAATATGGTAAAGCTTTATGACGGCGGCGTTTACCTTGTGAACGGCACAGAGATTGTGCCGGAAGCCGCTGCACCCGAGACCTATCAAAAAGACACGGCAAAACAGGGTACCATTGCCTATTCCATTTTAAAAGCGCACAACACCGCAGAGGATATGCAGAACCTGCGCTTAAAATTTGATGCGCTCGCCTCGCACGACATCACGTTCGTCGGCATCATCCAGACGGCGCGCGCCTCCGGCATGGAGAAGTTCCCCATCCCCTACGTGCTAACAAACTGCCACAACAGCTTGTGCGCCGTGGGCGGCACCATCAACGAGGACGACCACGTGTTCGGCCTTTCCGCCGCGCGCAAATACGGCGGCATTTATGTGCCGCCCCACATGGCGGTCATTCACCAGTACATGCGCGAGGCCATGGCGGGCTGCGGCAAAATGATTCTCGGCTCCGATTCCCACACGCGCTACGGTGCGCTCGGCACCATGGCCATCGGCGAAGGCGGCGGCGAGCTCGTCAAGCAGCTGCTCGAAAACACGTACGATGTCGCGTATCCCGGCGTTGTGGCGGTGTACCTCACCGGCAAGCCGCGCCCGGGCGTGGGCCCGCAGGACATCGCGCTTGCCATCATCGGTGCGGTGTTTAAAAACGGCTACGTAAAAAACAAGGTCATGGAGTTCGTCGGCCCTGGCATCAAGAGCATGACGACCGATTACCGCAACGGCGTGGACGTCATGACGACCGAGACCACATGTCTCACCTCCGTCTGGTGCACAGACGACGACACGAAGGCGTACCTTGCAAAGCACGGCCGCGCGGACGATTACCGCGAGTTAAAGCCGGCCGACGTGACATACTACGACGGCTTAGTCTATGTAGACCTTTCCACTGTAAAGCCGATGATCGCGCTGCCATTCCACCCGAGCAACGCGTTTGAGATTGACGAGCTGAACGCGAATCTCGGCGACATCCTGCGCGAGGTAGAAAAGGAAGCCGCGCACTTGACGGAAGGCAAGAATATCGAATTCAGTCTGACGGATAAGATCACCCCAAAGGGTTTGCAAGTGCAGCAGGGCATCATTGCGGGCTGCGCGGGCGGTACATATACGAACGTCATGGCGGCAGCGCACATCTTAAAGGGCGCGCAGTGCGGTCAGGGCGAATTCACACTGGACGTCTACCCGTCCTCACAGCCGGTGTTTATGGACCTGCTCGCAAAGGGCGCCATTTCCGACCTCATGGCGACGGGCGCCATCGTGAAGACCGCATTCTGCGGCCCGTGCTTCGGCGCAGGCGACACACCGGCAAATAACGCGCTGAGCATCCGCCACGCCACACGCAACTTCCCGAACCGTGAAGGCTCCAAGCCGGGCGCAGGTCAACTGAGCGCCGTCGCACTCATGGACGCACGCTCTATCGCGGCAACGGCGGCAAACGGCGGCATTTTGACCTCCGCCGAAAAGTATGCGGACAACTATGAGGTACCGGAATACAACTACGATGATTCCTCCTACCGCGCCCGCATTTACAACGGCTTCGGCAAGGCAGAGCCGGAGGATAAGCTCATCTACGGCCCGAACATCAAGGACTGGCCGGAGCAGGAGGCACTTGCGCAGAACATTCTGCTGCGCGTCTGCTCGAAGATCATGGATAAGGTCACAACGACCGATGAATTGATCCCGTCCGGCGAAACGTCTTCGTACCGCTCCAACCCACTGGGGCTTGCGGAGTTCACACTCTCCCGCCGCGACCCCGGTTACGTGCAGCGTGCAAAGGATGTCCGTGCACTCGAAAAAGCGAGACTTGCGGGCGAAGCACAAAGCGATGAAGCTCTGAAAAACGCACTCGGGAAAGTGAAAAACATCCTGCCCGACGTCGATGAAAAGACAATCGAAATCGGCAGTGTCATTTACTGCGTGAAGCCCGGTGACGGCTCTGCGCGCGAGCAGGCGGCAAGCTGCCAGCGCGTCTTGGGCGGCCTTGCGAATATCTGCTCCGAGTACGCCACCAAGCGCTACCGCTCCAACGTGATGAACTGGGGCATGCTGCCGTTCCAGATGAAGAATGAGCCCGCCTTCGAGATCGGTGATTATATCCTCGTCCCGAACGTTTTGGACGCCATGGACGGCGATATGCAGAGCATTAAAGCGTATGTGCTCGGCGATGAAGTGAAGGAGATCGAGCTTTACATCGCCCCGATGACGGAAGACGAAAAGAAGATCGTCAAAGCCGGCTGCCTCATCAATTTCAACCGCAAGAATTAAAGTAAAGCATAAGAAAACGGCGAGTCCTGTTCAGGATTTCGCCGTTTTCACGTCTTATAAATGTAAAAGTTTTTGATTAAACTTTCTTCAGAAGGTTTATAGGGTCTCGGGGCAAAGCCCTTGGTCGACTTCCGCAGAAGTCGAAATACCTTTTACCTCCCCAAAGACTAGGAAGGTAGGTTCAAACGTCCGGGGGACGTTTGAACCGTAGGGAACCCAGTCGTATGGGTTCCCAAAAAGGCGGCATGCCGCCCGTTTGCTATACACCGCCTTATTGCTTGCTTTCAAAAAACGCAACAAACCGGTTCCAGTCCTCGCGGCTGAAATAGTGCAGACCGGGGCGGCGGTGGTAGCCGATGCGGCCCGCGTGCAGGTTAAAATCGTAGTCTTCCGACGTTTCTTCATAGGGAAACGCCTCCTTGTCCCCCGCTGCCGCCGCATAGCAGCTCAAAAGCTCGGACGAGGGGTCTGCCCAGTCGTCGCCCGTCGCAGACGCCACGTATACATAGCGCGGCGCAATGCTCGCGAGCAGGTAGTGCTGGTCAAACGGCAGCGCGTCCGTTTTGCCGACATACTGCCCGAACGATTCGCTGAACCAGAACGGAAACTGCCTATAAATATCGTCAAGCTGCTCGCCTTTTTTGCCGCGGAACAGCGCCGCACCGGCACAGCCGGAATCGTTCGAGTAGCCAAACGCGAAGCGGGTATCCAGCGCAGCAGTGAGCAGTGCCGTTTTGCCGAGGCGCGAATGCCCACACACAACGGACTTTGCGCAGTCCAGCCGCTCGTCGTGCTCGGCGTAATCCATGCAGCGCATCGCCGCCCACGCCCACAGTGCGATTTTACCCGCGTCATGCGGCGCGCGTTTGCCGTTTTCATACAGAACACCCGCAAGGCCGGAGGTGAAGTCACCGTCGTCGCGCGTCACATCCTCATAGCCGAACGAAAGCACCGCAAAACCGTTGTCGATGAGCTCCTCCGTCGGCATGTAGCGGTCCGGCACATCGCTTCTGAAATTGATGTGGACAAAAAACGGGTGCGCCCCCTCTGCGGTCGGCACAGCCAAATACACCGGGAACGCGAAATCTTTGCCGTTTACCACAACCCGAAACGTCAGCTTTTCCAGCGTCGCCTTGCCCGCGCAGAAATTATCCGCAACGCCGGGCTCCGCTTCCCAAACGAACGATTCCGGCGCCTTCGGCAAGCAGCCGTATTCCTCCCGCTGCAAAAGCTCCAGCATCTCCGCGCGCGATTTTAAACTCGGCACATTCCTCTTTTTCAGTTCATTCAAAAACATACAAACGCCCCCTTTATGCGGTTATTGTAGCCGTCCTTTTAGGCGTTTGTCAATCTTCAAAACCACCAAAAAAGCTGCCCTCTCTTTGTCAGAGAAGACAGCTTCATTTTGTTTTACAGGCGTTTTACGCGCTTTCCTCTGCGTGCTCGAACTGACTGTTGTAGAGGTTTGCGTAGAAGCCGTTTTTTGCGAGCAATTCTTCATGCGTGCCCTGCTCCACGATGTCGCCGTCCTTCATGCAGAGGATGAGGTCAGCATTGCGGATTGTCGAGAGGCGGTGCGCGATGATGAAGCTTGTGCGGCCGCGCATCAGGTTATCCATCGCAGTCTGGATGGAAAGCTCGGTGCGCGTATCGACGGAGCTTGTCGCTTCGTCAAGGATCATGATGCGGCTGTCGGACAAAATCGCACGGGCGATGGTGAGCAGCTGCTTTTGTCCCTGCGAGACATTCGTCGCTTCTTCATTGAGGATCGTGTTGTAGCCGTCCGGCAGTGTGCGCACAAAGTGGTCAACCTGCGCCGCTTTCGCCGCCTTGATGACCTCCTCGTCCGTCGCGTCCAAGCGGCCGTAGCGGATGTTTTCCATGATGGTGCCGCTGTAAAGCCACGTGTCCTGCAGAACCATACCGAATTCTTTTCTGAGGTCGCCGCGGGCAAACTCCGTGATGTCCTTGCCGTCAAGGTAGATCCTGCCGGATTTAAGGTCGTGGAAGCGCATGAGAAGCTTTACCATAGTCGTTTTGCCTGCACCCGTCGGGCCGACAATAGCGATCTTCTGGCCTGCTTTCACATCGGCGGAGAAATCGTGGATAACAGTCTCGTCGGTGTCTTCGTAGCCGAAGCAAACGTGGTCAAAGCGAATATCGCCGCGAATATTGCTGTTTTCCACGGTGTATTTCGGTGCTTTTTCGACGATCTCGGGCTCATCAAGGAAATTGAAAATGCGCTCTGCCGCCGCCATGGTGCGCTGTACCTGACTTGAGATGCTTGCCATCTGGGTGATGGGCTGCGTGAAACTGCGCAGATACTGGATGAACGCCTGAATGCCGCCGATGGTCATGCTGCCGCCTGCCGCCATAGATGCGCCCAAAATGCACACCACAACGTAGCCGAGATTGCCCACAAAGCCCATGATCGGCTGCATCAGGCCGGAGAGGAACTCCGACTTCCAGCCCGCGTTATAGAGCTTTTCGTTTTCGCACTCGAATTTCTCCATGGAGCGCGCTTCGCCGTTAAACGCCTTCACGACGACGTGCCCGCCGTACATTTCCTCCACGTGGCCGTTCACCGCGCCGAGGTATTCCTGCTGGCCGACGAAATACTTCTGCGAGGATTTCACAATGCGTCCGACAAGCAGCAACGAAATCGGGACGATGCACAGTGCGACAAGCGTCAACTGCCAGCTGATGGAAAGCATCATAATAAGCACGCCGATGATGGAGCACACAGACGTGATAAGCTGCGTGATACTCTGGTTAAGACTCTGGCTGAGCGTGTCAACATCGTTCGTGATGCGGGAAAGCACGTCACCCTGACTCGTTTTGTGAAAATACGAGACGGGCAGGCGGTCGATCTTCTCCATAATGGCACGGCGCATGTTGTACGAGACCTTCGCCGAAACGCCGGACATCGTAAATCCCTGAATGTAGGAGAACAGCGCGCTCAACGCATATAACCCCACAAGGAACAGTAAAACTTTCGCGATATAGCCAAAGTCAATGCCCTCCGCAGCGCCGGTGATGATGCGCATCAAGCCGGCTGTCAGCTCATCGGTCGCTTTTGCGAGGATCTTCGGGCCGACGATCGTGAACACGGTGGAAAGCGCCGCGAAAATGACGACGATGAGTATTTTAAACTTAAACGGGGAAAGATACGAAATAAGCTTTTTAAAGCTGCCTTTGAAGTCCTTGGCTTTTTCGGTGGGCATCATGCCTCTGCCGGGCCCGTGCGGACGCGGTGCGTTTCTTTTCGGTTCGCTCATGCCAATTCCTCCTTTGAAAGCTGACTTTCCGCAATCTCGCGGTATTCCGGGCACGTTTTCAAAAGCTCTTTGTGCGTGCCCTTGCCGACGATTTTGCCTTCATCCAGCACTATGATCTGCTCGGCGTTCATGATGGTGGAAACGCGCTGCGCGACGATGAGCACGACAGCGTTTTCCGTGTATTTCGTCAGCGCACGGCGCAGCTTTGCATCCGTTTTGAAATCGAGCGCGGAGAAGCTATCATCGAAAATATACACCGGCGCTTTTTTCACGAGCGCACGGGCAATGGCAAGGCGCTGCTTCTGGCCGCCGGAAACGTTGCTGCCGCCCTGCGCGATGGAGCTTTCCACGCCGTTCGGCAATTCGCTGACAAATTCCGTAGCCTGTGCGCAATCGAGCGCTGCCAGCACCTCGTTCACATCGGCGTCTTCCTTGCCGTACTTGATGTTGGAATCGATTGTGCCGGAGAATAGCATGGCCTTCTGCGGCACGTAGCCGATGTTATCGCGCAGTTCCTTTTGCGAAAGCGTGCGGATATCCTTGCCGTTCAGGTAAACTGCGCCGCCGGTGACATCGTAAAAACGCGGGATGAGGTTGATGAGCGTCGATTTTCCCGCACCCGTCGCGCCGATAAACGCCGTCGTTTGGCCGGGCTTTGCGGTAAACGAAATGTGGCTCAAGGTATCTTCCTCGGCGTTGCCGTAGCGGAAGGAAACGTCGTCAAAACGCAGCTCACCGCTTTCATTACCGAGTGTAACCGGGTTTTCCGGCTCTTTAATGGAAAGCTCCGTCGTCAGCACCTCCTGCACACGGTCTGCAGAAACCATGGCGCGCGGCACCATAATGAAGATCATCGAAATCATCAGGAACGACATGATGATCTGCATCGTGTACTGGATATACGCCATCATGTCGCCTACCTGCATGGTGGATTCCGCAATGGCGTGCCCACCCACCCACATGATGAGCAGCGTGACAAGATTCATGATGAGCATCATGATCGGCATTGTAAGGCTCATCACGCGCTGGGTAAAGCGGTTTGTGCGGGTGAGGTCTTCATTCGCCTTATCAAAGCGCGCCTCCTCGAATTTCTCATTCGTAAACGCGCGTACCACGAGCATGCCGCTCAAATTCTCGCGGCTGACGAGGTTTAATCTGTCCGTCAAACGCTGCAAGCTCTTGAATTTCGGCATTGCAACGTTTAAAAGTACGACGACAAGCCCCAGCAAAACGATGACCGCGAGCGCAATGATCCAGCTTAGCGAAACGCTTTTTTGCAGCGCGAAAATAATGCCGCCCACGCCCATGATCGGCGCGTAGCACATCAAACGCAGACCCATGGAAATAAGCATCTGCACCTGTGTCACGTCGTTCGTCGTGCGCGTGATGAGTGATGCGGTGGAAAATTTATCGAACTCCGTGTTGGAAAAGCTTTCCACCTTGCGGAAGACATCGCTGCGCATCTGCTTTGCCACGCCGGACGAAATACGCGACGCGAAGAAGCCGACGAGCATCGCTGCCAGCACGCCGAGCAGCGCGATGCCGAGCATCTCAAGGCCCTTTATCACAATGTAGCGCACCTGCTTTGCGTCCAAATCGACGCCGAGTTCCTTATAGAACAGCTTTGTAAACGTCGCGCCCACCTGCGAGCCGATCATCGACTGCGCGTTTTCGGCTGAATCGATCGCTTCGCTGAACGTCTCTTTCGGCATCTGCTGTAACATGGGGATAACAGCATAAAGCTGACGCATATCCATGTCCTGCACGCCGCTTTCGGTGTCCACCGCCTGACCGGTCTGCGCGCCGTAATCCTTCAGAAACGTCATAAACGCATACGCCGCTTTACCGTAGGCATCGCCCACCGCCTGCACGTCTGCATCTTCGCTTAAAGCGACCGCATCCATGTCCTTGATATTCTCGTAGGTTTTCGCAAGCTTCGTCTCTTCATCGCTGCCGTGCTCCACGGGCGTGTAGGCGTTTTTGAACGTCCCCGCCTCCGCGTCGTTCATAAACAGCGCCAATAAGTCAACGGCCTGTTGGTTCAAAACCGCAGGTGCAGCCTCATCCACGCCGCCAAGCTGAATGCCGGTGTTCACAATGTCGTTCATCAGGTTCGGTAATGTCAAGTCACACATCGCCTGCCCGAAAAGCAGCAGAATGCACGCCAGCACCAGCGCCGCAAACGGCTTTAGGTACGTTTTCAGCAATTTCATTCGGTTTTCTCCTTTCTCATCTCCGGGTATCTGCCTGTCTCGGTAAAGTTTTCAAGGTTTCGCCGTATTTGCTCCATGACGCGGTGGAAGACCTGCATGTCTTCCGGGCTGACACCGGCGCACATTTTTTCATAATATTCATGCTTCAGCTCTCTGCACCGCTTAACAGCCGGCTCGGCCTTCGGCAACAAAACCAAATGTACCATGCGACGGTCGCTTTGGTCCGGTTTTGTTTCAATCCATCCGCCGCGCACAAGGTGGTCTACCGCCTTACTCATCAACGAGCGCGAAACACCCATGCGCCGCGCAATGCGCCCGGCCGTATCGACCTTTGTTGTGGAAAGGCACATGATCACACCGGATTCCACCGCGGAAAGGTCTTCATCCGCCAGCACCTTGCGCAGCTCCGTATGGATGATGCGCGCGATCTGCGTTAAGTGCTCCGCAAGCCCGTCGTGAAACGGCACGGCCGTACACGCTTGCTCGTCTCGCTTCATTCCTCGCACCTCCTGTTGCTTACTGCTGAACATCGCCAAAAGTTCTTAACGATGTCCATTTCCAAAAAACAGTTTAAAACTGAATTGTTCATTTTTGAACTGTTAAGGAATGAACATATTATAGACCGACAAAAACAAAAAAGCAATGACTATTTTGTGAATAAAGCTGCCAAATTATATTTCAGAAAACCATATAGCCGAAAAGAAAAAAGACCCGCAAACACAGCGAACTGCATTTGCGGATCTTGAATCAGACAATTATAAGGTGAAGCTAAATTACTTCAGCTCGACCTCAGCGCCAGCCTCGGTGAGCTTCGTCTTAAGAGCCTCAGCGTCGTCCTTGGAAACGCCTTCCTTAATGGTCTTCGGAGCCTCGTCAACCATAGCCTTAGCTTCCTTCAGGCCCAGGCCGGTAGCTTCCTTAACAACCTTGATAACGTTGATCTTGTTTGCGCCAGCAGACTTCAGAACAACGTCGAACTCGGTCTTCTCTTCAGCAGCCGGAGCAGCAGCGCCAGCGCCAGCGACCATAACCGGAGCAGCAGCGGAAACGCCGAACTCCTCTTCGATAGCCTTGACCAGCTCGTTGAGCTCGAGAACGGTCATGGACTTGATTTCTTCAACAAACTTTGCGATATCAGCCATTGTAATATCCTCCTAAAATTTAAATTTGAAAATTATCCTGCAAACTTATGCAGTTTCCTGAGCCTTTGCAACTTCACTAAGTGCAATAGCAAGACCACGCGGGCCGGATACGAGAACGCTAAGCAGCATCTGAACAAGACCTTCCTTGCTCGGGAGATCTGCGATTGCAGCGATCTCTGCCGGAGACATGACCTTACCGTCCATGTAGCCGGACTTAATCACGAACTTACCGTCGGAATCCTTTGCAAACTTGTTCAGGATTCTTGCCGGAGCGATCTGATCCTCGTGGGAAACAGCCAGAGCGGTTGTGCCTTCGAGAACCTCGGACATACCCTCGATCTCGGTGCCTTCGATAGCACGCTTGAGAAGAGTATTCTTAACGACAGTGTACTCAACGCCGGCTTCACGCAGTTCCTTACGGAGCTTTGTGTCGGCCTCTGCAGTGATACCCTTGTAGTCTACGACAACACCGGATACGCTGTTAGCGACCTTATCCTTCAGCTGAGCAACAATTGCCTGCTTTGTTTCCAAAACGCTTTTACTGGGCAAAATATTCACCTCGCCTTTCAGTTATGATTTGGAAAAGCGCCAAAATGAACGATTTTCCTCGGTGCGAAAACTAAAAATGCCTTCCCACTTACCGCAGGAAGGCATAAAAAGTACAAAGTAACTTTTCCGCTCCCTCGGCAGGCGGTAAAACCTTTCAGCCCGGAAAACCGGTGCACCTGCTGTCTTAGGTAAACAGCTTTGTAATTATAGCATGGCAGAAGAACTCTGTCAAGCCTTAAATTTAAGATTCAGACGAATCTTAGCCAACCTTGTTCGGGTTGATCTTCACGCCCGGGCCCATCGTTGCAGCAACAACGCAGGAACGGATGTACTGGCCCTTTGCAGCAGCCGGCTTTGCCTTGTTGATGGCTTCCAGCAGCGTGTTGAAGTTTTCCGTCAGCTTCTCTGTGCCAAAGGAAATCTTGCCGATCGGGCAGTGGATGATGTTGGTCTTGTCAAGACGATACTCGATCTTACCGGCCTTCGCTTCGGTGATTGCACGTGCAATGTCCGGAGCAACGGTGCCGGCCTTCGGGTTCGGCATGAGGCCGCGCGGGCCAAGGATCTTACCGAGACGGCCAACCATACCCATCATATCCGGGGTCGTGATGAGGACGTCAAAATCCATCCAGCCTTCGGACTGGATCTTCTGGATCATATCATTGCCGCCGACGAATTCAGCACCGGCTGCACGAGCCTCGTCTTCCTTCTCC
>OGZL01003342.1_pt1 | contig 11247 bp, 12 predicted proteins | sample 1576761 | NCBI WGS metagenome assembly OGZL01 (sample SAMEA3541595, study PRJEB24748) | human gut metagenome | biome: human gut; feature: human-associated habitat; material: faeces | place: China | collected 2012
GTCAACGAGGATAATGAGATCATGATGATCACCACAGAGGGCCGCGCTCCTCCCCCAGCAAAAGCGACTGCTCCGGCTGCAGAGCAGCGGCAAACGCACGGCGAAGCTCAGGGTAGACCGGCCACCCCAGCGCCCTTGCCGCCAGCACAAAGCCGATGGCCGCAAGGCAAAGCAGCACCTGCGCCCACAGGACAAGATCCTCCTCGCTCTTTGGGCGGCAGGGCCGGGGCTTTTCCTCCAGCTGCGGCGGCGGGGCTGCATTTTCCCACATGGCATACACCTCCCCTTTTTTCAACCGTATGCGGGAGGGGCAAAAAATATCCGCCCCATCTGCGGGGCGGATAGCCGGGTTATTGGCAGCGCGCGCAGCTTACCGCCGCTTACGCGCCGAGGGTCTTGTGCAGCATATCGAAGTGTGCCTCCAGCAGCTTGGCGGGCTTGGCAAAAAGCCCCAGCCCGTTCACATCCAGTGTACATTCTACACTGGTGGAGTCACCGCCGCCCAGCAGCAACGCCGTAAAGCTGCCGCTGATCTTGCCCCGCTGGAAGCTGCAGCTCAGGCAGCGGGGCTTCTCCTTGCGGGTAAAGGTGATCTGGGTCTCGCTGCCATCGGTATGCTTTTCCGTTGCCGTCATACCGTCGCTGCTCTCCTCATAGGCGCTGACATCTTTGCGCCAGTTGTTGAGGGTAGGCTTGGTCAGGTAGAGCCAGACCTTCATGGGGTCACAGGCAAAATTTGCGGTCACTACACAACTTTTCATGTTTCGGGTTCTCCTTACTTTTTCCCGCGGCCGAACAGGCTTTGCAGCAGGCTTGCGCGCTTGGGGCGCAGGGCTGCACGCTGCCGGCGCCGGAGCTTGCGGAATCCATCCGTGAAAACGAGAGCCGCTGCGACCGCTACGAAGACGAGCTTGGTACATACCTGGTGCGCCTGAGCGCCCAGCAGCTGAGCGATGCCGAAAGCGAAGAAGCCACCGAATTATTAAAAATTATCGGCGATTTTGAGCGTATCTCCGACCACGCCGTGAACCTGCTTGCGGCGTCGGAAGAACTGCGCAGCAAGGGACTTGGCTTCAGCGCCGCCGCAGAAAAAGAGCTGAAGGTGCTCATCGGCGCGGTGAGTGAGATATTGAATACGGCAGAGCGCGCGTTCAGCGAAAAAGACCTTGCAGCCGCCGCACAGGTAGAGCCGCTGAAACAGGTCATCGTTGCACTGAAGGAGCAGATGCGCACGCGCCATATTCTGCGCATGCAGCAGGGTCATTGCAGTATTGAAGCGGGCTTCGTGTGGTCCGACCTGCTGACGGATCTCGAGCGAACGGCTGACCACTGCTCCAACATCGCCGGCTGTGTTCTGGATGCGGCAAACCACGGTCTTAATCTGCACGAAACGCTGCGCGCCATGCGTGCCGACGACCCCGACTTCCGCCGCGCCTACGGCACCTACGCGGAAAAATACCGCTTGCAGGCAGTATAACTACATAATCAATCAAGTAAAAAAGAGACAGTTTGCTTTGATATGTACCCCAATACCGGACACCCGGTATGGGGGCATATCACTTTAAGCTGTCTCTTTTTGCATTTGACGAAGTTGCTGAGAATGCTGATTTAGAGGTTGTAACGGAATAGAGCATTTTAAGACTGGGACTGGCGTACGGAATTGTATTTGGAATTACCCAATGCTTTGAGGTAGGCATCGTAAGCCGCTTCCAACGTAGAAAACTCTTTCCCGTTTTTCAGAATTTCCTTATACTGATTTTGCGTAATAAGCGATTTTGAAACGGTAACATAGTCCTTACCGTTTCGCTTACCGGTCGTGGTTTCGGAAACATAATAGTTCCCGTTGCCGGTTTGAATAATTACGGGGATTTCCTTTCCGGGCCCGACCTTATCCGTGTCCAGAGACGTCCAGAAAAGATACCGATTTGCTTCTTTTCCCTTTCTTCCGTCGCCAAGATAGGCCCATGTGCAATCAGGCTGCTGCAAAAGACTGTTATTCAGCTTATCAATCTCTGCGATAATGGATGGAACATATTGCGAATCCGGACATCTGGAGTCAAACTCAAAGTTTGCATTGGTTTTTATGCTGCTGTCGTTTTTCCAAAAATCTGTATCGTATAGAAGTGGGAAGAAATCCGTTACGGTTGTGTTAAACGGGTATTTAGGTGTAGATGGGTCGGTTTTTCCGCTCCAATTGAGAATGATTCCGTAATCTTCCTTATACGATACGACACAAGTTCCGTTTGGCGCAGCAACGCCTTTCCAGTTATCTGTGTCTCCTTGGTTTTTGGAATGAACAATACCGCCGATATTCACAGGATCTACTGATTGCCAGTCGGCCTGCTTCTGTTTTAGGTTGACAGTTACGGTAGCCTCAGAATCTCCGAGCAACGCCTCTGTAGACACCTGTGCATAAGCGGAGCGGACATTTGCAAGATCTGTCGCTTCTCTGGCTTTTTCAAGCTGTGACGCAAATACCGGAATTGCAACTGCAATCAATACGGCGATGATTGCAATGACAATTAGCATTTCCATCAATGTGAATCCGTTTTTGTTTTGCTTCATTATGATCCCTGCTTTATCTTTGAATAGAACAAATACATGGTGAAAATAAACATCGAAGTTCATCACCGAAGGTCTCTGCAATATTTTCCGCCGGAAAGAATTTCTGCGGAAAAAGAGGATTAAATCGTATGGTAAAGACCCATGGAAACCAAAACCTCTGTAATAAAGGAACTGGACACCAATCAAGATACGCGTCGTATCAAAATTGGTGTCCAGTTATGGTCCGAGTGACAGGAGTTGAACCTGCGGCCTCTTGAACCCCATTCAAGCGCGCTACCAAAACTGCGCTACACCCGGATAACGAATTTATTATACACGATGCCCGGGAAAAAAGCAAGCAGTTTTTTCACAATTTTATGCGGAAACGGAAAATAGAGGAAAGCGGCTTTAAATCAGACTCAGAAAATAGCGAAACAGCTTTTCGCCGTTCACTGCATCGGGGCGGCGGTGCGCAAAGCCGATGCGCTCCGGGTGAAACTGCACGCCGATCACTTTGCCGTTTTCATGGATAAAGCCCTCGTTGATGCCGTCGTCGCTGACGCACAGAGGGATAAGTCCCGCGCCGAGCTTACCTGCGGCCTGATGGTGTGCACTGTTCACGGGGAATTCTTCGCCGTAAAATTCGCGCATCAGATCATGCTGCGCGCGTACCGTGTGAATGGCGTCGCCGGTCTCTTTTGCCGCCATGTGGTGCTGCGGGTCCGGCACATTCTGAATGAGGTCGCCGCCGAATGCCACGTTCAGCACCTGGTGCCCTCTGCAAATGCCGAATACCGGCTTGCCCGCTGCAAAAAAGCATTTTGCAAGCGCAATCTCGTCTGCATCACGGCTGTCATCGATGCCTTCGCTCGCCGTGTTTTCCTGCCCATAGAGCACAGGATTTACATCGGCGCCGCCGGGGATCAGCAGGCCGTCGCAAGTGTCTGCGTCGGAAAGTGTCATCGAGATTACCGGCTCCGCGCCGCAAGCCGTCAGCGCCGCCACATAATTTGCAAAATCGCCGGGGTTGCCGCGCATAAAGATCCTTTTCATCAAGGTCACTCCTTCAAAATGAAAAAAAGATGAAAAAACAATTTAGAAACTATGGATTAGTATACCAGTTATGTGGTATACTTGCAATAGAAGATACGAAAGAAAAGGGAGCATGAACGTGGCAAAGCACATGGCGGGGCCGCAAGGTGGACATTACAGATTAAAACAGCCGCAAAAACGGGAGAAGCATAACAGGATTCCCGCACGTGTACTGAAATCGCGTGCACGGCTTTTGCTTAGTGGGGCAGGGTGCATTGCGGCTGTGCTTATCATCACAGCGTTGCTTGCCATGCCGCATCAAAATGCAGAGCCCATAGAAGCTGCTGCCTCGCCGGAAGCGGTACCGAGCACCGCTGCGGAGAGCATTTCAGCCAAAGCAAGTGTGCTTTCTAAAACGACCTCCACTCCCGAATCTGCCTTTCAGCAGCTCGGCGATTGGCGCCTCGTGCTCGTGAACAGCGAAGTGCCGCTGCCGGACGATTTCCAAATGACCCCGACGCTGTTCGATACCATCACCGTCAACTCCAAAATGTACCCGGGGCTCACGGCGCTTATCAATGCAGCGTATAACGACGAGATCAATTTGTGGGTTGCCTCGGGATATCGCAGCGTGGAGGAGCAGGAAAGCGTGCTGGATCGCGCCGTGCAGCGCCGCATGGCAGACGGCATGACCTATGAAAACGCGTATGAAGACGCGCGGATCACCATTCAGGCGCCGGGGTACAGCGAGCATCACACCGGCCTTGCGGTTGATTTCAACGACGTTGAAGACGATTTCCGCGAGACGAAAGCCTACACATGGCTGCAGGAGCACGCCGCAGAATACGGCTTTGTCGAGCGCTACCCCAAAGGTAAGGAGAGCATCACCGGCATCGATTACGAGCCGTGGCATTACCGCTACGTCGGCAAGGAGCACGCGCAGCGCATGAACGAGCTTAACATGTGTCTTGAAGAGTACGTGGCGTTCCTCAAGGGCGATTAAGAACAGAAAACGGGAAAAAGATGGCGCTTTTTCCCGTTTTTTTATTGCAAAATTCTGCGCACAGATATATAATAGAACATTATATGATGGTGTAGTATTCTTTCATGCCGGCGGCATGGAGAGCAACGCACCGAAAAACCAAGGAGGTTGTTTTAATGGTTCGCACACGCTTTGCGCCGAGCCCCACCGGTTTCATGCACGTCGGAAACCTCAGAACGGCGCTGTACGAGTATCTGGTGGCGAAGTCCCAAAACGGCACGTTTGTGCTCAGAATTGAAGACACAGATCAGGAGCGCTATGTAGAAGGCGCAACAGACGTTATATATAATACACTGCAGCAAGTCGGTCTGCAGCATGACGAAGGACCGGACATCGGCGGCGAATACGGCCCGTATGTACAGAGCGAACGCAAGGATATTTATAAACCCTACGCAGAGCAGCTTGTGCGCGAGGGCAAGGCATACTATTGCTTCTGCACCAAAGAGCGCCTCGAGTCCATTCATCAGGACGGCGAGTTCGGCGGCTACGACCGTCATTGCCGCGACCTGCCCGCAGAGGAAATTCGGAAGAACCTCGACGCCGGTATGCCGTATGTCATTCGTCAGCGTGTGCCGCTCGAGGGCTCCACGTCCTTTGAAGACGCCGTTTACGGCACCATCACGATCGAAAACAAAGAGATCGAAGATCAGGTGCTTTTAAAGTCCGACGGCTACCCGACCTACAACTTTGCAAACGTCATCGACGACCACCTCATGCACATTACGCACGTCGTGCGCGGCTGCGAGTACCTCACCTCTACACCGAAGTACAACATGCTCTACGACGCGTTCGGCTGGGAAAAGCCGATTTATGTGCACCTGCCGCTCATCATGGGCAAAAATGAAGACGGCTCCGTCTCAAAGCTTTCGAAGCGCCACGGTTCCACAAGCTTTCAGGGCCTCCTCGAAGACGGCTACCTCGCACCGGTCATCACGAACTACATCGCGCTGCTCGGCTGGTGCCCGAAGGACAACCGGGAAATTTTCTCGCTGAAAGAGCTCGAAGAAGCATTCTCCATCGACGGCATCAGCAAATCGCCCGCCGTGTTCGATTACGATAAGCTCCTGTGGTTCAACGGCGAATACATCCGCAAGATGAGCGGGGAAGAGTTCCGCACCGCGGCGATGCCGTACTACAAAGAGATTTTCGGCGACGCAGAAAAGCCGTACGACGTGCTCGACGCCATTTTGCAGCCGCGTATTTTGAAGTTTAAGGAAATCCCGAGCCTGCTCGGCTTCTTCAAAGAGCTGCCGGAATATTCCGCAGACCTCTTCATAAACAAAAAGAGCAAGGCAACGCTCGAGAACGCGCCCGTCATGCTGCGTGCCGCCATCGAGACGCTGTCCGCCATCGAAAACTGGCAGGTTGATACCATCCACGATGCACTCATTGCCCTCGCACAGAGCCTCGAAGTGAAAAACGGCACTCTGCTGTGGCCGGTACGCATCGCGGCGGCAGGCCAGACCGTTACCCCCGGCGGCGCTATGGAAATTCTCGCCGTGCTCGGCAAAGAGGAGGCGCTGCGCCGTTTGCAGCTCGGCCTTCAAAAGATCGAGAACGCATAAAGCAAGAGGAAAAACCTGATATTAGGAAAGGTATGGACAAATTATGAGTGAAGAGATCAAAAACGAAGCGGTCTCCGAGGAGATCAGCAGCAGTTTTATCGATGATTTTATTATAGAAGACCTCGCAGAGGGCGGCCGCTGCGAAGGCATGAAGGTGCACACCCGTTTCCCGCCGGAGCCGAACGGCTACCTGCACATCGGCCACGCCAAGGCGATCTACGTCGATTTCGGCACCGCAGAGCGCTTTAACGGTATCTGTAACCTGCGCATGGACGACACGAACCCCACAAAGGAAGACGTGGAGTACGTCGATGCCATCAAGGAAGATATCCACTGGCTCGGCTACGATTGGGAAGACCGCTTTTACTATGCTTCCGATTATTTTGAAGATATGTACAACGGCGCCGTAGAGCTCATCAAAAAGGGTCTTGCCTATGTTTGCGAGCTCACGCCTGACCAGATGCGTGAAATGCGCGGCGACCTCACCACCCCGGCGCAGAGCCCGTACCGTGACCGTCCGATGGAGGAGAGTCTCGACCTGTTTGCCCGCATGCGCGCCGGCGAGTTTGAAGACGGCAGAATGACGCTCCGTGCAAAGATTGACCTCGCTTCCGGCAACTTCAATATGCGCGACCCGGTCATCTACCGCATCAACCACATGCCGCACCATCGCACCGGTACCAAATGGTGCATCTACCCGATGTACGACTTCGCGCACCCCATCGAAGACGCCATGGAGCACATCACGCACTCGCTGTGTTCGTTGGAATTTGAGGATCACCGTCCGCTGTACGATTGGGTTATCAACAACGTCACGCTGCCCGCAAAGCCGCGTCAGATCGAGTTCGCCCGCCTCGGCATCAACAACACGGTCATGAGCAAACGCAAGCTGCGCGCACTCGTCGAAGGCGGTTATGTCAGCGGCTGGGACGACCCGAGAATGCCCACCATCTGCGGCCTGCGCCGCCGCGGCTACACCCCGGCCTCCATTCGCAATTTCAGCGTGCGCAACGGTGTTTCCAAGGTGAACTCTACCGTGGAATACAGCTTTCTCGAGCACTGCCTGCGCGAAGACCTGAACCTCACGGCAAAGCGCGTCATGGGCGTTCTGAACCCCGTAAAGCTCATTTTGACGAACTATCCCGAAGATAGGACCGAGACGTTCGAGGTCGAGAATAATCCGAACCGTCCCGAAGACGGTACCCGCACGGTCACGTTCGGCCGCGAGCTGTACATTGAAGCCGAAGACTTCATGGAGACCCCTGTAAAGGGCTATTTCCGCCTTTTCCCGGGAAATGAAGTGCGCCTCAAAACCACTTATGTTGTCAAATGTACCGGCTGCAAAAAGGACGAAAACGGCAACGTCGTCGAGGTCTATGCGGAGTATGACCCCGAGTCCCGCGGCGGCAACCCGGCAGACGGCCGCAAGATCAAGAGCACCATCCACTGGGTGGACGCGAAGAACGCCGAAGACGCCGAAATTCGCCTCTATGATAACCTCTTTACTGTGGAAGACCCGGATGCAGGCGATTTCTTAGAGCTTTTAAACCCGGATTCCCTCAAGGTCCTCACGGGCTGCAAGGTGGAAGCGGGCCTCAAAACCGCAAAGCCGGGCGAGAGCTTCCAGTTCATGCGTCAGGGCTATTTCTGCGTGGATAACAAGGATTCCGCAGAAGACCACCTTGTCTTCAACCGCTCCGTTTCGCTGAAGGACGGCTTCAAAAAAAAGAAGTAATGGAATAGTTGTCCGCACAGTGCAAAACCATGCGCTGTGCGGGCTTTTGTTGTTCCATTCAATCGGTGTTTTGTCATTCGTCACCTTAATTTTAATTTTAGGTTGACGAAACGCTTTGTGTGTGGTAAACTGGTAGACGAAATTTTCGCTGCCGGTTTTGCCGGAAAGGAAATTTATGCGCATACAAGATGCAGTTTTAGACGCGCTTGAAAAAAATCGCGGAGAATACCTCTCCGGCGAGCAGCTTGCGTCGTCGCTCGGCGTTTCCCGCAATGCCGTGTGGAAAGCCATTCAAAAGCTTGAAGAAGCCGGGCATAAAATTCGCGCCGTGCCAAAGCGCGGCTACACGCTGGCGCCGGAAAGCGATGTGCTCACCGTGCAGAGTGTCTCACGGTTCCTCGATACCGATATGCCGGTTTACTTGCAGGTGCAGACCGAAGTCACCTCTACCAATACGCTTTTAAAGGCACAGGCGGAGCAGGGCGCGCCGGAGGGTACCGTGCTCATTGCGGAATCGCAGACGGCAGGCAAGGGCAGGCTCGGTCGGCACTTCACGTCGCCGCCGGGTACAGGTATTTATTTCAGCCTGCTGCTCCGCCCGCACTGCACCGCTGAAAAATCGCTTTTCATCACGACTACCGCAGCGGTCGCCGTGTGCGAAGCCATTGAGCAGGTCACGGGGCTAAACCCGCAAATCAAATGGGTGAACGATGTTTACCTCAACGAGAAAAAGGTCTGCGGCATTTTAACGGAAGCTTCCGTCGATTTTGAAAACGGCGGTCTCAACTGGGCCGTGCTCGGCATCGGCATCAACATCGCTGTGCCGGAAGAGGGCTTCCCGGAGGAGATTCGCTCCATCGCCGATGCTATTTTCGACGGCCCGTGCCCCGTGGAGATGCGCAGCCGCATTTCGGCTGCCGTCATCAGCCGCTTTTTCGCGCTGTATAAGAACCTCGGCTCAAACGCGTTCATCGAATCGTACCGCAGCCATTCGTTCCTCACCGGCCGCGCCATCACGTTCTCGCTCGGGGAGGAGACGTACCGCGGTGTCGTCACCGGTATCAGCGACGAAGCGCACCTGCTCGTCCGTCTCGATAGCGGCGAGGAGCGCGCGTTTTCCGCAGGCGAGGTGCAGATCCACAAGGGCTTTGCAAACCCAAAAGCCGAATAAACTGCTTAGTGTGCCGTATTCCGAAATGAATAGGGGTAAATAACATGAACAGCAACAGAGAGAAAATCACCAATATCGTCATGGTCGGCGTATTCGCCGCCGTGCTCGCCGTTTTGTCACAGATTTCGTTCCCGCTGCCGAGCGGCATCCCGGTCACCTTACAGACCTTCGCGGTCGCCCTGTGCGGCTATGCACTCGGCTGTAAGCGCGGCACGCTCGCCGTGCTCGTCTATATCGTGCTCGGCGCTGTCGGTCTGCCGGTGTTTGCAAACTTCTCCGGCGGCTTCGGTTCGCTTGTCGGTCTCGCGGGCGGCTACATCTACGGCTTTCTGCCCATGGCTGCGCTGTGCGGTCTCGGCACAAAAATGCCGCACCGTGTGCTCGCCATTGTACTCGGTGTTGCGGGTCTTGCGGCTTGCCATCTGTGCGGCACGATTCAGTTCGGCATTATCTCCGGCAACGGCCCGTGGGCGGCGTTCCTTGTGGCCTCCGTGCCGTATCTCGTCAAGGACATCGTCTCCGTTGCGGCGGCTTACGGCGTAGCGACTGCTCTCAGTTTCGCGCTGAAGAAGAGCGGCATTCACATCGCAGCGTAAAAGCGTTTCACAAAGCGTTTGGAATAAAATAGAAACCGAAAAGGCCGTCTGCAAGGGAAAGTCCCGCGCAGGCGGTCTTTTGCTTTGACATCAATACAGCATTGTGCTATACTGAATTTTCAAGGGAGCATTCGCGCCCAATACACGATAAAGGAGGCTGTACCATGGATGTTCGGGTAGGCGACAAATTACAAATGAAAAAGCCGCACCCCTGCGGGACAAACGTGTTTGAAGTGCTGCGCATCGGCGCGGATTTTAAAATCCGCTGCACCGGCTGCGGCAGAGAAGTCATGGTGCCCCGCCACAAGTGTGAAAAGAACATTCGCAAGATCGTGCGCGAAAGTGCCGGCAGCGAGCAGTAGCGCCTCTCAGACCGTTTCATTTTACTATCTGTCTGAAAGGAAGCTTTGCTATGTTTGAAAATCTCTCGGTTTTTGAAAACCGATATGAAGAGCTTAATATGAAGCTCTATGATCCCGCCGTTGCGGCAGACCGCAATCTCTACCGCGACCTCATGAAGGAGCACAAAGAAATCGAACCCATCGTGGAGAAATACCGCGCCTTAAAAAAGGCCGAAGCATCGCTCGAGGATGCCGAAGCGATTTTAAACGACTCCGAAGCCGATAAAGAGCTGCGCCAAATGGCGAGCGACGAGATGAGCGCCGCCAAAAGCGATATCGAAAGCATCTCGGAAGAACTCAAAATTTTATTATTGCCTCGCGACCCCAACGACGACCGCAGTGTTATCGTGGAAATCCGCGGCGGCGCAGGCGGCGAGGAAGCGGCACTGTTCGCCTATAACCTTTACCGCATGTACAACATGTACGCCGAAAAGCGCGGCTGGAAAACGGAGATCGTCAGCCTGAATGAAACGGAGCTTGGCGGCTTTAAGGAAGTCAGCTTCACAATCGACGGTGACGGCGCGTATTCCAGATTAAAATTTGAAAGCGGCGTGCACCGCGTGCAGCGCGTGCCGGAAACGGAAACGCAGGGCCGCATCCACACAAGCACCGCTACGGTCGCCGTTTTGCCGGAAGCCGATGAGGTCGAGCTCGAGATCGACCCGAAAGATTTAAAGATTGATACATTCCGCTCCAGCGGCGCGGGCGGGCAGCACATCAACAAAACGTCGTCTGCCATCCGTGTTACGCACCTGCCCACCGGCACGGTCGTCGAGTGTCAGGACGAGCGCAGCCAGTACAAAAACAAAGATAAAGCCCTGCGCGTCCTGCGTGCCCGACTGTTAGACGCTAAGGTGGCGGCGCAAAACGCCGAGATTGCCGCAAACCGCAAAAGTCAGGTCGGCACCGGCGACCGTTCGGAGCGCATCCGTACCTACAACTACCCGCAGCTGCGCGTGACCGATCACCGCATAGGCCTGACAATCTACCGCCTGTTCGACGTCTTAAACGGTGACCTCGATGAAATCATTGACGCACTCATCGCCGCAGACCGCGCCGAAAAATTAAAAGAGAGCATGGAGAACGGATGAACATGGATACGCGATTATTGGATGTGAACGATATGGGAATCATCCAATACCAATATCTGATCCGCACCCC
>OGZL01003343.1_pt1 | contig 11246 bp, 10 predicted proteins | sample 1576761 | NCBI WGS metagenome assembly OGZL01 (sample SAMEA3541595, study PRJEB24748) | human gut metagenome | biome: human gut; feature: human-associated habitat; material: faeces | place: China | collected 2012
GTCGGTCTTTTCCTTGCGGGGGGTGGGGTCCGGCAGTTCGGCAGCCTTGGTGCCGCTTCTGTATCAGCTCTCTTTTGGAAGATAAAATCTTCCTGATAGTTTTTGTGTTTTTACTTCGTTTATGAAGGCTTTCGGATCGGCTTCTTTTACAGCGTGTATGACCTTTTTGGTCTGTGCCGCTGATACTACTGAATAGACGATCTGTCTTTCGCAGTGTTCATAAGACCCCTCGCCGTCAAGTATGGTCGCGCCATGCTGGCTCACTGCATAAATAGCGTCTGCTATCTCCTTGGGCTTGTTTGTTACGATAAGCAAGGTGCTTTGCTGGAATTTTTTGTAGAGCATATGCAAAACGGTTGTTGAAGCATATTGAAAGATGATAGAATACAGTGCCTTGTCCCAGCCGAACATAAAGCCTGCAACGCACAATATGACCGCATTGAAGCCAAGTATAACATTGAAGGTGTCCATATTGCTTTTCTCTGAAAGATAAATGGATATAAAGTCCGTTCCACCTGATGTTGCACCACGATTAAGACAGAGGCTAATGGCAACACCGTTTATCATTCCTCCGAAGATGCTTATGAGAAGCACGTCCTGGGTGATTATGTGGTCGGGGATAAGGTCGGTGAAAAAGCTGTTGAGCAGTATCATCACGCAGGAAAAAGCCGTGAACTTTTTGCCGATAAATCTGAAACCGATATACACGGGGATTATGTTCAGAGTTATGTTTATGATGCTGAATGGGAGCATTATGCCTGCAAGCTGTTTCACTGCACGCTGTATGAGTATGGACATTCCTGTCATTCCGCCTGGGTAAAGACCGCCTGTGTTTACAAAGGTCTTTGTGTTTAGCGCCATCAGAAAGGCGGCGACAGTCACGGCGATAATTGTGAAAATGTCTTTTCTGATATCTTTTTTCATGGCTTTGCCACTCCTTTCATATGTCAGCAATTATTCTCCTTTAAGCTCGGCAAATTTTTTCTGCATGGTAGGATTATTTTTGGTAAGGCTCTTGATAGTGAGAGCGTCAGCCTTTTTGTTAGCAAGGCGCAGATTGTTTTCTGATGAAATAAGATTTTCTTTTATCTTTGTGAGATGTGCTATAGATTTGTCTATCTCTGTTATAGCTTCGCCAAAACGTCTGCTTGCAAGTTCATAGTTTCGGGCAAAGCCCTCCTTGAAAGTGTTGATGTTCTGCTCAAACATTGTGATGTCGATATTCTCGCTGCGCACCTTTTCAAGCTCTTCCTTATAGGAAAGGGTATTCATGGCGGCATTTCTCAGTATGGTGATTATCGGTATAAAGCACTGAGGTCTGACTACATACATTTTATCATAAGCATATGAAACATCTGTGATGCCTGCGTTATAAAGCTCGCTGTCGCTTTCCAAAAGTGAAACAAGTACAGCGTATTCACATTTTTTCTCACGCCTGTCCTTGTCAAGCTCTTTGAAGAAATGCTCGTTCTTTTTCTTGGTGGAGGTGGTGTCCTGCTCGTTTTTCATTTCAAACATTATGGATATTATCTCCACACCGTTTTCATCACATTCACGGTAGATAAAGTCGCCCTTGCTTCCTGAGCTTGCGTCGTTATCCTTGTCAAAATAAGCGTTTCTGAATGCGGTAGCTCTTATCTTGTTGAACTCGTTCATGCAGTGCTGTTCAAGGCTCTCGCCCACCATTTTTGTAGACAGACGGCTTTTTAGGTCTTTGTAGTATGCGATAGCTTCGTCCTTACTTTTTATCTGTGCATTAAGCTCTGCAATAGTGGAATTTTTCTCACTTTCCACTTTTGAAAGTGCAGTGGTAAGCTCCAAAGCCTTTTCGGTATCCTTATTTTTGATATCCGTTTCAAGACGTGTTATCTCCGCTTTATATTCATTTTCTGACTTTTGCATTTGCAGAGTATGCTCAGAATTGAGCTGTTGTATCTGCATATCACGCTGAGATATCTCCTGCCTGAGCTTATCCTTTTCGCTGTTGAATTGCGATCTTGCTTTCTCCACAGCCATTGATATGGCAAGTTGTTTTTCTGTGGTCATAGATTTGGTCTGAGCGGTAAGCTGTGCGATAAGCTTTTCGTTTTGACTTATCTGCTCCTTTAGCTGTTCAAGCGTTTTTTCATACTCGGCTCTTGTGCTTTCCTGAGCCTTTGTGACAGCAAGCGTCTTTTCGCTCTCACCGTTAGCCGCAGCCGCTTTCAGCTTTTGTATCTCCATATCCTTATCATTGACAGCCTTTGTATACTTGCTGTCAAAATCAAGCTTGGCAAGTTTCAAAGCCTTGTCTTTTTCATCAGCCACACGCTTGTCAAGCTCCTTATCAAACTCAGCAGTTTTTACCTGTGCCACGATAGCCGCATAGCCCTGTTCATCAACTTTGAATACTTCTCCACAGTGGGGACATTTTATTTCAGACATTTTATGTACCTCCGATTTCTTGTTTTTTCTTTAATATGATTATACCATATTTTATTCTCCTATACAAGAAATGAAGAAGATTTTTTTTACGACAAAAAAGCAGGAACGTAAAAACCACGTTCCTGCCAATTTGTTGAAAAGCCCAACAGTTAGCGAGCGACCAAAGGTTGCCCCTACATAAAATAGCTACGTCATTTGTAGGGGACGGCGCCCTCGACGTCCCGCTTGCTTGTTTTTTTCAGCACTCTCAGCAGGAACGTAAAAATCACGCTCCTGCGAAAATTTAGCCAAGTATTTTCTTTATATCTTCCTCTGGTGTGCTGATAGGGGTAAGCTGGAACTTATTGACCAAAACGTCAAGCACGCCCTTTGAAACGAATGCAGGGAGGGTCGGTCCGAGGTAGATGTTCTTTATGCCCAATGAAAGCAGGGTGAGAAGTATACAAACTGCCTTTTGCTCATACCATGAAAGCACAAGTGTCAGCGGCAGATCGTTCACGCCGCAGTCGAACGCCTCGGCAAGTGCAAGGGCTATCTTTATGGCTGAGTATGCGTCATTGCACTGTCCGCAGTCAAGTATCCTTGGTATGCCGTCGATAGTGCCGAGATCCATATCGTTTATGCGGTATTTTCCGCAGGCAAGAGTGAGGATAAGGCTGTCAGGCGGCGTGAGCCTTGCAAGGTCGGAATAGTAACTCCTGCTCGGTGACGCACCGTCACAGCCGCCTATGAGGAAGAAGTGCTTTATTCTGCCCTCTTTCACAAGTCTTATTATCTTTTCAGCATTTGACAGCACTGCGTTGTGTGCAAAGCCTGTTGTTACTGTGTGACCGCCGTTCATGCCTGTCATTTCTCTGTCCTCGTCATAGCCGCCGCACTCAATGGCTTTTTCTATAACAGGCGTAAAATCCTTGTCGTCGCCAATGTGCACAAGCTCAGGATATGACACGATAGAGGTGGTGAAAACTCTGTCGCAGTAGCTTTGACGGACAGGCATTATGCAGTTTGTTGTGAAAAGTATCGGTGCAGGGATATTGTGAAATTCCGTCTGCTGATTTTGCCAGCCTGTGCCGAAATTGCCCTTTAGCTGCGGATAGGCTTTGAGCTTTGGATAACCATGGGCAGGGAGCATTTCACTGTGAGTGTAGATATTCACTCCTTTATCTTTGGTCTGCTCAAGAAGAAGTTTCATATCGTGCAGATCATGACCGCTCACGACGATAAAAGGTCCTTTTTCAATGGTCAGTGGAACTTCTGTAGGGACAGGGTCGCCGTATGCGTCAGTGTTTGCGGCGTCGAGAAGTGCCATACATTTCAGGTTCACATTGCCTGTTTCAAGCACCAGCCCCAACAGCTTTTCAGGGTCGTTCTCACTGCCTATGGCACGCAGAGCCTTGTAGAAAAAGCTTGTCACCTCGCTGTCAGTTTTGCCAAGTGCCTGTGCGTGATAAGCATACGCCGCCATACCCTTTATTCCGAAGAGGATAAGTGATTTCAGCGAGCGGATATCCTCATGATCGTTCCACAGTTTTTTCATGTCGTAGTCATCAAACTTCTGAGAGTTGATGCGGTTTCGCTCAATGTGTATCTCTTCTGTGAGCTGTTTTATTGTGACATTATTGAAGTTCACGTTCGTGATAGTCGTAAAAAGCCCTTTGAGTATGAGCATATCTGTTTTTTCAGTTGACGAGCCATTTTCTGCGGCGTTTGCAAGGGCGATAAGTGCACCGATAAGCTCGTCTTGATAAACTGCTGTGTCGGCTTTTTTGCCGCATACGCCTACTTTTCCGTCACAGCCTGTGTTGTGTGCTGTCTGCTGACACTGGAAACAAAACATATCTTTCACTGGTAAGACCTCCGTTTATTTGTGATAGGTCTATTATGTACCGATATGTAAAATTTATTCTTGCGTTTTATTAGAAAAACAGCCTAACAGCCAGTGCAGAGAATACAAATCCCATAAGGTCTGAAAGGCACGCCGCAGCAAATACTGAGGGATAAGCCTTTTGTTTTATGGCTGAAAAATATACTGCTATGGTGTAGAATGTGGTTTCCGTCGAGCCCATTAAAACGCTTGCCACACGTCCGCTGTAGCTGTCGGGGGAAACGCTTGAAAGAATGGTTTCAAGGCAGGCGAGTGCGCCGCTCCCTGAAATGGGTCTGACTATGGCAAGGGGTATGCACTCTTCCGGAAAGCCCAGAAAAGTGGTCACAGGTCGGAGCAGTTTTGCTATAATATCAGCCGCACCTGACGAGGTGAACATTCCCACTGCTGTCATAAGCAGAATGAGCATTGGTATCAGCCCCACGGCGATTTTGAGGTTTTCAGTCGCACCCTCGCAGAACACGTTCACTATATCCACCTTTTTCACAAGCCCATAGCAAAGTATAAAAACCATAAGCGCAGGCACGAAAATGTCACCGAAATTCATGGCGTTCGTCCTTTCTGAGGTTGAGGGCATAGACCATAAGACAGCCTGCGGTCACGGAGATAAGGGAGGAGAAAATGATAGCAGGTGTTACGTCAAAGGGGGATACTGCACCGTGTTCAAGGCGCATTGCCGCAATGGTGGAGGGGATAAGCTGAATGGAAGCCGTGTTAAGCACCACAAGCATAGAAACGCACTTCTTTCGTGTCACAGGCGGAAGCTTCTGCATGGCTTTCACGGCGGCTATGCCTGAGGGTGTGGCGGCATTGCCTAATCCTAAAAGGTTTGCGGTCAGGTTCATTGTCACGGCATTCATGACCTCAGGGCAGTGTGCGGCATCTCTGAATAGTAGCCTTGTGACAGGGGATAGCATACGGGCAATGACCGCTGTTATGCCAGCCTTTTCACATATCTTCATAAGTCCGCCCCAAAGACACATCGAGCCACTCAGGTATATGACAAGCTCCACCGCTTTGTTACAGCCTTCAAGAGAAGCCACTGATACTGCTGTCATGTCGCCTTTAAGAAAACCGCATAACAAGGCGGATAGGGACAATATCACAATTATTACGCTTAATATAATTAACACTCCTTTCAGTTAGTATTCATATTAAGTTAATATATAAAAAACTTTGACAATAAGTGTGAAATTTTGGTGATAACGCTTGACAAATGTAATTATGTTTGTTATAATATGTTTATCATAAGATTTATGTTAAATGAAATACTATTTTTGTGTTTCAAATTAATTTAAAGGGGATTGATTTTATGAAATCTACAGGAATTGTAAGAAAAGTTGACGAGCTTGGAAGAATAGTACTTCCTATCGAGCTCAGAAGAACCTACGACCTTGCTGTTAAGGACGCTATCGAGATCTACACAGATGATGACAAGATCATTCTGAAGAAGTTCCAGAGAACTTGTATCTTCTGCGGAAGCGGCGAAGAGTGCGTTGAATACAAGGGCAAGACAATTTGTGCAGCTTGTATGGCAGAGCTCAAGGGTGAAGCTAAGTAATTACATATTTGTAGTAATATTATGAAACAGACAGGACGGACATGAAAGTGTTTGTCCTGTTTTTATTTTATGTGATAGAAAAAGCGTGTATGCCAAATAACATACACGCTTTTTTATATTATAAGCTTTTTGAAATCATCTTCGCTGCCGTTGAACACAGTCATGTGGAGATATTCGCCGCTTTCATAGAACGAGAATTTTACACGGTTGGTATAAGTCCAAAACGTCCAATCAATATCCTCGTCAGGCTTTGAAAACAGGCTCTCATACCATATCTTGTCCTTGTTAAATCTGCTGTCTGAAGCAACGATGTTTTTGTACGTCCGTTCTGTGCAGTATATGACAGGTCTTACGCCGTATTGCTTTTCTATCCTGTCGCAGAAGTCTGCAAGGTTATCTGCGGCTTCGTAATAGTCAGGTGGCAAAAGTCTGTAAAGTCCTCTCAGTCTTACCTCCACTGCAGGGATAAGCCTGCCGCTTAGATCCTCGCCCACAGCATTTATGAAATGCTCTGCCTGCTTAGTGCCGTCAGTATCAGGCTCAAGCACATGATATGCTCCCACTGATATATCAGTGTCCTTTGAGCCGTTCCAGTTGTCACGGAACGCACCGTCCTCAAAGGTAGTGCCTTTGGTGGCTCTTATATAGGCGGTCTGGATATTCTGCTTAGCAAAACTCTTCCAGCGTATCTCGCCCATTGACTCTGTTACAACAGGTCCTCTTATTGGATAGTCACGCTTTTTCGGCTCATTGAACCACAGTCTGCCTGTATACAAAAGCACCGAAAAGTTTATCACAAGCACAACTGCACACAGTATTATCAGCCGTTTTACGAGCTTTTTCAGAAATCTGTGACGCGGCTTTTCTTCCTCGTAGACCTCGTAATTTGTGTAGTTTGAAAGGTCACGATCGTCATATTCGCTGTCTATTTTGTTTATAGCTTCCTTGTCAAGCTTGAATTTCTTGCTGCGTTTCATTAGCAGTATCCTCTCGGTTAAATTCCTCAGAATTTGCGATAAGCTCCGCAAAGGTATATGTGTCAAGCTTGTTCCTTACCATTTCAGATATCTCGTTAAAAGCTTTCTGATAACAGCAGATACCGTCTGCACCTCTGTTGCAGGTGCAGTCTGGGGAAAGACATCTTGAAAAATAATATGTACCTTCTATGGCTTCAAGAACGTCTTTCAAGGTAAGCTGTGCAGGGTCTTTATTTATGATATAGCCCCCCTGCGTGCCTTTATATGACTTCACTATATCAGCCGCAACAAGCTTTCTAAGTATCTTCAGCGCAAATCGAAGTGTAACGCAGGCGTCATTGGAAATGGTCTTTGCGTCCATTTTGTCTTTTTCGCGGCATAGAACGGATACTATTCTTACTGCGTAATCCGCCTCAAGTGTTATAAACATTTATTTCCTCCGAAACTTAGTCAAGATAATCTCTTACCTTGTTGCTCCTGTTAGGGTGACGGAGCTTTCTGAGAGCCTTTGCCTCTATCTGACGTATTCTCTCACGGGTAACGTTGAACTGCTGACCTACTTCTTCAAGAGTTCTTGAACGTCCGTCCTCAAGACCGAAACGCAGTCTGAGCACCTTTTCTTCTCTCTCTGTAAGAGTGGAAAGCACCTGATTTATCTGCTCTTTAAGAAGCACAAGTGAAGCGGCTTCTGCCGGAGCCGGAGCGTCATCATCAGGGATAAAGTCGCCAAGATGTGAGTCCTCCTCCTCACCGATAGGTGTTTCAAGAGAAACAGGGTCCTGAGCGATACGCATTATCTCTCTTACTCTTTCAACGCTCATATCAAGCTCTTTTGCTATTTCCTCAGGTGACGGATCATGACCGTTCTTGTGGAGAAGCTGTGAGGATACTTTCTTTACCTTTGTGATAGTTTCTACCATGTGTACAGGTATTCTGATAGTTCTTGCCTGATCGGCGATCGCTCTTGTTATAGCTTGTCTTATCCACCATGTGGCATATGTGGAGAATTTGAAGCCCTTTGTATAGTCGAATTTTTCAACGGCTTTGATAAGACCCATGTTGCCTTCCTGGATAAGGTCAAGGAAGCTCATTCCTCTGCCCACATATTTCTTTGCGATAGAAACAACAAGTCTGAGGTTTGCTTCTGCAAGTCTTTTTCTTGCTTTTTTAGCGTCCTTTTCATTGCCGCTAGACATCTTTTCTGCAAGCTGTATCTCCTCCTCGGAGGTAAGAAGCGGCACTCTGCCTATTTCCTTAAGGTAGATCTTAACCGGGTCGTCGATAGCGATCCCGTCAGTTGAAAGGGAAATATCAACGCCGTCCTGATCCAGATCGTCTTCCGGGTTTACCATGTCAAGGCTGTCGTCGGTGATGATATCATCAATTATCTCAATGTTATTTGCGGCACAGCTATCATAGAAGCTGTCCATTTGCTCAACGTCATAGTCGAGCTTTTCAAGAGCGTCAGTTATCTCTTTTGTAGTGAGCTTGCCTGTAGTTTTGCCGTGTTCCATAAGGTTATCAAGTATCTGTTTCTTGTCTGTCATTTCAAACACTCCAATCTCAATTTTTACATCGGTTGATCTTTGCTAATTCTTTTTGCGCATTTCTTCAAACTTTTTGAAGAAGTCATCGTCGGATATATCCTCCTGTTTCTCCTTCGGCTTGTAGTTTAAAAGCACATTTATATAATCCTCAGCGACCTTGGCGTCAATGCCCAGTTCGCTGTATTTTTCCAGTATCTCCGTTATCTTACCCACTTCCTCGGGTGAAAATTCACCATTAAAAGATGATACAGAGCAATCCTGCAGATCGGTTATCTTGCTCGTCAGGCTTTCGTAAACACGCCTATTGAAGCTGGTAACGAATTTGTCTGGCGGAAGCCTTTTGAGAATATCTCCGCAGGCGTCATGATTATTGTAGAGATAATATATGATACCCGCTTCGGCGGCGGATTCTCGTCTGTGTTCATTGGCTTCGGGGTTTATGGTGTCACGCTTGTCAGCGAAGGTTATAGTGCGAGTCCATTCCTTTTTGCTATACTGATAGCGACGGTTTTTAAGTATAGCATTAAGTTCTGCATTGACAGTTGTGATGCTCACATTCTGTTCAGCCGCCACCTTTTTTGCGTATATCTCACGCTCAGTAGGGGAGCTTATATCCGCAAGGACTTTATAGGCTTTTTTGAGATAATCTATCCTGCCTATATCAGTGTCCATATCAATGCCGTCTTTGCATTTTTCTAGCTCAAACTCTATTGCACCGTCTGATTTTTTCAGCAAATGGCGAAAGTGGTCTGCTCCGAATTTGTTTATGTACTCATCAGGGTCTTTTGCACCGTTCATTTTGATAACGGTGGTCTTAAGGCCGGTTTCACCGAGAATTTTTATTGCTCTCGTTGTGGCTTTCTGACCTGCGCCGTCTGCGTCATAGCATATGACAACGTTGTCTGCATAGTTGGATATTATCTTCGCCTGTTCAGGGGTGAGCGCAGTTCCGCAGGAAGCTACGGCATTTTCAAAGCCTGCCTGATTAAGAGAAATAACGTCAAGATTACCCTCGCACAGAAGAATGGTCTTGTCTTTCACTGCAGCGTTTTTGGCGAAGTTCATGGAGAAAAGAAATCTGTTTTTTGAATACACAAGGGTATCTTTTGAGTTAAGGTATTTTCTCTTATCGTCAGGTGTGAGCGCTCTTCCGCCAAAGCCCACTATATGACCTGCAAGGTCGATAAAAGGGAACATTGCACGATTTACGAAGAAATCGAACGTATTTCGGGTATTCTTCTGTGAACGTGAGATAAGCGAGCCTTGCTCCAATTCTTCCTCGGTAAAGCCCTCAGAGAGCATATAGCTTTTCAAGGCAGACCAACTGTTTGGAGCAAAGCCCATTCCATATTTCTTTATGGTTTCAATACTGAGCTTACGTTTGTTTATAAGATAGTCAAGACATTCCTTGCCCTGTGGTGTCTTTAGCTGATGATAGAAAAACCTTGCGGCTGTTTTATTCATTTCATAGAAGCGCTTTCTGGTATCGGTGCGCTTGCTGTCATAGCCGTTATCCTCCGGAAGCGGCACTCCGCCACGTTCTGCAAGGAGCTTGACAGCTTCCCAATAGTCCAGATTATTGTACTTCATTGTAAAAGTGATAACATCTCCGCCTGCTCCGCAGCCAAAGCAGTGAAAATACTCTTTGTCAGGGTGAATATGGCAGGACGGGGTTTTTTCGTTGTGAAAAGGGCAGAGGCAAACATAATCTCTGCCTGTTCTTTTGAGGGTGACATAGCTGCTCATGACCTCTGCGATAGGGTTGGCAGCTTTAAGTCTTTCTATAAAATCTATAGGCAGCGGCAAATTTCTCCCTCCTTGGGTATGCGCTAATACTTTGTCCACCCCAATGGGATAAACAGATTTTTAAAGGTCTCAATGGCAAAGCCGTCTGTCATGCCTGATATGTAATCACAGATAGCACGGTCAATTCCGAACTGATAGGCGAGATTCATATAAAAGGCAGGCAGCTTTTCGATATGATGAACATAGTAGTCATAGAGCTTTGCTATCATGTCTTTAGCCTTGACTTCTTCTGATTTGCACTTTGGATTTGTGTACACAAAGTCAAACATAAATCTATGCAGTGCAGTGTAGGCGTCACTCACTTCGTCGTCCATATGCAGGCTTTCAGCTCCGCCCTTGATAAGCGAGGTCACAAGAGTGGTTATCCTCTCAGACTTGGATCCGCCAAGAACCTTTGTGATATTTTTCGGGATATCCTCCTCGGTCATAATGCCTGCACGAACGGAATCGTCGATATCGTGATTTATATAGGCGATAACGTCTGCAAATCGCACAACATAGCCCTCTTTCGTGTCGGCTATCATGTTAGTGTGCTTTAATATTCCGTCACGGACTTCTTCTGTGAGGTCAAGACCCTTGCCGTCTTTTTCCAAAATATCCACTACACGCAGGCTTTGCTCATAGTGGTGAAAGCCGTCAGGGCTAAGCTCGTTGAGAGCCCTTTCTCCTGCATGACCAAAAGGCGTATGACCAAGGTCATGACCCAGTGCGATAGCTTCGGTGAGATCTTCGTTGAGCCGCAAAGCCCGTGAGATAGTCCGTGCAATCTGACTTACTTCAAGGGTATGAGTAAGTCGTGTTCTATAATGGTCGCCTGCAGGGGACAGATAGACCTGAGTTTTATGCTTCAGCCGTCTGAAAGAGTTGCAGTGAAGTATCCTGTCACGGTCACGCTGGAAACACGTCCTCAGCGGACAAGGTTCGCAAGGCTTTTTACGCCCTTTTGAATCAACAGACAAGCAGGCGTTTTCGCTCAGAAATTGTTTTTCAAACAACTCGGTTTGTTCTCTCGGCAGCACAAAAATTCCCCCTTACAGTATATAAAA
>OGZL01003351.1_pt1 | contig 11236 bp, 12 predicted proteins | sample 1576761 | NCBI WGS metagenome assembly OGZL01 (sample SAMEA3541595, study PRJEB24748) | human gut metagenome | biome: human gut; feature: human-associated habitat; material: faeces | place: China | collected 2012
AGGGATTGAAAGGAGAAGATGCGAATGAATGAAACAAAAGAAAAGACCGCCCTTAACGCATCTGTTGGCGCAGATGCAGGGCAGTCAATCCAATCAAAAACTACTGAGATTATAACAGCTGAATCCTCGGAAATCAATGACCTGGAAGGCATTTCTCAAGAAAAATTTTTCCAGCAGATGCAGCGCATGGCAGACCCAGCCTATTTGCACACGGTTTCCATGAACGAGTTATATGAGACAGTGTACCAGAGCAGACAGCCAGTCATTGAAGGGCTGCTCTATTCCGGCACTTATCTGTTCGCCGGTGCGCCGAAGGTGGGCAAATCATTCTTCATGGCGCAGCTGGCCTACCATGTCAGCACAGGGCAAAGGCTATGGGAGTATGAAGTCCACCAGGGCACGGTTCTCTACTTAGCTCTGGAAGATGACTACCAGCGATTGCAGGAGCGAATGTCCCGGATGTTCGGCGTGGAGGGCACAGACAAGCTCCATTTCGCAATCTGCGCCAAGCAACTGGGGGCGGGACTGGATGAACAGCTGGAAAAGTTCATCCGGGAACACCCAGACACCCGGTTGATCATTATCGATACCCTGCAAAAAATCCGGGAAGTCAGCACAGACGCTTACAGCTATGCCAACGACTATGACATTGTTGGCAGGATGAAGCAGTTTGCGGACAAGAACGGCGTGTGTCTGCTTCTGGTACATCACACCCGGAAGCAGCCTTCCGGGGATAAGTTTGAAATGATTTCCGGCACCACAGGACTGCTGGGCTGTGCGGATGGAGCGTTCCTGCTCCAAAAGGAAAAACGCACAGACCAGAATGCCACACTGGATATTGTAGGGCGTGACCAGCCGGATCAGCGGCTACACCTGACCCGGAATATGGAAAGGCTCACCTGGGAGCTAGACCATGCGGAAACAGAGCTCTGGAAACAGCCTCCCGACCCGCTGCTTCAAAAGGTGGCAAGCCTTTTGAAGGAGAATGTCCCAGAGTGGAGCGGCAGCGCCACGGAACTGGCAGCGGCTCTGCAAGAGGAGATGCCGCCCAATATTCTGACCCGGCAGCTCAACGTGAAAGCGGGGGAACTGCAAAACGAATATGGGGTGGAATACACCATGAAGCGGACACGGAATGGCAGCTTCATCCGACTGCGAAAGCAGGAGGTGTGACGATTGGTGACGGTTGTGACGATTATTTTGGCAGCGGGGGCGGTATCAAAAATACCGTCACAATCGTCACAACCGTCACACACCTCAAAGCGCATCCCCCGTCCCCGGCTCTCAATCCGCAGATTGGGAGCTGGACTGTGGACGGCAGCGGTGCAGTACGGGAGTACGGAAACGCTGGTGTCCATGCCGCTGCTGATGATGTGGTACATCGTCGGCAACGGCCAAGGCTCCCGCAGGAGCCGCATCCCCCTCGGAGAGCCCACGATACTTTGCAGCCGCAGGATGAAAGTATCATAGTGGGTTATTACACTTCCGCAGAAGTGCTCCCCTGCAGCCTACGTTTTTCAAAAATCTGAAATCAGGAGGTATTTGCCTATGGCAAGAGGCGACGGTATTGACCGTACCAGCGCAAGAAATGCAAAGATGACAGCCGCTAAAGTGGGCAACGCACAGGCTCACAATGAGAGACAGAAAGAAAGTTATGTAAATCAAGATATTGTCCCAGAGCGGACACCGATGAATGTCCATTTCAAATCCCCGTCAGGTGACTACACCGCCATGTTCGATTGTTTGGTCGCCTCCGGTGCCATCTCTACCCGTGGCCTGAAAGCGGATGCGGAGAAGTTTGGAGAACTGGTCTTCGATGTGAACTCCGCCTACTTCTATAACCACGGCGGCTATGATTTTGCCAAGGAGTTCTATCAAGCTGCCTACCAGGCCGCTGTAAACATCGTGGGCGGCGAGCAGTACATTCTCTCGGCGGTGATGCACGCCGACGAACGAAACCGGGCCATGTCTGAGATGCTGGGGGAAGATGTCTATCATTATCATCTTCATGTGGTCTACATCCCGGTGGTTGAGAAAGAAGTCCGCTGGACGAAACGCTGCAAAGACCCGGCCCTGGTGGGAACGGTGAAGGAGCGGATTCACCAGGTGAGCATGAGCAAAAAATGGGCCTCCCAGCCAGCCGCCGGTGAGGACGGCCAACCACTGCTTACCAAATCCGGCAAGCCGGTTCTGCGGAAATCCTACTCTGTCTTACAGGATGATTTCTACAACGCCATGCGGGCGGCGGGCTACTCAGACCTGGAGCGTGGCGAACGTGCCAGCACAGAGGAGCATCTTACAGTTACTCAGTTCAAGGTTGCACAGGAATCCGCCCGTCTGGAAATTCTGGAAGCGCAGGTGGAAAAGAAAGAGCAACAGCTACAGAAGATCGAACAGAAAACCCGTGTCCAGAAAACAACAGCTATCTCCCTTGCGGAGATTGACGGCATGGGCAGAAAGACCTTCACCGGAAAATTAGAGCTGACCCCACAAGAGGGCGAAACTTTGAAACAGCTTGCCCGAAAAGGTGTTGTTGCAGATGCCGTGATTTCTGATTTGAAACAAAAGCTGACCTCTGCCCGGAAGGATGCCCGTATCTGGAAGGATCGTTACGAAAAACTTTTGGAGCAGACCAAGGATTATCTCACCGCAGTCAAGCGGGCACCGGAAAAAGTCAGAACCTTCCTCGACCGGATTCTCCATACGGAGCGGGAAGAATCCAGACCTGCCAAGCAGCGTGAGACAAGGCTGACAAAATAACCGTCTTGACCCGATAAATTCAAGAAAAAACCGATGGGAGTGTTTTGGACGATCTGGACATCGTCCGAACACTTTCCATTGGAAAAACACCCCATTTTCCCGGCTCAAGAGCCGAGAAATAATCTCAAATTCAGGAGGATTTTTATGAAAACAGGACTTACAAAAAAGCAAAAGGTCACAGAGGTGTTTTATAATGCCAAAGACCCCACCGCAGAAATCTACACCCACGATTCTAAGCTAAAGAAGCGGCTGATGGCATTCGCAGAGGAATACCCTGAGCTTTGCAGGCAAACAGACGATGACGGTCAGGGTGGGCTGTGGTTCGAGATTGCAAAGGAACGAATCAGTATACGCTTGACCGCTCCCTACTCACAAGAACGCCGGGAGGCTGCAAGCAAACTCGCAAAGGAAAACAACACATTTCGTGATTTACATTGAGGCGGCTGTTATGAAAAAAGTTGTAAGCTGTGCGTTCAATATCGATACTGCCAGCGTAGAAGTGAAATACGCCGACGGCTCCATGATCTCCATATATTGCCCAGCTGTGGAAGATGAAGTTGCGGAAAACATGTATCAGCGGTCGGAACTGGATTGGCTGATCTACAATGACCCATCCGCATACGCAGATCTGATCCTGAATGGCGACCCGGAGACTTATCTGAAATCAGTCACAGAGTACAAACGTACAGACTAACTGAAAAACCGCCAGTGCTGGCACCAATGGTGCCGGTACTGGCGGCATTTCTCGCATCGCCCGAAAACAATTCTTAAGAATTCCTCTCTTGAAACGGCTCTCAATACCAGATACAATAGAATAAAACAAAGGCTTCCGAGGTGCATTATGAACACGATCGCCATTATCGATGATGACATTTATATTGGAAATATGCTGGAAGAACTGCTCCAGGGAGAGGGCTACAACATTCTACGGGCATACTCCGGCACGGAGGCGCTGCTTCTACTGTCTCAGAACGAGCCCGATCTGGTGCTGTTGGATTTGATGCTGCCGGGACTTTCCGGGGAAGAAGTGCTGCCCAAAATCCAGGGTGTCCCATCCATTGTGGTCAGCGCCAAGGTGGATGTGCAGGATAAGGTCAAGCTGCTGCTGGGCGGCGCGGCCGACTACATAACGAAGCCCTTTGACACCGCAGAGCTTTTGGCTCGGATTGCGGTGCAGCTTCGCAAGGCTGGCAGCAATCTGTCTGACCGAATCATCGTCGGCGATTTGCAGTTGGATTTAAACGCCCACACCCTGCGGGTCAAGAACAGCGAGATTCGGCTGACGAAGACAGAGTTTGCCATTTTGAAGCTGCTGATGCAGAATCCGGGGCAGGTCATTACCAAGTCTGTCATGTTGGACAGGATCAGCTTGGACACCCAGGACTGCACAGAAAGCTCCCTCAAGCAGCATGTCAGCAACCTTCGCAGGAAGCTTCGGGATGTTGGCGGCGAGGATACGATCGAATCCGTCTGGGGCATTGGTTTTCGGCTGGCGGAAAAATCTTGACGAAATCTTTACGCTTTTCTTGACCGTTTCCTTTCCCTTTTGCCCTTACAATGCGGTCATCACAGAAAAGGAGACGAATGATTATGGAATATGTCCTAACCACCGAGAATCTCGGAAAACAATACCGCCATTTCAAAGCCCTGGGCGATCTGACCATGCACGTTCCTAAGGGAGCCATCTACGGCTTCGTGGGCCGCAACGGTGCAGGCAAGACCACCCTGATCCGTCTTGTTTGCGGCTTGCAGGAGCCTACCTCCGGCAGCTTTACCCTGTACGGTATCAAAAACATCGATAAAAATATCGTCAAGTCCCGCCGCCGGATGGGTGCGGTGGTGGAGACCCCCTCCATCTATCTGGACATGACCGCAGAGGAGAATCTGCGTCAGCAGTACCGGGTGCTGGGACTGCCCTCCTTTGACGCCATCCCGGAGCTTCTGAAGCTGGTGGGCCTTCACAACACGGGAAAGAAAAAGGCAAAAAACTTCTCCCTGGGTATGAAGCAGCGGCTGGGCATCGCCATCGCTCTTGCCGGTGACCCCGACTTTCTGATTCTGGATGAGCCGACCAATGGCTTAGACCCCCAGGGCATCATCGAAATGCGGGAGCTGATCCTGCGGCTGAACCGGGAAAGGCAGATGACCGTTCTCATTTCCAGCCATATTTTGGACGAACTGAGCCGCCTTGCCACCCACTACGGCATCATCGACGGCGGTAAAATGGTGAAGGAGCTGAGCGCCGAAGAACTGGAAAATGCCTGCCGGAAATGTATGCGCATGGAAGTCACCAAGGTAACCGCCCTGACCCGGGTGCTGGACGGTATGGGCATTGACTACAAGGTGCTCTCCGAAACCAAGGCAGATGTATACGCGAAAATCAACATCTCCCAACTGACGCTGGCTCTGGCAAAGGAAGGCTGTGAGGTGCTTTCCATTGAAGAAAAGGACGAAAGCCTGGAAAGCTACTTCGTGTCTTTGGTGGGGGGTGGCAGCCATGGGTAAGCTGTTGTCTGCCAACTTTGCCAGGCTGCGGAAGGACCTTTTTTTCTGGTGCTTGCTAGCTGCTGTGATTATCGCGTCTCTGGTCAATATCCTCAACAGCGCCCGGTCTTTTGAAGTTATGACCGAAAGCGGTTACGGGTTAACCCTGGAGGATTATTACTTTAATCAGGCAACCTTGATGGGTGTCTACTGCGCCCTGTTTGCCAGCCTGTTTCTCGGAACCGAGTATTCCGATGGTACCATCCGCAACAAACTGACCGTCGGACACAATCGGAGCCACATCTACCTATCCAACTTTCTTGTTTGTCTGGCTACTTCTCTAACCCTGCTGGCTGCATGGCTTATCACCTGCTCTCTCGGATTTTTCCTCATGGGGCCGATGGAGATGGGCGTGTCCGGGTATGTTACCTATGTTCTGGTCGCAGTTGGATTTACGGCTTCCATCACGGCACTGTTTACGCTTGTGGGCAGTCTCTCTTCCAACAAGGCAATGACGGTCATCTACACTCTGGCGATCTTTCTTATTCTGCTTCTGGCCAGCAGCACCATCTATGACCGCCTGTGCGAACCGGAGACGCAAGGGGGAATGGTCTACATCAATAGGGAATTTATAACCATTGACCCCACACCCAATCCTTTGTATCTCAGCGGTGCTGTCCGCAGGGTTTGGGAGTGCGTCCTGGACTTCCTGCCCACGGGACAGGCACTGCTGATGAACGAAGTCGCCATCGAGCATCCCCTCCGGGAGATGATTTTTAGCATACTGTTTACAGTCATGGTTCTTTCTGCCGGGTACGCAGCTTTCCGGCGGAAGGATATTAAGTGAGGTACCGGGTATGAGAAAACTGTTATCAGGCAACTTCGCCCGGCTGTGGAAAAGCAGAGTGTTTTGGGTGCTGCAAGGGTTCTCCTTCGGCTTTGGTGTGTTTGCCTATGCCCTGGTCGCCTACAACACCCGCAATCTGGGACAGGGATGGCTGGAATATGAAGCCCACGGTTATTTTTATCTCTGGGTATTTTACATTGCGGTAATCATCGCACTCTTTGCCTGCTTCTTCATTGGGACCGATTATTCTGACGGTGCCGTTCGCAATAAGATGATCGTGGGCCACAGCCGGGAAGAAATCTACCTTTCCTTTCTGCTGACGACCATTACCGCCGCATTTTTCTTTGTATTCGCCTATCTGCTGGCGGTGCTTCTTGTGGGTCTGCCCCTTTCCGGAACGGCAGTTCTGACCCATGTGCAGGCACAGCCCTGGCGGCTACTGGGTTGTGGGCTGGTGATCGTCGAATACGCTGCGCTTTTCACCATGGTATCCATGCTGGATAGCGACAAAGCCAGAAATATTGTCATTAGCCTGCTCATTGCTGTGATTCTCATTTTCAGCGGCATGATGGCCTATGGAAAGCTGTCTGCGCCGGAATATATACAGATCGTTGTTCCCCAGAGCGACGGCGGCATTTTGCTGAAAGATGGCGCACCCAATCCGGAATACCTCACCGGAACCATCCGCACTGCATTTGCGTGGCTCACCACCATTCTCCCCTCCGGCTCCACGATGCTGAGCCTGGACAAGCATCTCTCCTTCGATTGGCGAAATCCGATCTGCGCTGCGACCCTGACCGCTTTGCTCACCGTGATTGGAATCGGTGTTTTCAAAAAGAAAGACATAAAATAAGAGGTAATTATGGAACATCTGCTGCTGGCTGTTATTGCCATTCTGTTGACTGTGATTTTTGCCCTGCTGGGAAAAATCTACCTGATGCACAAAGCTACTTTGGAGATTGGGGAAGCCTTCGAGGTCAAACTGGCAGCAGATACCAACACCCTCATCGACATTTCCTCCCGGGACCCTTACCTGTGCCGGCTGGCAGCATCCATCAACACCCAACTTCGGATTCTGCGAAAGCAGCGGCACAGGTACTTAGTCGGTGACCGGGAACTCAAGGAAGCTGTCACCAACATTTCCCACGATCTCCGAACGCCCCTCACTGCCATCTGCGGCTATCTGGATTTACTCCAAAGGGAACCTTTAAGTGAAAACGCCGTCCGTTATATCTCCCTCATTGAGAACCGGACAGAGGCCATGAAGCAACTGACCGAAGAACTCTTCCGCTACTCAGTCATTCTCTCTACACAGGAGTTGGAAATAGAAACAGTCTGCCTGAACGGCGTGCTGGAAGAAAGCATTGCCGCTTTCTACGCTGCCCTCACCAGCCGGGGCATTCAGCCCCAGATACACATGAGCGGTAAGCGCATCGAAAAGCAGCTCAACCGGGACGCCCTCAGCCGGGTGTTCAGCAATATTCTGAACAATGCCCTGAAATACAGCGACGGCGATCTGGAAATCACACTCCGCGACGATGGTGAGATTGTATTTGCAAACACCGCTTCCGGATTGAATGAGATTCAGGTTGGAAAGCTGTTTGATCGTTTCTTCACCGTGGAAGCCGCCCGGAATTTAGGTGGTCTGGGGCTGGCCATTTCCAAGACGCTGGTGGAACAGATGGGCGGAAATATCTCTGCAAAACTCGTCGATCATGTTTTATCCATCCAAATCCAGTTCAAATAGGACAGCAAGCCGCCAGTGCTGACACCACACATGGTCAGTACTGGCGACTTTTTTATTATGATATTCAATCATTTTCCTATCCTCAAATCGTTGTATACTATGAGGGGACGCCCTTAGGAGGAATGATCTTGACGCGTGAAGAGAAATTGATGATACGGATTGGACAGGGTGACATGGATGCGGTGGATGAACTGATCGGGCTTTTGTATCCTGAGATTCTCCGCTACTGTCTGTGGCATGCCCCCAACCCAGGTTTAGCCGAGGATGCTGCCCAGGAAACTTTCCTGAAAGCCATCCGCTATTATGACCGCTATGTACATAAAGGGAAATGCAAGGCGTTTTTATACCGAATTGCTGCCAACACTTGTGTGGATATGTACCGAAAGATGGACATTGGAGAACTATCCATCGAGGATATCCCGGCGGAGCTTCCCAGCGAGGAATCTGGATTTGAGCGGATTCACGCTGATCTGAATTTCCACCAGCAAATCCGCTCCCTGCCCCCGGAACAGCAGGAGATACTGCTGCTCCGGTTCGGTCAGGAGCTGACCCTGCGGCAGATTGCTCAGGTCACCGGGGTGCCTCTGCGTACCGTCCAATCCCGGCTTCGGGCAGCTCTGAAAAAACTCAAATCCCAGCTTGAAAAGGAGGAGCATTGTGACAAATAACGACTTAGAAACCCGACTGCATCAAGCCTACCAAGGGGCAGATGTTGAGGTTCGTTCATCTTCCATGTCTGAAGCGATATTGTTGGCCCGGAAGGAGGCGTACTCCCGGCGGCAGCGGCTTTCCTTCCCGCAATTCCTATCCATGCAGATTCGCTTCATTGGCTGGAAGGTCTGGGCTGTGCAGGCTACTTGTCTGCTTGCGGTCTGCGGTCTGCTTTCCCATCTCTTTGGACAGGGATATTGGAAAGACCCCCAATCCGTGGCAGGGCTGCTGGTCTGTCTGTCCCTTTTCATCTTTATGACAGCACCCCCGTTTCTCTACCGCTCCGTCCGCTATCGAATGCAGGAAGTGGAAGCGGCAGCACGGTTTTCTTCCGTTCGGCTGCTTATGGCAAGGCTCATCATCATCGGAATCGGCGATGCAACTTTGCTCAGCGGCGTTCTGCTGACAGCTGCGGTAAAAACTGCATTACTGCCAAGCAGTTCGGTGGTTTCGGTTGCTTTCCCTTTTCTGCTGGCAAGCAGCGGATGTCTCTATCTATTGGGGCATGTCTGCCCCCGGCAGTTTCTTGCGGGAAGTATGGGGCTGTGCGGGTTTCTGCTTGTGGGGCTTTCTCTGGCACACCGTCATTTCCACTTTTTTACGGTGCCCAGCCTTTCTCCGGGGTGGGTCGGGTTATGCGCCCTGCTGATTGCTTTTTGCTGTCATCAATTTCACCATCTCCTCTACCACTGCGCTTACGCAGAAATGCAAGTAATCTGAAAGGATACACATTATGGATTTATGTATTGAACATATTTCAAAACGCTTCAAAGACATGACGGCGGTGGACGACATTTCTTTGAGCCTTACCCCTGGTGTCTGGGGACTGCTGGGTGCCAACGGCGCGGGAAAAACCACCTTGATGCGGATGCTTGCTGGAATCATGCAGCCCACCTCCGGGCAGATCACCTATGACGGCATTCCCATTTCTACCCTGGGACAGCGGTACCGGGATATCTTTGGGTATCTGCCCCAGGAATTTGGGTTCTATCCAGAGTTCACCGTTCAGGACTATCTGGAATACGTTGCCGTGCTGAAAGGACTGACGGCGGCGGACAGCAAGCGGAAAATCAACGAGCTGCTGGAACAGCTGACCCTTACCCATGTTCGGCGCAAGAAGATCGCCAAGCTGTCCGGCGGCATGAAGCGCCGTGTGGGCATTGCTCAGGCGCTGCTGAACGAGCCGGAGGTTTTGATTCTGGACGAACCCACCAGCGGTCTTGACCCCGGAGAACGGGTGCGTTTCCGGAATCTGCTCTCGGAATTTGCCCATGACCGGATTGTGCTGATCTCCACCCACATTGTCTCCGATGTGGAGTACATAGCCACCCGGAATGCGGTGATGAAGGGCGGAAAGCTGCTGGCCTGCGGCACCACGGAGGAACTGGTCAAGCTGGTGGAGGGCAAGGTATGGACTGCCACGATCCCGGCAAGCGCCCTCGGGGAATATGAAAGAAGATTGCCTATCGTTAATCTACGCAATGAGGAAAGCGAGGAAATTTCCATACGGTATCTGGCGGAGGAACCTTCTGTATCCAATTCCGCCGTTGTGGCTCCCCGTCTGGAAGATCTGTATTTGTGGCTGTTTCCCCAGGAAAGGAGGTAAATTATGCGCCTGATGAAATTGGAACTGAAACGGGTTCTCAAAACCCGGCTGACACTGATTCTGCTTACCTTTTCGCTGGTGCTGTCACTGGTGATGGCATACATCCCAACCACCTTTTCCTATGTCACCTATCGGGATACCAACGGAGATATCGTAAAGCTCCTTGGCCTGGATGCGGTACAGTATCTGAAAACGCTACAATCGGACACCACGGGTGAGGTAACGCCCCAAAAGGTGCGGCAAGCTGTGGAAGCCTATCAGGCCTGTCTGACAAAATACGGAGCCCGATACGCTAATCAACTACCTGATGGGGTGTATGACCGGGAAATTCTTCCCTATTACCCTTTGCTTCACGGTGTCCGGGAAGCCTTCGCTGATCCCGACAGCGGCATCGCCCCTTCTCTGATGGACATTGACCCTGAAGAAATCGAAGACTTTTACGGTGCCTGTGAGGCACGGCTGGATTCTCTGATGAAGCTGGAACAAAGAGACCACCCAGCAGCACAGGAAGCCGCAAAGCGCCTATACAGCCGGGTGGAAACGCCCTATCAGCTCTATCCCGGCTATAATACGGATGCAATGGACTACCAGCTGCTTCTGTCCTTTCTCATCGTCCTGTTCTGCACAGTAATCGCCGCACCCATTTTCACTTTGGACTATCAGACAGGGGCCGATGATATCTACCGTTGCACCAAATATGGTCGGATAAAATTTGCCGTAACAAAAATTGTTTCCGCCTTGCTGATCTGCGGCACTGCTTTTTCCCTTTGCGCTGTGGTGTTTCTTCTGGTGTCCAACAGCCTGTACGGCTGGGAATGCACGAAAACCTCCATTCAGATGCTGTATTCAATCGTAAATCTGCCAAATCTGAATCTCGGCCAGCTGCAATGGGTCTGCGCTGGCGGGTATTTGCTGTGCCTGCTGGCAACCGTAAGCTTTACTCTGTTTCTTTCCTCCAGGCTTCGGAATGTGGTGGCTTCCCTCTCCGTGTCACTGGTATGCTGCATTCTTCCTGTGATCCTCTATGTCGCCCTGCCTTCTGAGATCGGACAATGGATTTATACCATTCTCCCCGCAGGAG
>OGZL01003362.1_pt1 | contig 11220 bp, 10 predicted proteins | sample 1576761 | NCBI WGS metagenome assembly OGZL01 (sample SAMEA3541595, study PRJEB24748) | human gut metagenome | biome: human gut; feature: human-associated habitat; material: faeces | place: China | collected 2012
TCTTTTTCATTCGTAATTAAAAAGATAAAATCATAGCCCTGCGGGGGCTGCTGGCCGCCGCCCATATTGCCGGGGCCGCCCATACCGCCGAAACCGCCCATACCGCTGCCGTAGATGAGGCTTTCCATGGTGACGGCGGTGCTGGCGCCGCCCGCGGCGATGGTATAGGTACCGCCCTGTGCCACGCCGGGAGCGCTGACGACCACGCAGCCGAAGGCCTTGGCGGGGGTGAAGCTGGCAAGAATGTCGCCATCGGAATCCTTTAGGGTGATGGTCTGGCCGGCGGAGCCGGAGAGATTGACCAGGATGCTGCCCTGGGTGGAGGCGGTGCCGAAGTTTTCCGCCATGCCGGTGGAGCCGGCCGCGACCACGATGCCGCCGGTGATAGTAGCGCTGCCGTCGCAGTCGATGGTGCCATCGCCATTGGAGGTGGGGCCGCTGATATACAGCTCACCGCCGGTCACTTCGATATCACCGTTGGAATCGATGCCGTCGCCGGAGGCATTGACAGTGACCACGCCGCCGGAGATACGGATGAGGTAATCCCCGGAGCCGCCGAAGGCATCCGGCGCGAAGCCGAAGCCGCCAAAGCCGCTTTGATCGCTGCCGCCCGCGGCATTGATGCCGTCATCGCTGGCGACGATGGAGATCTTGCCGCCGGAGATAAGCACCTTGGCGCCCTCCAGGCCCTCGTAGCTGCGGGTGATATCAATGGTGCCGCTGGAGATGGAGAGGGTATCATCGGCATGCATGCCGTCATCGCCGGTGGCGATGGTGAAGCTGCTGCCGGAGATGGTGACATCGCCATTGGAGTGGATGGCGTCATCGCAGCAATTGAGCTGGAAGGTACCGCCGGTAACGGTGACCTGCGTCCCGGCCTTGAGGCCCTTGGCGCTGGTGTCATCGGAGATGCTTTGACCCGCGCCGCCCGCGGTGGTCACGGTGGCGGTGCCGCCGCTGATGGTCAGAGTGGTCTCCGCCTGGATGCCGTCCTCGCCCGCGGTGAGTTTGAGTGCGGAGCCGGTGATGACGAGATAGCCCAGGGTGGGATCGCTGTCATTGGTGGAGCGCAGGGCATCCCCGCCGCTGGTGACGGTGATGTCAGCATCCTTGATGGTCAGACTATCCTTGCCGTTGATGCCGTGATTGACGGCGGTGACGGTGACGGAGGCCTTTTGGATGAAGAGGGTATCCTTGCCGGTGATACCATTATTATAGTTGGCATTGACCGTTAGGCTGCCGCTGCCCGCAATCACCAGGTCGGACTTGGAGTAGAGGCAGGCGTTGGGCTCTTCCTCCTCCGCCGAAGAGTAGCTGTCGCTAAAGGTGTTGTCCGTGCCGTCGGTCAGGGTGGAGGCGGTGCCTTCCGGCAGGTAAAGTGTGGTGGCCTTGGACTTATAGACATACAGGGGGCTGCCGGTGGAGCAGGTGATGGAAACATCCTGCAGCACCAGGGTCACTTCCTCTTTGGGGGCATTTACAAGGATGCGGCCCTCGGTCATGGTGCCGGTGACCACATAGGTGCCGCCCGCCGTGATGGTCACCACGCCGTCTGTCACTTCCGCGCCGGTACCGGTAACGGCCGCTGACTGCCCGGAAAGAGTGATGGTGGTAGCACCGCTTACATCGGGGGCCTCCACATCGGCGGTGGTATCCGGGGTGGTGGCGGCATCCCCGCCGGTCACGGTGGCCGCCGTGTTTTCATCGGAGGAGCTGCCTCCGGTGGCAGTGCCGCTTTCGCCGCAGGCGGAAAGGCACCCGGCCAGCAGTGCGGCGCTTATGATAATGGATAGGATACGGTATTTGCGTTTCATATTTGGTTCCTCCCTTCAGTCAATGATACCATAATAAAGCCGGGCGCTAAAGAAAAGCTAAAGAAAAAAAGTTTTTTCCTTTAGTCAATCTTTAGGCGGCGGCTTTAAGATAAAGCCAGCCAATCCGAAAGGGGTGCCCGATATGGCAAACGGTACACAATACAGCTTCCAGCGCATCGAAAAGAAATACTTTATCTCTCCCGCGCAGATGGAAGCGCTGCTGAATGTGATGCGCCGGCACATGACCACCGACCGCTACGGCGAATACACCATCGGCAACATCTACTGCGATACCGATAATTTCCGGCTCATCCGGGCCTCGCTGGAAAAGCCCGCCTATAAAGAAAAGCTGCGCATCCGCTGCTACGGCGTGCCAAAGGCGGGGGATAAGGTCTTTGTGGAGCTGAAAAAGAAATGCGGCGGCATAGTGTATAAGCGCCGGGTCACCGCGCCCCTGCCCCAGGCAGAGCGCTTCCTGCGCACCGAGACCGCCCCAGCCGAATGGGGACAGATTGGGCAGGAGCTGCAATGGTTCCAGCGCTTTTACGATACCATGCCCCGCATGTATATCGGCTATGACCGTACCGCTTGGGCGGGCACCGAAGACCCGGCGCTGCGGATCACATTTGACCGGAACATCCGCTGGCGGCGCGACCGCCTGACGCTGGACATGGGCGATGACGGTAAACGCCTGCTGCCGGAGGATCAGATCCTGATGGAGGTCAAGGCCATCGGAGCCTGCCCTCTGTGGCTGTGCCGGGCGCTTTCCGCTCAGCATATTTATCCCGCCTCGTTTTCGAAATACGGGGCGTGCTACAAGGAAATGTGCCGGGAGGCCAATGCCCCCGCACGGATGACCAATTCAAAGGAGGCTCATCGCTGTGCTTAACTCGATATTAGGGACCGAACTGACACTGACATCTTTTCTGATCTGCACGGGAGTTTCTCTGCTGCTGGGGGTGGGCACCGCGCTGGTGGCTGGCTACCGCAGCCGCAGCACCCAGAGCCTTGCCGTCACGCTGGCGATCCTGCCGGCGGTGGTGCAGGCGGTCATTATGCTGGTCAACGGCAGCATCGGGGCCGGCATTGCCGTAGCAGGTGCCTTCAGCCTGGTGCGGTTCCGTTCCGCGCCGGGTACCGCCCGGGAGATCGCCGCCATTTTCCTGGCTATGGCCATTGGCCTGGCCACCGGCATGGGGTATGTGGGGCTGGCGGCGCTGCTGTTCCTCATCCTGGCCGGAGCCATGCTGGCGCTTACCGCGATGCGCTTCGGCCAAAAGGAGGACGCCGGACGCATCTTGAAGATCACCATTCCGGAGGACCTGGATTATGACGGGCTGTTTGATGACCTGTTTGAGCGCTACACCACCGCCCACACGCTGGAAAAGGTGAAAACCACCAACATGGGCACCCTGTACGAGCTGCGCTACCGCATCACCCTGCGGCAGGAGCCGGTCCCCAAGGTGTTCCTGGATGAGCTGCGCTGCCGCAACGGCAACCTAAACATCACCTGCTGCCGGGAGGAAAGCCACGAAAGCCTGTAAACAGCACAAAATATCCCCCTATCCGCTTTGGGTAGGGGGCTTTGTTTTAGAGGTCAGCCCGGCTCCCTCATGCGGTAGCCCACACCGATCTCGGTGAGGATATACTGCGGCTCGGCGGGGTTCTGCTCCAGCTTGCGGCGGATATTGGCCATATTGACCCGCAGCAGCTGGCTGTTGCCGCCGGCGGCATCGCCCCACATGGCCTCGCTGATACGATCGTAGGTGAGCACCTTGCCCGCGCTGCGGCTCAGGAGCTCCACTAGGCGGTATTCATTGGCGGTGAGGTGCACCGGCTGCCCGGCCAATGTGACCAGGTGCTTATCATAGTCGATGGTTAGCTCGCCGGTGGTAAAGGCGGAAAGATTGGCGGCGGGCCCGGCCCGGCGCAGCGCTGCCCGGATGCGGGCCAGCAGCTCCGGGGAGCCGAACGGCTTGGTGATATAGTCGTCGGCGCCACTATCCAGAGCGGCCACCTTTTCGCTTTCCTCGGTGCGGGCGGAGACCACGATGACCGGCAGGCCATAGCGCTGCCGCAGCTCCCGCAGCAGCTCCAGCCCATCGGCATCCGGCAGGCCCAGATCCAGCAGCATGGCACTAAACTCCATCTTTTCCAGCACCGCACGGGCCTGGGCGGCACAGGTAGCCACCTCCACGGTGTAGCCATCGCCCTCCAGCACCGTTTTCATAAAATTGCTGATGGAAAATTCGTCCTCAACGATCAGGATCTTATTCATCATGTTCTTCCTCCTCTATTTCCGCCAGCGGCAGCGTGATGCAAAAGCTGGCGCCCCCCTGCGGGCGGTTGGCGGCGGTGATCTGCCCGCCATGGGCATTTACTATGGTACGGCACACCGTCAGGCCGATGCCCATATTGCGGCGGTCGCTGCTGGTTTGCTCCGCGCGGGTGCGCATCCCATCAAAAACACTTTCCAGGCCGTGGCTATCCAGCCCCACGCCGTCATCCTCCACCCGGAGCTCCGCCTTGTCATTCCGGCGGCGGGCTGTCAGGGTGATGTTCTTTACTCTACCCCCGTGCAGGGCGGCGTTTTCCAGCAGATTCAACAGTACCTGCTCCATCAAGGTGGCATCCATCGGGACCAGCAGCAGTTCATCGGGGACGGTCACCTGCACGGCAAAATCGGGGTACCGCCGGCGGAACTTGGCCGCCGCGCCCGCCATCACCTCCTCCACCGCCTCTGGCTGGGTGATGAGCCTGGTTTCTCCATCACCGTTCAGCCGGGTGATCGTCAAGAGGTTTTCCACCATGTGGATGAGCCACTCCGATTCCTCCTCGGCGCTTCGCAGCAGCTCCCGCTGCTTCTCGGGCGGCAGGGTATCCTGCTGCTCCAGCACGGTATTGATGGCCCCTGAAATGGCCGTAAGGGGGGTGCGCAGATCGTGGCTGACCGCCCGCAGCAGGTTGCCCCGGGTGCGTTCCTTTTCGTTTTCGGTCCTCAGGCGCTGCTGGTCACGGCTGCGTACTGTCATGGCGCTGGTGAGGATACCCACCACAAACAGCGTTACAAAGGTGATGGGATAGCCGGGGCCGGAAAAGCTCAGCTTGGAAAAGGGCCCGGTAAAAAAGTAATTGACCACAAAGACCGAAAGCAGCGAGCCGAGCAGGCTCCACAGGTAGCCATTGGTAAAAAAACCGGTGAGAAATACTGCCAGCACAAAGATGACCGGTGCGGTATCCTCGGCGTAGCCCATCTCCCCCAAATACAAGCAGATGAGCAGCGCACACAGGTGCAAAAGCAGCATGGTGATGGCATCCTGCTCCCATTTGGTATAGGTTTCATTCCGCTCGATCGGTGGCATTGGGCCCCTCCCCCTTTCCTCTCTTTGGAATAATCATACCATTTCCCGGCGTTTTTGCAAGGTCCCTTATCAAAAAAATCCCCCGCGGATAAAAGCCCGCAGGGGAATATTTATTTGCCGAGGTATGCCTCACGGATGACCGGGTTTTCCAGGAGCTCGCGTCCCGCGCCCTCCAGAATGATCTCGCCGGTTTCCATTACATAGCCGCGGTCGGCGGTGTGCAGGGCCATATTGGCGTTCTGCTCGATGAGCAGAATGGTGACGCCCTGCTTATTGATCTCCCGGATGATCTGGAAGATATCCCGCACGATGAGGGGGGCCAGTCCCAGGGAGGGCTCATCCATCATCATCAGCTTGGGACGGCTCATCAGGGCGCGGGCCACGGCCAGCATCTGCTGCTCGCCGCCGGAAAGGGTCCCGGCCAGCTGCCAGTGGCGCTCCTTCAGGCGGGGAAACAGCTCATAGCACCACTCGATATCGTCATCCAGCTTATCATGACGCAGGTAGGCGCCGATCTTCATATTCTCCAGCACCGTCATATCGGGGAAAACCCGCCGGCCCTCCGGCACCAGGGTAATGCCCCGCTTGACGATCTCATCGCTGGGCTTGCCCAGCAGCTCCTCGCCATTGTAGGTGATGGACCCGGCCTGGGCCTTAACCTGGCCGGCGATGGTGCGCAGCGTGGTGGATTTGCCGGCGCCATTGGCGCCCACCAGCGTAACGATGCTGCCATCCGGCACCTCAAAGGAGATATTCTTTACGGCGCGGATCCCGCCGTAATTGACCTGTAATTCCTGTACTTTAAGCATCGAGATCCACCCCCAAATACGCGTCAATGACCCGCTGATCCATCTGGACCGCCTCGGGTATGCCCTCAGCGATCAGCTTGCCGAATTCCAGCACATAAATGCGGTCGGAAATGCCCATGACGAGGTTCATGTGGTGCTCGATAAGCAGGATGCTGAGGTCAAACTGTTCCCGGATCTCCCGGATGAATTCGGTGAGCTCCACCGTTTCCTGCGGGTTCATACCGGCCGCCGGCTCATCCAGGATGAGCAGGCGAGGATCGGTGGCCAGGGCGCGCGCGATCTCCAGCCGGCGCTGCTGTCCGTAGGGCAGGTTGCTGGCGGTTTCATCCTTCAGTTCGGCCAGGCCCACGATCTCCAGAAGCTCCATCGCCTCCCGGCGCATCCGGGTCTCCTCCTTGCCGTTCAAATGGAAGGTAGCCGCCAAAAAGCCGCCCTTGGCGTGCATGTGCTTGGCAATGAGAACATTCTCAAAAACAGTCAGATTGCCGAAGAGACGGATATTCTGGAAGGTACGGGCCAGGCCCATTTTGGTGATCTGATCCGGCGTTTTGCGCAGGGTGGGCTTCCCTGCGAATTTTTCCACATCGCTGCCGAGATAATCATGCTTGGCACGGCCGGTGGGATGCTCGCACAGATAGGGCCTGCCATCGAGATACAGGCAGCCATTGGTGGGGGCATATACGCCTGTCACCACATTGAATGCGGTGGTTTTGCCGGCGCCGTTGGGGCCGATGAGGGCCACGATCTCGCCCTCACCCACTTCCATCGAAAGGTTATCCACGGCCACCACGCCGCCGAACTGCATTGTCACATTTTCCAGCTTTAGAACGGGGTTACTCATTTGCCGCACCGCCTTTCACTGCTTTTTGGCCGGTAAACAGATTTTTGAAAAACCGGCCAATCTTGCCAAAGAACGAGAAGATGGCATCCCAGCTGAATTCCTTTGTGCCCATCAGACCCTGGCGGTAGAACAGCACGATGACCATGATGACCACCGAGAACACTACCATACGGAAACCGTGGCCGAGCAGCGGAACCTTAAAGGTGCCGATCATGGTGGGGTTATCCAGGAAGCGCAGCCACCACTCGCTGCACGCCACATACAGGAAGGAGCCCAGCACCGAACCGGTGATGGAGCCGATGCCGCCGATGACGACGATGAGCAGGATCTCATAGGTCATGGCGGTGGTAAAGTTCTTGGCGTGGGCATTGTACTGGAACATGGCCAGCAGCGCGCCGCCGATGCCCGCGAAGAAGCTGCTGGTGCAGAAAGAGAGCATCTTATGCTTCATCAGGTTGATGCCCATAGCCTCCGCGGCAATTTCATCCTCCCGGATGGCCTTAAAGGCCCGGCCGTAGGTGGAATTGATGAGCAGCACGATGATGGCGATACATACACCGGAAACGATAAACGGGAACAGGATGCTATCATAGCCCGTAAATTTGCGCAGGATGTTGGAGGCGTTGGTCAGCGGGCCCAGCTTCTCCCATTGGATCACCGCGCGGAGGATCTCCGCGAAGCCCAGGGTGGCAATGGCCAGGTAGTCGCTCTTCAGCCGCAGCACCGGCGCGCCGATGAGCGCCGCGAACAGCGCCGCCACCACACCGGCCAGGATTAGGGCCGGGATCTGGGGCATCTGGAACTGCACAATGCCGCCATCAAAGTACTGATAAACATTAATACGCTGGTCTACCGGAATGGTAAGGATAGCATAGGTATAGGCGCCCAGCAGCATAAAGCCTGCCTGGCCCAGGCTGAACAGCCCGGTAAAGCCGTTCAGCAGGTTCATGCTGACCACCAGCAGGGCGTAAATGGCACCCTTTTGCAGCACGGTGGAGAGCATCGAGCTTTTTAGCGGGCTGTTATCGATATACAGCAGCACACCCACCAGCACCGCCGCCAGAAGAAGGGAACAGATCAAATTGCGTGTTTTCTTGTTTTTCATCGTTTACACCTTCTCCTTCAGTTTCTCTCCAAACAGGCCGTTGGGCTTGATAAGGAGGATGATGATCAGCAGCGCAAAGGTAAAGGCATTGCTGAAGATGGAAATATCCTGGTTGGATTTGATGAATGTTTCGCAGATACCGATGATATAGGAGCCGATGACCGCGCCGGGCACCGAGCCAATGCCGCCGAATACCGCCGCCACGAAGGATTTGAGCCCCGGCATGGCGCCGATGGTGGGGCTGACCTGCCCGATGTAGCTGAAATACAGGATGGAGCCGACCGCCGCCAGGAACGAACCGATGACAAAGGTGATGGAAATGACCCGGTCGATGCGGATGCCCATGAGCTGCGCGGTATCAAAGTCCTTGGCCACGGCACGCATGGCCATGCCCATCTTGGTGTGCTTGATCACGATGACCAGCGCGATGACCAACAGGATGGTCAGCACGGGGGTGAGGATGGCCAGCCGCCGCACGGTGATGCCGCCGATCTCAATTTCGGTGCGCAGCCAGGGGATATTGGGATAGGCCTGCGCCAGGCCGCCGGTGACATAGGTGGAAAGGTTCTGCAGCAGGTAGCTGACACCGATGGCAGAGATCATGACCGACATGCGGGGGGCGGAACGCAGCGGCTTGTAGGCCACTTTTTCTATCATCACGCCCAGCACCACCGTCAGGATCAGCGTCAATATCAAACCAACAGCAATGCTGCCGGCCCCCAAAAAGCCGCTGCTCCAGCTAGTGATATAGATCATGATGAAGCCCGCGACCATGAACATATCGCCGTGGGCAAAATTGATGAGCCGCAGGATGCCGTAAACCATGGTATAGCCGATGGCGATAAGCGCGTACAGGCTGCCGATGGTCAATCCGGAGATCAATATCTGGGCGTAGTAGGTAAAGTCATGCATATACACTGCCTCCGTAATAAAAAGGATATGCCGGGAAAAATGGCGCTGCGGTCCCCTTTGCCGGGGCTTTCATCCATCGCCGGGTCAAAGCCCTCGCAAAGAACGCCGCACCCATGCCGTTTGTTCTAAACGGCCACAAGCGCAGCGGGGGAAACCCAGTGGGTCTCCCTCGCCGCGCAGCCGTAGCTTTACATCATGCTGTTACAGCTTTTTTGCTATTACTCGATGGCAACAGAATCGGCAAATACAAAGCCCTCGGTGGTAGCAGTCTTGATGATGGCGTAGCTCTTAACTGCATCGCCGTTCTCATCAAACTTCAGGTCGCCGGTTACCAGGCCGGGAACATCCAGCGCGGCCAGAGCATCACGCAGGGTAGCGCCATCCAGAGACTGTGCTTTCTCCAGCGCGTAGTAGATGGCCATGTAGGCATCGTAGCCGCAGGCAGTCACGGCGGAGATCTCTTCGCTGTTGGAGTTATCGGTCAGGCGGGCGGAATCTTCTTTCAGCCAGGCCTTAAAGCCCTCGGCAAAGGCATTGGCAGCGGGGTTGGTGTCATCGCCCTCAATGAAGAAGGTGGAGAAGTAAACACCGTCAATGGAAGCGCCGGCTTCCACTACACGCTGGATGATGGAAACATCGTCCCAGGTATCGGAGGCCAGGATGCAGCCATTGATACCAGCTTCACGGGCCTGCTTGATGATAAAGGGAGCAGTCTCGATGGAGGTGGGGGCAAAGATGGCCTCAATGCCCTGAGAAGCCAGGCTGGCCATGGTGCCAGAGAAGTCGGTCTCACCGGTCTGGAAGTTGACTTCCACGACCTCGCCGCCCAGCGCCTCAAAGGCCTTTACAAAGTAGGTGCCCAGACCGGCGGAGTAGTCGTCACCGGCCTCGGTGATAACGGCAGCCTTAGTCACGCCCTGCTTCTTGGCAAATTGCGCATCAGCTACGCTCTGGAAGGGATCGATGAAGCAGACTCGGAAGTAATAGTCATTGCCCTGGGTAACCTGGGGATTGGTGCAGGAGGTTCCGATCGCCGGGATCTTGGCCTGCTCAAAATAAGGGCCGCCGGCAATGGCGCAGCTGGAACCATAGGTACCCAGTACAGCGGTCACGCCCTTGGAAACCAGCTGCTGGGCAGCGGTGGGCGCCTTGGAAGAATCGGACTGGTTATCGGCATAGGTCAGCTCGATTTTGTATTCCTCACCGCCAATGGTAACGGTGGGATACAGAGAATTGGCGTACTGGATGCCGAGGATCTCTTTTTTGCCGCCGGCGCCGTTCTGGCCGGAGGTGGGTTCAAACACGCCGATGGTGATAACTTTTTCATCGGTGGGGGGGGGATTCTTTTCGCCGCCGCAGGCTACCATGGAAACGACCATGACCAGGCACAGCAGAATCGCGATCAGTTTTTTCATCTTTCTATTCCTCCTTCTGGAATGATGGGATTGTACCTCCGAAGGCGTACACTTGTACGCCGGGGGAAGATATTAGTAGTATTATAGCAACCGTTCTTTCATTTGGCTACTATTTTTTTATTGCATTTTCGTCGCTTTGCTCCTTAAAATCGCTCTTACTTGTCTATTTTGACGAAAAGAATTTGCAGGCTGCCCTTCATTTCGCTAAAGTGTTTTTCACTCCCGCATTTTTACTTTGTCCGCTGTGCGCCATTTGGGGACAGCTCTCTCTCCTTTTCATGTAATTTTGTGCAACTTATCGGCACGCCTTCCTGCATTTTGGCCGCAGTTTATTCGCATTTTGTTCTTATTATCCCTGCATTGACTATCCCATTTTCTTGTGATACCATATAGGTATCACCAATTAAGGAGGACTTTTTCATGAGCAAAATTCAGAAGATCTACGATTATCTCAAAGAATGCAATGGCTTTTTCTTTGCCAGCTGCGATGGCGACAAGCCCCGCGTGCGTCCTTTCGGCTTTATGATGATCTACGAGGATAAGCTGTATTTCGGCATGGGCACCCACAAGGAAAGCTACAAGCAGGTCAAGGCCAATCCCAATGTGGAGATCAGCGCCATGAACCCCGATGGCAGCTTCATCCGCGTCAAGGGCGTTGCTCACTTCGATATGCGCCCTGAAGTTCAGGCCCATATGTTCGAGGTTTCCCCCAGCCTGCGCAAGCTGTATAATGAGGAATCCGGCTTGACTCAGGCTACTTTCTACCTCACCGATATTGTCGCTGAGACCAGCAAGGATAATGTCTTCACCCCCATCACCGATTGATCTTTGCACAGCCATTTGCCCCGGGCCGTCAGGTCCGGGGCATTTTTTCTTTTTCGGGATCGCGCCGGGCTTCGGTTGGGGGCGCATTCCCCAGACACCGGGGGATACCGGCCTTTTGAGCCACGCTGACCGCGATA
>OGZL01003374.1_pt1 | contig 11191 bp, 2 predicted proteins | sample 1576761 | NCBI WGS metagenome assembly OGZL01 (sample SAMEA3541595, study PRJEB24748) | human gut metagenome | biome: human gut; feature: human-associated habitat; material: faeces | place: China | collected 2012
CGGTGGTGCCGGTTATATAGGTAGTCATACAGTTTATGAATTGATTGAAAGAGGCCATTCAGTAGTAGTAGTAGATAGCCTTATTAAAGGTCATAAAGCTGCAGTTCATAATGATGCTAAGTTTTACTTAGGGGATATACGAGATGAAGAATTTATGGACAGAGTATTTAAAGAAAATAATATTGATGCTGTTATAGATTTTGCAGCTTTTTCACTTGTAGGAGAAAGCGTTAATGAACCTTTCAAGTATTATGAAAATAATGTATATGGTACATTAAAACTCTTGGAAGCTATGGAAAGAGCAGGGGTTAAGAAAATAGTATTTTCATCTACAGCAGCCACTTATGGCGAACCAGAAAATGATATTATTGTTGAAAGTGATAAAACAAATCCAACTAATCCTTACGGGGAAACAAAGCTTACTGTAGAAAAAATGTTAAAGTGGGCAGATAATGCCTATGGAATAAAATTTGTTGCTTTGAGATACTTTAACGCAGCTGGTGCCCATATAAGTGGCAAAATAGGAGAGGACCATAGCCCTGAAACACATCTTATTCCTATTATTTTACAGACAGCTTTAGGGCAGAGAGAAAAAATGTTTATTTTTGGCGATGATTATGATACACCAGATGGAACTTGTGTAGGCCGCCGTCACCGTTTCTGTCCGTGCTGCCTCGGCTCTCTTCGCATCCTTCGCGGCCGCACCTGCGCTGTTCCGCGCTTCCTGCGCGCTGGTCGCCGCACTGTTCGAGTACGCCAGCACCCGCGCCACAAAGGTCTCGTACTGCGTCGGGCTGATCTCCGCGTCGCCGTCGGTGGCAAGCGTCTCGTAGCAGTCGTATTTTGCCGGCCGTGTCAGCGCCCGGAATCCGTCCTCGCCCAGGGCCAGCAGCATCCAGCTGCCGCAGCTCGACGCGGTAAACTCCTTGCCCACCGCACAGCTGTGCGCTTCGTCCAGCAAAATGGGGGCAGGCAGGGTGCCGTCCTGCCGCTGGATGTGCAGCGTCACGCTCTTGCCCTGCCAGCTCTCCGGCAGGGTAAATTCCAGCCGCTCTACGTTCGCGCTGCTCTGCCCGCCCAGGTGCAGCACCTTCATCTCCGGGGCAAACTCCACCCCACCGAATCGCTTTTCCACGATCCTTACCTGCATGGTCTTTTCCTCCTTCCGTTTTTTTCCCAGTCTACCGTCCCGCTGCCCCGCAAAAAACCGTGTACTTTTATAAAAGCACCCCGGCAGGTCTTGCCCGCCGGGGTGCTTTCTATTGGTGACAAAGCGTCACCGGATGGCTGCCACTTGGTTGGCACTTGGTTGGCATCTGGTCGTCACCGCAGCAGTGCATACGGGTCCTCTTCCGGTTCCGCCTGTGTTGCCTTCTCCGCCGCTTTTTCCCACTGCGCAAAGGTCTTTTCCGTGTACAGGGCGTTTCCGTCCGTGTCGGTCAGGGCCAGCAGCACGTCGGCCAGCTGCTGCTTGTCCGCATCGCTGCCCGCCAGATACTCCGGCTTTGCCAGCTCGGTCAGCTTGCTCTTCACGCTGCTCGGCGTCCGTCCGGCCTTCATCAGCCGGTCGTACTCGGCCTGCACGTCCTGCGCCTTCCGGCTGTCCACCGCCTCGCCCAGGTCCGCGTACATGTCGCCCGCGTCGCCCTTCAGCATCTCGGTCTCCAGTGCATTCACGGCCCCGGTCACGCAGTCGATCACGGCTTCCCGCTTCGGCGCGTCCTCCTTCACATTCTTCCGGATGCCCAGCACGTCGTACAGCGCTTCGATGGTCTCCGTCTCCAGCCGGTACCGCTCGGCTTCGTTCCCTTCCATCTGTGCCTTTGCCGCCGCCCGGGTGTCGGCGTCGTACTTCTTCAGCCGGGTCTTCAGCTGCTTGTAGATCTCGCCCTCCTTGCCCATGGCCACCAGTTTCTCCACCGCCGCCTGTGCCTCGTCCGCGTCGCCGCTGGCATAGGCATTGTACAGCCGGTCATACTGCCCGGTCGCGCTCTCCGGCAGGCTGTTGAAGCTAAATTTTCCGCCCTGCGCCACGTTCTGCGCATCGTCCCAGTACCCGCGCACTGCGTCCACCATCTTCCGGCCGTTGCCGTAGGGCACCCCCACGATCTCAAAGCCGTTTTCGATCAGGGCCATGCCCTTCTCCATCAGCTTCTTGTGGTGCTTTTCCAGCTCCGCCTCGTCCATCTCGCTGGTGTCCTTCTTCAGCTCCGCCGTAAACTTCACCACATCCGACGCCATGTCGTTTACCGCGCTGATGTTCGTGGCACTGATCACGTCGTAATCCTTGCCCTGGATGGCATTGTCGATCAGGCTGTACAGCTCGCTGCCCCACAAAAAGTTTCCCATCGTGCTCTCGGTGGACAGCGAGAAAAAGCGGCTCACCATGCTCTTCAGGGTCACGTCGCCGTTCTCGTCCTGCTCCCGGTCCCACCGGTGCAGCAGGAAGTCCGCGCCGATCTTCATCACGGCAAACACCGCCACCTGCGCCGCCTGGCTCAGAATGGCCCGGTCCCGCTGCTTTGTCGCCCGCTGCAGCTCTGCCTTGTTCGCGTCGCTGGCGTCCGCCTTGTACCGCGTCGCCTGCGCTTTCCAGTCGCCCACCGCGTCGATCAGGATGCCCGCATTCTGGAAGCGCTGGGTCGTGAACATCGTAAAGGTCTTTACCATCTCGTCCGGGTTGCGCTGGATGCCTGCCCGCTGCATCACGGTGTAGTTCGGCTGGGTCTGCTCGATCACCTTCTGGTAGGTGCGGTTCACGGCCTCCCAGTATGCCGGGCTGCCGGTCTCGCCCGCGCCCTCGAATTCCGCCGCGTGGTTCTTCACATAGGCTTTGCTGCCCTCCCACAGGGCCGCCACCGTGATCTCGTCCATGCCGTTGATCCACCCGGTCAGCCATCCGGGCACCTTGTCCATGCCCTTCTGCACCAGCGTCTCCCGCTTTCCGATGCTCTGCAGCTCGCCTTTTCCGGTCCCACGCTGCCGCCACTGCAAAAGCACGTCCCCGTGCTGGGCAATTTCCGCTTCCAGCGCCGCCTTCTGCTTCGGCGACAGGTTTTTCACAAATGGCATCACCGACGCCATGGTGTCCCCGCCCAGCACGGCCGCCGCCGTCGGCAGGCTCGCCGCCTGTGCAATGGCCACGCCCGGGTTCAGGGTCAGCACCGCCCCCGCGTAGTTGCCCCGCAGCGTGCTCAGCATCCGGCTCACGCCGTTGGAGCGGTGCCGCTGGGTGGTCTGCAGGTCGGTCAGCAGATCGTCCAGGTAGCTCACGGCCTTCGTGCCCCACTGCTCCTTGATCACGCCGTTTTTCAGAGTCTTCACGCCGTCCCGGGTCTCCACCCCTGCGTTCAGGATCTTCTGCACGTCCCGGATGGGCGCGGCCAGTCCCGCATAGGCCGCCGTGTCTCGCAGGCTGCGCTGCACCACGCTTGAGCACTCTTCCAAAAGGATGGGCTTGCTGCTCTTTACACGGTTCTTCAAAAATCCCCGGCCCTCAATGGTCGCGTCCAGCTTCACTCCGTCGATCTCGGTCGCCAGTGCAGCCTTGTCCACCGCAATGGGGTAGTAGTTCTGCACTGTGGCCCGCTTGTAGCCCACCAGCTGCAGGCTCGTCTCGTTGATCAGCTTCGTGGTGTAGGTTCCAAAAAACTCCTTCATGTCCGCGCACCACGCCCGGTCGTAGTCGGTCATGGCCGCTTCCAGCGTGTTCAGGATGGTGTCCGCCATGGCTTCCCCGTTTCCGTCGCTCAGCATGCCCAGCTGCACCAGCTGTCCCTTCTGGTAGGCCTGCTCCACGTCGCCCTTGCTGTACAGCTGCGCATCCGGCACCACCATGCCGCCGGTCATCAGGTGCTCCCGGCTGTCCTTGTTCTGCAGGTGCATGTACAAACTGCACAGCTGCGCATGGGTCAGCGGCACCGCGTTGTGGTCCGTGTCTCTCAGGCCCACGTCCACAAGGTCCGCACCCGGCCCGGCAAAGGCCTGCGCTTCCTTGGCGTGCTTTGCGCCCGTCACGTCCGCAAACAGCTTCTCGCCCTCGATGGTGATCTTCGTCTGCCGGTACTGGCCGTCGTTCAGCATCTGCCCGATCTTCTCCATCTGGCCGCCGTTCTTGTAGCCGCCCAGCATCCGCAGCACCCGCTCGGCCCCCAGCATGTCCAGGTTGTACTTGGTCAGCAGGTTCTGCAGCCCGTCCAGCGCCCCGCCGGGGTGGTTGCCCTTGCTCAGTGTCACCTCATAGGCTGCCTCGTCCGCGATCTTGCTCACCTCTTCGGCCTTCGCAAGGCTCACGGTCTTGTTCTCGTTCCGGATCACATGCAGCGTCGCGCTGGTGATGGCCTTCAGCATCCGCATCTGGTCCACCGTCATGGGCAGGTAGGTGCGGCTCTCGGTCTCCCGGATCCGCTTACGCAGCTGCTCCTGCAAGGCCAGTGCCTTCTCGCTGTAGGGCAGCGCCTCGGCTTCCGCCAGCTTTGCCTGTAAGTCGGCCAGCTTTGCATCCTTCCACGCCGTCAGGTCGGTCTGCAGCGCCGTGATCAGCTTCGGCACCCCGGTCTGCTCCCACTCGGTGGTCATGGCCGTGGGGCTGCCCTCGCTGCCCATGCTCGCCTGGATGCTGTTCTGCAGCCGCGTCAGCTGGGCCACGGCCTTGTCGTTCAGCACGGTCATGTCGGCGATCTTTGCCACCTCCGCCGCCTGCACGATCAGCCGCCGGCTCACATACTTGCCCTTGCTCGGCCGCAGCACCATCTGGTTCAGCGCCGCCGCATCCTGCCGGATGCCCCGCTTCAGCTCGTCCATCTTCCGGCCGTCCCGCGCTTTCTGCACCCGCTTCTCGGCCACCCGCTTCGCAATGGCAATCTCCTCATCCCGCTGCTGGCGTGCCACCTCGGCGGCCAGTGCGTTCCGCTGCGCCTGCTTCTGCTGCCAGGCCTCGGCCTTCCGCTGGTTCTCTTCCTCCCATTCCATGATCTCGTTTTCCTGCACGATCAGGCTGTACTCGGCCTTGTCCGCACGCCGCTGCTCGTCCCGCACCTGCCGGGCAAGGTCGGCGTTCTCGCCCCGCAGCTGCCGCACCTCCAGCCTTGCCTCGTCCCGCATCTGCTGCAGTTCGGTCCGCATCCGCTTGCGTTCGGCTTTCCATTCCCGCTCGTAGGTCTCCCGCAGCACGGTCAGCTTCTCGTTCAGATCGCCCACGTTGCTCACGTCCACGCCCAGCAGTTCCAGGTTCGCGTCCAGCTGCTTTTCCGCTTTCGCGTTCCGCTTCTGCAGCTCGCTCACATGCTGCACCTCGGCGTTCCGGCCCGCTGTGCGCTGGTTCTCGGCCAGCCGCCGGTTGAATTCCCGGCTCTGCACCTTCTGCACGCCCCGCAGGCCCTTTTCCACCTCGGCCGCCCGCGCCGCGTCTCCGGCAGCCGCCTTCGCCGCTTCCAGGTTGTGCCGCTGGATGCCCTCAAAAATAGCCTCGGCATCGGTCAGCTGGGGCAGCTGCATGATATCCCCGATGATCCTGCCCGCCAGCTCCATTCTGGCGTCCTCATACTCGGCCTTGTCCGCAAAGCGGCTCATGGTCTTCGGCTTGATGGCGTCGTGCAGGTTCATCAGCACGTCCAGCCACTCGGTGCTCTCGAAGCTCAGACTGCCCGCCACACCGGCCTGTTCTGCGGCCTGCTTCCACAGCGCCTTGGCTCCATCGGTCACTCCGCCCACGGCGCGGTTATCGTTCACAAGGCTCTCATACTGCTCCGCCGGGTTGCCGTCCCGCACGCCTTCGGCCTGCCGCAGGGTCACGCCGTGGCGCCGTGCCTCGGCCACCGCCTCGCTCCAGCTTCCGTACCGCTTCACAAGCTCGGCCTTTGCCTGCCCGCTCTTGTTCACGGTGTACTCCAGCTTGTGCAGCTCCGGGTACTCGTCCCACAGTTCGCTGTTGCGGTACATTGCCCCGTCCTGGATCTCCCCTGCCAGCGTCTCGGCCAGCGCTTCGGCCTTGTTCATGTCCGCGCCGTCCGCCTTCAGGTAGTTCACCAGCACTTCGGTCTCCTGCGCCAGCTTTGCCCGGTCCGCCTTGCTGCCGTTGGCCTTCAGCCAGCGCCCGGCCAGCTCGTCCACCGCGCTCCGGCTCACGTTCACGCCCTTTGTCAGCCCAAAAAACTGGCTCAGTGTGTCCAGCGCCGCCGCCTTCTCGGCGATCACCCGGCTGGCCTGCTGCTGCTCGTTCCGCTTCGCGTCCCGGCTCGCCTGTTCTGCCAGCTGGTAGCGGAATCTTGCCAACTCGCTTTCCTGTGCCAGCTCCCCGGTCCTGTAATAGTCCCGGATTTCCCGCACCACCTTGTCCGCATCCACACGCCCGCTGTATTCCTTGCTGGCGGCAACCCTGCCGTCTGCTGTGGAGATGTCCAGCGTGAACTGCCCGCGCTCGCCGCTCAGCTGCTCGGCCATTTTCCGGATCTGTTCCAGCTGCTGCGCCGTGGGGGCCGTGTCCGCCGAAATGTCCACGCCCGGTGCCTCGGCCATCACACGCACATTGCCGTCCAGCAAAAACTCATTCAGAGCTTCCGTGCCGTTCTTCACTTCCGCCGGGCCGAACACCTCCAGAATTTCCCGGTGGTCGGTGTCCCGGCTACGGTCATTCTGGGCAAAGTCCAGCATCTGGCCGTCCGGCAGAATGTACCCTGCCCGCCGGAATTCTTCCGTCACGCCGAACTGCTCCTTCGCCAACATCCGCCGGTACTCCGCATTGCCGCCGTACGCTTTGGCTCTGGCATTGTAGGCGTTCTGTGCATCCTTGGCCTGGGCGTCCTTCCGCTGCTGCAGACGCTCATTGGCTGCTTTCATCTGCTCCGTCAGGGCGCTGTCCCGCTCTTCCAGCGCGGCTAGGCGGCTGTTGTACTCCTTGCGCTTTGCAAGGTAGTCCTGGTATTCTGCGCTGTCCCGGTAGGCCTTGCCCTCTGCGGAAAAAACGCCCAGCGCCTTTTTCTTTGCCTCGATCCGCTGCACTTCGGCACTGTTCAGCCATGCACTGCGTTCTTCCTTCAGGGCACTGCGCTGCTTGGTCAGCTGCTGCTGTTCGGTGCGCAGCTTTGCCAGCTCATCCTGCTCCGCCAGCTGATAGCGCACATTTTTCTGCACAGCTGCATTGTTTTCCTTGCTTTTGGCAGAGGTTTGTGCTATAGTAGTGTCAGAAGATACTTCCTGAGCATCCGCAAGGGTGCTCCGCACAGCTTTCGGGAGCTGTGTGGGAGTATCTTCTTTTTTTGTCATATTTCCCTCAGTGTCAAACGTCACATAGCTTCCATCTGTCCAGCATACCTCATGAACATAGAAATTCTTCACGCCATTCTGCCGGGTGTATTCTCTTACAATCACGCCTTCATACAGCTTTGTTCCGTCAATTTCGACGGGCGCTGCAAAGACATAAGTATCATACCCTCGTCCCTGCCAGTTTTGCTCATACCCGATTTGCTTTCCTTTTTGAATTACTTCGGGGACTGCAGCAACCGCAACCTGTTTTGCTTTGCTGTTCCCATGCTGCACCGTTGCACGTGCACCGCTCTTTGTCAACTCCACCGTTCCGAAGTTTTCACGAATCACTTTGTTTCCTATAGAATCAAAGAATTCTTCAACATTGGAAATGTTTTCGTTTCGCGTTTTTCCGAAAGACACCTCTGTTCCTTCGATTGTCGCCACCGGTTTCATTTCTTCCAATTCGTCCAGATGGCCGTTCATCTGCTCCACCAGAGAATCTTTTCCCTCGTGCAGCTGGAACCGCACCCCCTGCGCCGCACCCTCACTCTTGAGGGCTGCGGCGTTTTCTTTTGCCGCGCGCAGGGCGTCCATGGCCTTTTCCGCGTGGGCAAAGTATTCCTCCTGCAGCGCCCGCTTCTCGGCTTCCGCCAGTCGCTGGGCTTTCAGGGCTGCCCGGTTCTCCGGGTCCTTCGCCAGCACTTCCTTTGCCCGGCTCACGATGTCGCTCAAAAGGTCCTTCACCGCGTTCATCACCTTGCGGATGGTCCCCGCCCGGCCTGCGTTCTTCTCCGCCTGCCCGCGCTGGAACTCCACCCACCGCTTGAAGCTCTCCTCGCTGTCAAAGATGCCGCGCCACGCATCGGCCACCATTTCCTCGGCCGCTTCGCCGTAGGTCAGGCCCTGCTGTGCGTAGTCGGAAAGTTTATTCCGGATCAGCTCGTCGATGTTCTCAAAGCCCTCGCTCTTGGCCAGATACTCCAGCACATGCTGCTGCACAGCCTTTGCGCCCTCAGTGTCCAAAGCGTTATACCAGTGCCAGTCCTCGTGCAGCACGGTGCCGAACACGTCTCCCGCGCTGTCTGCAAAAAAGATTTGTCCGGCAGCCGTGTCCACATAGGCCTTCACCCGCTCATCGCCTTCCAGCACTGCCTTCAGCACCGCATCGGTGTCGGTCGCCCGCGCGTTCAGCTCGATCAGCTTTGTGGCTACCTCGTCTGCCGTGCGCATGGTGCCTTTGTACAGCACCCGTCCGCTGCCGCTCACGCTCTTTGCGCTCAGCGCACCGCCCGGTGTCCCGGTCTGCACGGCCCCGGCTTCCGCTTCGCCCTTGCCCTGCAGCCACGCGATCTTCAGCGCCGCTTCTCCGCCGGGCTGTGCCAGCACATAGTCCGTGTTCACCGCAAGGCCGTTCATACCCTTCGCCAGCTCCATAGCCTTGTCAAAAGTGGTCACGTCCTCCATCTGTCCCAGCCGGTACAGGCTGGAGGCCGCCGCCGCATACCGGCTCTCGTCCGCAATGCCCGTCGGCATGTTCCGGCTCAGCGTCTGTGCCGCGCCCTCGCTCACCTTCCAGCGCAGCAGCTCCCGCTGTACGCTGCTCTTCTGCGCGCCCTCGCTGCGCACTTCCAGCCCGGCCGTCTCCCGCAGGGCTGCCGGTTCCGCCTGCTGTGCAAAGGCTCCCCCACCGCGGGAGCTGTCGAGCGAATGCGAGACTGCTGGAGTTTCCACCGTTTCCCCGGTGTTTTCCACGCTTTTCCCGTTGACATCCCCCGCCCGCTGTGATACAGTTGTGTCGGCGGAAGTAACTGCACTTAACGTTCCGGACGTGTCTCTGGGGTCGGCAACGGCATCCATAGAGGGCTGCAGAGCTTTCGCTATTTCTTTTTCCGGTACTCCTACAGAAGATAAATATTCCGACACGATAAAGTTTCGGCTCTTCTTTGTATCACAGACGGCTTCCACAACAATGTGGGAGCCGTCTATTTTTTTCTCAAAGATCACGATGGGTGCTTTTTTGCGGTTCCCGGTATAATATCCGTCCGCTTTTCGCGTTGCCAGATACGCATTGTCAAAGTGGTTCAGCACATACGCCGCCCGCGCCACGTCCGCGCTGTTCTTCATGGTGCCGTCGGCGCTGCCATCCCCGCCTGCGTGCCGGTTGGTGATGTGTTTCACCGCGTTGGCATCCATCATCGTCACCTTGCCCACCTTGTCAAGGCCGGTCAACTGCTGCATGGCGTCCCGCATCCTGTCGCTGGTCTCGGTCACAGTGTAGGGTTCCAGATCTTCGCCCGCCCGCACCCGGTCCACGTATTCCGCAAGGCCTGGGTCAACGCTCTGTTTGTATTCCTCAATGCTGGCGTTCTGCGCCGGGGTGTGCACCGCCGGGTCATCGTTCACCGCCGTCTGCTCTGCCTTTTGTGCCGCCGTTCCCAAGGCTCCCTCCCTGAGGGAGCTGTCGCCCGTAGGCGACTGAGGGAGTTCGTCCCCCAAGGCTTCCCCCTCGGGAGAGCTGTCAGCGCCCTGCGCTGACGGAGAGGGTTCGTTCCGCTGTCCGGTCTGTCCTTCCGCCTCCAGCGCCGCGCTCATCCTGCCCAGCTGCGTGCCCACGGCACCGCCCAGCGCGCCGGATGCGCCGCCCGTCAGGCCGCTCTCCAGCGCCGTCAAAAAGGTGTCTCGGCTGAACATCTCCTCGGCCGCCTGCGCGTCGCCCAGGGCCGCGTCAATGGCCTTGTCCGCATAGGTCTCCACAAAGGCCTGCATGGCGTTGTCGATGCCGCCGGACACCGCATTCGCCACCGTCGGGTACTGCTGCGCCAGTACGCTGTTGTCTGCCACGCTGCGCACCACGTCTGCCAGCTTCCCCGCCAGCGTGTCCTTGGCATAGTCGCTGCCCATGGTCCGGGCAAGGTCTGCCGCGCCCACGCTGTTGATGGCCCACCCCGCACCGAACTTTGCAAGGCCGCCCACCAGCGTCTTGCCCGCGCTCTCGCCCTTGTCAACGCTCTGGCCCATAGCCTCCGCGCCGCCCTGGGCGCTCAGCACCGGCAGCACCAGCGCCGGGCTGATGCCCGCCACTGCTAGGTTCTCCGCCGCACTGGTCGCAATTCCCATTGCCGTCTTTGCGGTCTCGTTCATGCCCGCTGTCGCGCGTTCGGTGTGCTTTCTGCCGTAATCGTACAGCTGGTAGCCCACGCTCTCGTCCTTGTCAACGCTCTCGTTCGTCACGGTCCCGGCCACCTTCTGCCGCATGCCGGTGATCTCGCTCTGGCTGTACCCCATGGTCCGCAGCTGCTCGTCCGTGTACTGCGGCTTATAGTCCATGTCCACCGCCGTGATCATATCCTTCAGCTGCTTTGCCCGTTCATCTCCTGCAAGGCTCTTGTCCAGCGCACGTTCATTGGCGTTCGTGCTCCATGTATTCCAGATCGCCGTTCCGAGATTTTCGCCCAACTGCGGACTGAACGACGCCACCGCTCCGCCAATGCCCTTCCATGTGTCCGCCGAGCGCCGCACGGCCTTTTCCGCAGCAGGCAGTGCGTCGTACTCGGCAATGTACTGCCGTGCCTCATTGATCTGCTGCTGGCTGTACCCCTTGGCCATCAGCTCCGCGTCGGTGTACGGCTTCTGGGCCTTCACAGCATTGTCGCCGGTGCTGCTGCCCAGTGCAGCAGCATCCTCCACGCCGCTCTTTCCCATCCGGATCAGGCTCACCAGCGTCCGGTGCTGCGGGTCTGCATCCATCCACCGGTTCAGCCGTGTAAAGTCGCTGAATTTATCTTCGTCCTCCGCCTTCGCCGTGTGATCCTTGATGGCCTGCGCCCCCTGCGCCAGCACGCCCTCGCTGCCGTTGCGCCGCCGCTGTGCCGCCTTCTGGCTCTCGTTCGCGCCCCGCACCACCGCCTAAATTCCTGATGTTTCACGTGAAACATCGTGTTTTTGC
>OGZL01003399.1_pt1 | contig 11146 bp, 9 predicted proteins | sample 1576761 | NCBI WGS metagenome assembly OGZL01 (sample SAMEA3541595, study PRJEB24748) | human gut metagenome | biome: human gut; feature: human-associated habitat; material: faeces | place: China | collected 2012
GCTGCTAAATCTGGGATTGCCCTTGGCTCCCCCTTTGGGGGAGCTGGCAAAGCCGTCAGGCTTTGACTGAGAGGGTGAGGATGCTAACTAAACAGCGAACCCCCCGGTGCGATCTGCACTGGGGGGTTCGCTGTTATTGTTGCTTCAGGAAATATGTACCGCTTCCAGCACCCTGATGCCCTCCTGCTCCATCACGTCGCGCAGGGCCTCGAGGTAGCCGGGCTTGTCCACCTTGTTCTCAATGCAGCAGGTCAGCACGCCGTGCAGGCTGGTGACCTCCATTGCAAGGGACGCACCGTCCGGCAGCACCCAGGTCTGGAAATCGGTCAGGTATGCTTCCAGCTCCGGGCTGTGCGGCAGCAGCGGGCTGCCGATGTAGCTGACCCAGAAATCTGCCGGGAAGCCGCTGATGTACTCGCCCATCTGGAACACACGCTTCTTGATCTTGAGCGCGGCCTTCTGCCGGAACACCTGATACACCCAGCCCATCTGTTCGGCCATGCGGAACAGGCGGCGCTCCGGGGTCAGGCTTTCCCGGATCTCATGGTCGAGCTGCTTTGCAAAGCTGTGGAGCCGGGCCTGCGGTTCCAGCTGCAGGGGCAGCTGAAAGGACGCAATGCAGTTGTACAGGGCATGCGGCACCCCCAGCGCCGCGCGGGTGTCGGCGGCATAGCTGTACGCAAGGTCATTCTTTTCCAGATACCGCTGCGCTGCCTGGCAGGTCAGCCCCATGAGGGCGCTGAAGGGCTTCACGCCCTCCTTCTGCGCCAGATCCACAAGGCTCTGTCTGTCCAGCCGCAGCCGCTGAAAATGAGGCGTGCCTTCGTGGATCTGCAGCACGTCCTTCTGCATGTCGTTGGCCACCTGGCTCTCCGGGTAGCGGGCCAGCAGCTGTTCCACATCGTAGGGCGGGTCAGAGGCAAGGGCCTCGCACACAAAACCGGCGTTGGAGCGCAGGTTGCAGTAGAGCTTGAGCAGCAGGGTGAAAAAGGGCGAGCCGCCCCGGCCATCGGCCAGGAAGTGGAACCAGTCCAGATAGACCGTGTTCCCCTCATAGCCCAGCGAGAAGAGATAATCGTTCGTCTCCTCGGGGATCTTTGGCTGGGTGCTGCCCTGCCGCACACGGCAGGGGGCGGTGTTGGGCTCCAGATGGGCCTCCCGCTTTTCCCACACCACATGGCAGAAATAATACTCTGCCAGCGGGCGGGCCGCATCCAATGCCTGCTGCAGAAGGGCCGGGTCAACGGCCTCCTTCAGCGTGGCCTGATAGCGGCAGAGGACCTGATTTTCACGGTAGTAGTAGACGATGCCCTGAAACACCGCACGCTGCTCTGCATTCATCCGGAATTACCCCGCGTTCTCGGCCAGATAATCAGCCAGATCGCCGATGGTCACAAAGTTGCGCAGCTCCTTTTCGGGGATGCGCAGGCCAAAGGTCTCTTCCAGATCGGCCACGACGGTCAGGATCTCCATAGAGGACAGATCCAGATCATCCATCATCACGCTGTTTTCGTTGACATCCTCGGGCGAGATCTCTGCCACATCCTCCAGAATTGCCAGGATCTGAGACACGATTTCTGCTCTTTCCATCAAAAAATCTTCCTTTCCGTGAGGGATTTTTTATCGCCTGCAAGGGCGCAGTTTCAGTATGCCACGCGCCGGGCCGGTTTAGCCAGCCGGGCGGGGCATTCCTGTGTTTTATAATACCTGTTTTATAGAGGAAATGCAACACACAGGCCGCCCGGTTTCGCGCTTTTTTCGCAATTTCCGCGCTTACCTGCGCAGCAGCTTGCCCATGGCGTTGCGGGGCAGGGGCTCGGTGCTGAACTCCACCGCCGTGATCCGCTGGTACAGCGGCAGGGTACGGTTCAACTCGGTGATAAAGGCCCGGACCTCCGCCTGCTTTTCCTCGGCACAGCAGATCAGCGCGCCGATCTTTTTGCCCATTTCCCTGACCACGCACTCCTGCACCTCAGGGCAGGCGTTGAGCCTTCTTTCCAGCTCCTCGGGGCTGACGTTCTCGCCGGTACCCAGAATGATCAGGTTCTTCTTCCGGCCCACCATGTAGTAATAGCCGTCCTCGTCCTCACGGGCCAGGTCGCCGGTGTGGAGCCAGCCGTCCTCGTCGATGATCTCGGCGGTGGCTTCGGGGTCTTTATAGTAGCCCAGCATCACACAGCCGCCCCGGATGCAGATTTCGCCGGTCTCATCCAGCTTGTACTCGCAGTGGCCGTCCGGCTTGCCCAGCGCCCGGATATGGGGCTCTGCCTGGGCGTAGTTCACCAGACCATCGCCGCAGGTCTCGGTCATGCCGTAGCACTGGGTGATGTACATGCCGTTTTCCACCAGACCCAGCAGCAGCTCGCTGTCGAACATGGCAGAGCTGCCGCAGGGGTTCCACAGGCCGTTCAGCTTATCGGCGCGGCCGCGCTTGACATCCTTGTAGATGCTCTCCATCAGCACCGGGGCCACAGCAATGGAATCGCTGTGCATCAGGCCCAGATCCCGGTAGAAATTCCGCAGGTCACTGCAAAGGTTCAGGGCCCAGCCCTTGAAGGGCCAGGAGAACAGGCAGATAAAGGTACCCAGATGGAACAGGGGCAGGATGGCAAAGTTGCTCAGGACATCGTTTTTGTCCTCGGGCAGCTGCCGGTGCTTGAAGTCCAGCATGTGGTCGCCCATGGCAACGTGCATCTGCATCACGGTAAAGAAGTTCCGCTCTGCCAGCATCACGGCCTTGCTGCGGCCGGTGGTGCCGGAGGTGAACAGCATGACCATCAGGGCATTGGGGTCGATCTTCTTTTCCAGCCCGCCGGGCGCGGTGTCCTTCCAGACATCCATCGGCCGCAGGCGTTCCCCATACGCAGCCTCCAGCTGCTCACGGCAGCCATAGTCCACCCCATCATTCAGGATGAGGGCAGGCTCTGCCAGCTCCAGCTCCCAGCTCAGCTCGTCCCAGGTCTTTTTCTGGTTCATCGTTACCAGGACAGCCCCGGCCAGCACAGCGCCAAAGGTATTCACGCCGTACTCATAGCAGTTCCGGCTCAGCAGGACCACCCGCTTGCCCTCCACCTCCGGGATGTTCCGGGCAAACCAGGCAGCAGCGCGGCGGATATCCTGTGCATACTCGGCATAGGTCTTTTCCTTCACGGTACCGGTGGCATCCTCTACCCAGCGGAACGCCACCCGCCCGGGGAATTCCTGCTCCATTGTCCGGGTGACAAGATCATAGACATTGTTTACCATGGTCTGCTCCTTTTTCTCCCGTTTGATTTTACTTGCGCAGCAGCTTGCCCAGCGCGTTGCGGGGCAGGGGCTCGGCGCTGCATTCTACAACGGAGATGCGCTTGTACATGGGCAGGGTGCGGTTCAGCTCGGTGACAAAAGCCTTCACCTGCTGCTGCTTGTCATCCTCACAGCAGACCACAGTACCGATCTTCTTGCCCATCTCCTTGACGATGCACTCCTTGATGGCATCGCACCTGCCCAGCAGCTTTTCCAGCTCCTCGGGGCTGACGTTCTCGCCGCTGTCCAGAATGATGAGGTTCTTCTTCCGGCCGGTCATATAGTAGTAGCCTTCCTCGTCCACGCGGGCCAGATCGCCGGTGTGGAGCCAGCCGTCCTTGTCGATGGTCTCGGCAGTGGTCTCGGGGTCCTTATAGTAGCCCAGCATCACGCAGCCGCCGCGGACGCAGATCTCGCCGGTCTCGTCCACCTTGACCTCACAGAAGCCGTCCGGCTTGCCCAGGGCACGCAGGTGGTCGCCCTCCAGGGTCACGTTCAGCAGGCCATAGCCGGCCAGCTCAGTCATGGAGTAGCACTGGTTGATGTAGAAACCGTTCTTCACCAGTTCGCTCAGGATGGCGGGATCAAGGATCGCAGAGCTGCAGCTCAGGTTCCACAGACCGTTCAGGCGGTCGGCATGGCCGCGCTTGACCTCGTTGTAGATCATCTCCACCAGCACCGGCGGGGTAGACATGGCATCGCTGTGCATCAGGCTCATATCCCGGCGCAGGTCGCGGGCATCACAGCAGAGATTCAGGGTCCAGCCCTGTATGCCGTAGACAAAGTAGCAGATGAAACCGGCCAGATGGAACATGGGCACCAGCGTAAAGTGGCTGAAGTTCCGGTCGAGGTACTGGGGTGCCAGCCGCTCCTCCTGGTCAAGGATGTCCTTCTGGCCATCGATGTACATCTGGCAGGCGGTGAAGTAGTTCTTCTCGCTCAGCATCACACCCTTGCTGCGGCCGGTGGTGCCGGAAGTGAACATCAGCATCAGCAGACCCTCGTGGTCGATGCGGTTGACCATCTCAGCCTCAGGGGCAGCGGTCCAGGCATCCATGGGGCGGAGCCGAGCGCCATAAAGTGCTTCCAGCTGGGCGCGGTAGCCGTAATCGATGCCATCATTGAAGATGAGGTCCGGCTCCACCATGCCCAGCTCATGCTCCAGCTCGGCCCAGGTCTTGCCCTGGTTCAGGGTCACGATGACAGCGCCTGCCATCATGGTGCCGAAAACGACCGCGCCATACTCATAGTTGGTGCGGCTCAGGATAACGATCTTCTTGCCCTTGGGCTCGCCCAGCTCCTGCTGCAGGTAGCCGGTCGCTTTGCGGATATCCTGCACATACTGAGCGTAGGTCTTTTCCACCACCGTGTCCTTGCCCTCCACATAGCGGAACGCCACACGGTCAGCATACTTATTCTGCATCGCAGAGATCATATCAAAAACGGTCATCGGCATATTTGCCACGGTCACAACTTCGTTACAAGCCTTGTTTGCCATTATTTTACACTCCCTGTTTATTTTTGTTAAATTATTCCCTTTTGTTTCCGCCAAATGGAATCTTCTGGGCACTCTAGCCTAGAGTATACCGCGTAGAAGGCTCAAACGCAAGATTTAATTGCACAAATATGCAACTTAAGCTTACAGTCAATCTGTGCACCCGGATGTAAATCCTGCCTTTTGTTGCGGGCAGGCCGTGAGTGTGGTACACTTTTCCCGGTATCCGCCCACCGTGTTTTCTCCCCGGGTTTGATTGACAGCAAGGGCAAAAAGCATTATACTTATTATAAATATCTCTAATTTTTAACATGATGCGCCAAAAATCCGGCAATTCTGCCATCCCGGGGCGGGGTGCGGCGCAGAGGAGGACCTTTTTATGGAGGGAACCAAACGCCGTGCCGCAAATTCGCTGGGCATGTTCGACCTGCTCAAGGGTGTCGGCATGCTGACCATCGTCTTTGCCCACACCGGTGAGCTTTACCCCATGGGCGATGCCAGCCACATCAACCCGCTGACCTTTTTCATGTTCGCCTACCGCGAATCCCTGATGGCGGCCTTTTACATTGCCAGCGGCTACGGCTTCCGCAAGCGCTCCATCGGCAAGTGCATCGACCAGCAGTTCAAGACGCTGCTCAAGCCTTACATCTATACAGGCATTGCCACCACCGTGTTCCACTTTATCATCCATTACAGCCTGTTTGGCAGCCTGCACAACGCCACTTACGAGACCTACAAGGTGCTGGGCGGCTTTGCACTGGGCCTGCCCCACACGGCCACCTATTTCGGCCAGCTGTTCTTCTCCTGCGGCCCCATGTGGTATCTGCTCTCGCTGATGATCGCATGGATCCTGCTGGATCTCATCCTGAATATCTTCCCGGAGCAGTACATAAACTGGGCGGTGCTGGGTACCATGCTGTTAGGCTGGGGCATCTGCATCACCTGGGAGGCCCCTTTTTGCATCGGTCAGGGCATGGTCACCGTTCCGGCCCTGTATGTGGGCTATCTCGCCAAGAAATATAAGATCTTTGAACAGCCTCTCTCGCCCCGTCTGCGCGGCGGGATGATCGCGGCGGCGCTGGCTGTGGCCGCACTGGTGCTTCTTACCAAGAGCACCGACTGCGTCTCGATGGCCGAGTGGACCTTCGGCCCCGTGAGCATCCTGCTGGATGCCGTAACGGGCCTGGGCATCCTTTCCATCGTCATCTGGTTCCAGCGCAGGGTGGAGAACGTTGTCACCCATGCCATTCAGGCCATTGGCCGCCGTTCGCTGTTCATCTTCTGCGTCCACACTGTGGAGCTCACGGCCATTCCCTGGTATCTGATGCCCCAGAAGTTTGCGGCTCACCCGGTGCTGGGCATGGTGCTGCATTTCACCCTTTCGCTGGGCTCCACCCTGCTCATCTGCGAGCTGCTGGTGCGCCGCCGGGACCTGAAGTTCTGGCTCACCTCCCGCCGGGAGCAGAAGGCGGCGGAAGCGCCCCGCCGGCGCAGCGCCCGCACCGAAGCGCCTGAGCGTCATTTTGCGGCAAAACACTGATTTTTTGCAGAGGGTGCACCCTCTGCTGAAGTGAAATAATATTATGAGGAGAATCCGGTTATGAACAACGCAGCTCCTGAGAACACTGCGGCTCTGCAGGAAAAGATCGCCGAGCTGGAACAGCAGCTCAAGCTTTCGGACGAAGGTGCTTCCCATCTGGCAGAGCGCTGCCTTTCCCTGGAACAGAAGGTGCAGTCCTACCTTGCGGCACACCCCCAGCGCGAGATGCATACTGACTCGCCCACTCTGCTGCAGCCGCTGCTCTATTATGATGCAGGCTTCGGCTTTTCGGAAAAGGACACCCTGACCGCACCCGACTGCACCACCGACGAGCTGACCGGTGCTGTAACCGCGACCTTTGAGCTGCCGGTGGCTGCACAGGCCCTGCGGTTCGACCCGGGTGAGCTGCCCTGCTGCATCACCAACCTGATCTTTTCAGATGACCGCATCATCTGCACACCCACCAACGGCCTGAACCTTTCCGGCGGCAGTACCCTCTTCCTGGGCGATGACCCCAACTACCGGCTGGAGGGCACCACCCACTACCCCGCCGGGATGAAGCTGGTGGTGAGCTACGGCTACTTCCCGCTGGAGACCCTGACGGACGAGCCTTTGTTCTGCGCCGTGCTGCAGGGCGTGCAGCAGCTCCAGCTGCGCAAGGACAGCGAAAAACAGCATATCCAGCAGCTGGAGCAGAATGCCGCGGCCCAGCAGCAGATGGTGGCCGCCCTGCAGCAGGAGATCGCACAGCTGTGCCAGAAAAACGCCGATCTGCAGGCCCGGAGCATTGCCTACGAGACCTCGCTGGAAAGCGTGTTTTCCAGTAAAAGCTGGAAGCTCACTGCTCCCATCCGCAGCCTGATGCGCCTGTTCCACCGTGGAAACTGAGAAGCGGAACGGAGGAACAGCCATGTATAACAATTACACCCCCCTGCAGCAGCGTCAGCTGGCCCTGCAGGAGTACAGCAACACCCAGAGCACCTATCTGCTGGTCTGCGCATCGGCCCGCAGCACGGCCCTGAAAGCCACCCTGACTGACCAGCTCCACCGCAAGTTCCGGTTGGTGGACCGGCTGGGCGGGGAACTGACCGCAAGCGTGGACGGCGTGCTTCTGGCCGCTGAGGACGTAGAGCTGATGTCCACCGCCCTGATGTACTTTGCCAAAGCCCTGCAGGATGGGGCGGATTACGCCGTCTGCAACGCTGTGTTCGGCTTTGGCGGGGCAACCGCCCTCTATCAGAGCCAGCCGCTGCAGGCACAGAACCGCTGCGCCGTGGTCAGCCGCACCCTGCTGGAGCGCTGCCGCGCCGCCGCCCATGACCCCGAAAATGTGCCCGAGCTGCTGGCGCTGGCCGCGCAGCTCTGCACTAAGCCCGCTCTCATCCCGCAGGCCCTGCTCCACTACGAGCGCGGCATCTGCGCCGAGGATGCGTTTTCGGCCCACGGCAAACGCGCCTTTATTATGAGCCATGTGCTGGATATGACCGGCGCGCCCATCGTGCTGGTGAGCGCCGTGCCGGTGCTGCGCAGCATGGGGTATGAGGTACTTGTGCTGGGCCCCAGTGACGGCGGCTCCCTGCATCTCTTCCTGGATGCCGGGGCCTCGGTCATCACCCGGTCGTCCTGCCGCAATGTCTCCGATGCCTGGGGCATGGCCCTCTGTGCCGACTTCGTCATCGCCAACACGGTGGTCATGGCCCGGGCTGTCCGTGCCCTGAGCGGCACCGCCGTACCGGTACTGTGGTGGCTCCACGATGCCTTTGCAGGCTATCCCCACATTGCCCACCAGATCCCCACCCAGCTGGGGGAGAATGTCCGGGTCTACTCGGTGGGCAGCCACGCCGCCAACGCCATGCACGCCGTGCGCCCCGAGTTCGAGATCCGGCCGCTCATCTACGGCCTGCCAGATTACGCGGCAGAGAACTTTGTCCGCACCGATCTGGGCTACAACCGCGGCCGCCCTCTGTTTGCCACGGTGGGCTCCTTTGAGCGCCGCAAGGGCCACGATATCTTCTGCAAGGCCATCCGCCTGCTGCCGCCCGAGGTGCGGGAAAAAGCCTCCTTCCTCTTTGTGGGCCAGGCCGCTGACAAGGAGATGATGGATTCCGTCCGCACCCTGACCGCAGACTACCCGGAAAACGTGTTCTACTGCAAGCGGCTCACCCGTGACGAGATCAAGAGCCTGATGGAGCAGTGCACCGGTCTGGTCTGCGCTTCCCGCGATGATCCCATGCCCACCTTTGTCACCGAGGGTCTGATCTTCGGCAAGCCGTCCATCGTATCGGAGCACACCGGCACCGCCGGGCTCATCTCCGAGGGGCGGAACGGCTTCGTTTACCACGACGACGATCCGCAGCAGCTGGCTGTCCTGCTGGAGCACGCCATTGAACACCCGGAAGAGCTGGCCTCCATGCGGACAGAATGCCGTAAAATGTACGAGCAGTATTATTCCAAGGAGGCTTTTGAGCAGACGCTCCGGGCTGCTGTGGAAGATCTGACAGCGAAAAAGTAATACAGAACCTCTCCGCCATTGCTTCGCAATGCCACTTCTCCTCATAGGGAAACTGGCGAACGAAGTGAGCCGGAGAGGTTCTTTTTTATCATATCACACAAAGTGACGAGAAAAATTTTGTTTCAGTTCACAAAAGCAAGGCCCCGCTGTGTTATACTGCAAACAGTATCGTGAAAGGAGCCTTGCCCATGGAACAGACCAACATCCCCCAGCAGCCCTCCCGCAAAAAAGCGATCCTTTCTCTGCTGGTGCTGCTGGCGCTGACCTGTGTAGTGGTTTTCATCTTCAGCAGCCACTGGTCTGAGATCTCGACCGCGCTGGCCCAGCTCTCCTTCTGGCAGGTGCTGCTGGTGCTGGCCATCGGCCTGACATCCCCCCTGCTTGAGGGGGTCGTCTGCTGGCTCATCATCCGCTGCCGCCTGCCGGGCTTCACCCTGCGGCGCGGCTTGGATGCCGCCTTTGTGGGCATCTTTGGCAACGTGGTCGGCCTGGGTGCCGGGGCTGTGCCCATGGAGTCCTACTATCTCTACCACTGCGGCCTGCCGCTGGGCCCCGGTGTGGGCCTGATGACCCTGCAATATGTATTCCACAAGACCACCGTTCTGCTCTATGCCACTGTGATGCTCCTGCTGCAGCACCGTTGGCTCGCCGCCAACACCTCCGGCGTGATGCACTATCTGCCCGCCGCCTACTGCGTGGTGGCGCTGGTCATCGTGACGCTGGTGCTGCTCTGTGTCTCGCCGCTGGTGCAGCGGCTGGCCCGCTGGGCCATGGGCTTTCTGCCCAAAACGGAACCATGGCAGACCCGCCGGGAAAAGTGGCTGGAGCAGCTGGACACCCTGGCCACCGAGAGCCGCCTCCTGCTGGCCGACAAGGGCCGCTGTGCCCGCATCCTTGCCGTGCAGACCCTCAAGCTGTTTCTGATGTTCACCCTGCCGTGGTTCTGCATCCGCTTCATGGGGCTTTCCTACGGGCTGAGCTTCTGGCAGGTACAGCTGCTCACCAGCCTGATGCTCTTCCTTTCCAACGCCCTGCCCAATGTGGCAGGCATGGGCTCCATTGAAACGGCTTTTCTGCTGGTGTTCAGCAGCTTTATGACCAGTGGCGAAGCCATGAGCACCCTGATGCTCTTCCGCATCGCAAGCTACTATTTTGTGTTTGCCGCCAGCGCCGCAGGCACTTTTGCGGCACAGAAGCATCTGGAGAACAGTTGACATCCTGCGCGTTCCGGCACTATAATGAGAGCGTACTCTCTGAAGATCTCTGGCCGCCCAGCTGTGCGGCCCACCAAAGGAGAACGCCTTATGGAAAACAAAAGTCTCCGTTTTTATGCCATCATGGCCCTCTGGGTCGTGCTGTTCGTGCTGCTGTTCGTTTCCAACCGCCGCGTTGACCTGAAAACTGATATCAATAAAAGCACTTCCGTCTCTGTCAGTGTGGAGGATACCGTCAGCCTGAGCCCCTCTGTGGTCACCACCCGTGCCTATTCTGCGGGCGATGATACCTATCAGGCATTTTTCGAGATCCTGCAAAACGCGAGCTGCTACCAGAAGTTCAACCAGAATGCCCGCTCCTACTCCCACGACTACGAAGCGCATTCCATCACCCTGCGCTTTGCAGACGATGCCAGCCAGAACCTGCTCTTCACTGTTTATTCGGACGGAGTCTGCCAGGTAAACGGAAAATTCGTCTCCCTCCGCTCCCCCAATGGAAACGCGGAGGCGATCTACCAGCTGCTGCGGGATGCGGTGGTGTAAAGAATGTTGTCCGCTCCCCGGGATGCGGCTGATCAACGACCGGGACAAAACAAAAATCGGGGCACTCAGGTGGTCAAGCTGAGTGTCCCGTTTTTGTTTTCATCTGCGCACAGTGCCGTACCAGAGCCCTGTGTGCCGCGCAGCGGATGCAGAGCAAACCAGAATGCTGCATCCTGCCAAGAAAAAGAGAGTATGGAATGGAGGAATGGAACGGAGCGCTTGCAGACGCTCCGTTTTTTGGTGCATCGTGGTTAGATTTAGCTAACCGCCGTTGCGAGAACAGAATACCATAAGCGGTTAGTCTTGTCAACCCTCAATTTGCAATTTTCCGCGAAAAAGGTGTGTGTCGCCGGGGTTTTAGCTTTTTTTCTACATTCTGCCCAAAGAATCCCCCTTGCTTTGGAAGAAAACCCACTTGTTTTCTATTGCTTTTTAAAGTGGTTCTTGTTATTATAGTAACGCAAGATTTTGTGGGCAGGTTTTCATTTTTGTCTACACCTTGTAGTCGGGGCTGCCACAATCGGCAGTTCAAGACCGTTTTGCCCCCAGAAAGCCGC
>OGZL01003404.1_pt1 | contig 11134 bp, 5 predicted proteins | sample 1576761 | NCBI WGS metagenome assembly OGZL01 (sample SAMEA3541595, study PRJEB24748) | human gut metagenome | biome: human gut; feature: human-associated habitat; material: faeces | place: China | collected 2012
ACTTACTGTGAATAGTTGTCTAATCATAAGATATAGTTTAAAAAATGTTATTTGGCTGTCTGCGTATCCTCCGCCGTCAGGGTATAGGGGATATCCAGCGGATAGGGCCGGCCGGTGCGGGTGTCGGTGAGGGTCACCTGCAGGGTGACTGTCTCCTGCTGCCGTCCGTGGATGGTGATGGGGCGATAGCTGAAGTCGCCGTCCTGCTGGGCGGCCACCACGTCGCCTACGGTGACCCGGTAGTCCTCATCGGTGGCGGAGAGCATATCGTGGGAAGTGCCGGTGCTATCCAGAACGGTAAGGGCCGTTACGGTGAAGTACCGGAAGTCCGCCGCCTTGCCATGGCTGTACAGGTACAGACCCTCGTAATCGGGGACATCGCCCTCGGCGGGGCCGAGAGGGGTATCCCAGTCGGTGGCGTCCCGGTTCAGGATGCCCTGACGATACACGGCGTCTCCATCGCCCACATGGGCGATGCCCAGCACGCCCTGCATACGGACGGGAAGCATAAGGGGCAGCTGGCTGGTGAAGGTCTCGCCGCCGGGGGCGGTGTAAGTGGCGGTGACCAGGGTGCGGTCCTCGCCCTCACCGGTGGCGGTGAGGGTGACAGAGGCCGTACGGTCGGCATTGGTAACGGGAACAGAGGCCGTGAGGACCCTGTCGCCGTGCTGGGGCGTGACTGTCCATTTGACATCCAGTGCGCTGCCGCGGCTGTCGCGGGCGGTGAGCATTAAATTACAGGTGTCACCGACAAAGAAGTCGTCGCCGGGCAGGCCGTCCACGGAGATGTCCAGCGTGGAGGTGACGCTCACCAGCAGTCGGGCGGTATAGTCGCCCAGCGTGGCGAAGACCTCGGTAGAGCCGACGGCCTTGCCGGTGAATTCCACGGTGTAGGTGGTGGGGTTCTTGCCGGGGGCGGAGGTGCGCACCGGCTCGGAGACGGTCACCACATCGTCCCGGGCGCAGGTGATGACGGGGAGCTCGTCCCCGGCGTCGCCGGAGAAGGTCAGCGTCAGCTTGGCGGTGGGGGTGGTGATACGGTCCAGAGACAGCAGACCGTTGCTCCAGTAGAGACCGGAGGTGGGCCATGCGCCGTAGTGCAGATGAGCGGTGCCGTACTGGGTCTCCTGGGTCAGCACGGTGGGGAAGGGGTAGTTCTGGCCCTGCAGGGCTGCGGCGCTGCCGGGGAAGCTGTATTTGCCGTGGGCCGCCTGGCCGTTTTCCTCCGTGGTGACCCAGTGGAAGCTGCTGCCGCCATTGCCGTTGAGCATTTCCGTGAAGGTCTTGCTGTCGGCGGAGGTCTGCGCGGACATCTGGTCGTAGGTCAGGGCGGTAAGGCCGTTGATGGTGTAGGTGCTGCTGCCGGTGTTCCAGGTGTACTTGGACAGATAGCTCAGATCGCCACGGAGCATATCCATCCGCGCGGTATCGGTGCTCAGCAGGGTGGCCAGGGAGTAGTAGGTGTAGATGTATTGCCACTGGGATGGGGACCAGGTCCTGTTGGACTTGCTGTAGAAGGTGGGGAGGTTGCCGAAGGAGATCGCGGCGCTGCTGTCCAGGTAGTAGCAGTTGTTGATGGTCAGCTGGGCGGTGCCGCCGTTCACGCCGGCGCGGTCGGCGATGCTGCCGATGAGGGAGATGCCGGTGATGGTGCCCTCCATGGCAGGGAAGGTCATGTAGGTGTAGCAGTTGTTGTAGGTGGGTTGGCCGTCCTTGCTGCCGGAGAAGTTGGAGAAGGTGGCGGAGAAGCCGCTGCCGCCGATGCCGCCGATGTACACGTAGGTGTCCGGGCCGGCCTCTGCGCCGCCCTGGGTCATTTTGACGGATTTAGGCGTCTTCTCATAGCGATCCACGAAGGCGGTGTTGGGTTCACCGGTAAGGATGCGCTCGTTCAGCAGATCGTTGGCGACGGTGATGCTGCCGCCGGTGTAGCAGTCCGACACATCATAGCGGACACCGCCCACCAGGCCGCCCACGCGGACATAGTTGCCCCACTGGGCCTTATTCATGGCGCCGGTGTTTGTTTCACTGGCGTAGCGGTGGGTACAGTTGATATTCAGCTTGACCACGGCGGAGCACCTGTTCAGATTGGCGCTGGATACGCCCACCAGCCCGCCGATGGCGGCTTCGCCCAAGAACTGCCGGTTTTTGCTGTTGTCGGTCACGGTGTAGCCGGCGATAGCGCAGTTGCTGATGGTGCTGACCTTCGTCTTGTCCTTCAGGTTTTCATCATAGTCGTAGGCAATGCCTACCAGACCGCCCAGGGCGTAGGAGGTGGCGTAATTCTCCGGCCCGGTGGCACCGGAGGCGGGGGTGGCGTCGGTCTTGCGCTGGATAACGGCGTCGTTGTCGCTGTAGAGCACGATGTTTTTGATCTCCGCGCCGGCGGTGGTGCCGAACAGACCCACGTTGTAGCAATGGGAGGTGATGTTCACATTCTTGATGTAGTAGTTGCCGCCGTCGTAGATACCGCCGAACCAGTTGTACAGCGTCAGATCATAGGTTTCATTGCCCCTGTTCAACTGGCCGTTGTTCACCGCGCCGGCAATGGGGTGGAAGTCGTAGTTTGCGGCCGTGCCGTCGGCGGCGGTGCCGTGTCCTGCGCCGTTGAGGTCGTGGGTCTGCTGCCAGGTGAGGATAGGACGGGGGCCGCCGGTGCTGTCGCCGGCCAGCGCCATCGCCTTTGTCTGCAGCGCATTGTCGCGGCGGTTGGTGTATTGCAGATAGGGATAATACTTGTAGTCACTATTACTGCCTGTGACATCGCGCGTCGTGCTGCCCTGACTGTCGATATAGCTCCAGTTAATGTATTGCAGCTGCTCTATGGAGCGTACCTGGTAGGGCTTGGAGGCCGTTCCCGGCGCATTGTTGGAGGACAGGGCGAAGGCGTCGGCAAAGAAGGGGCTGACGGTGTAGGTCAGCGCGGCGCCCTCGTGGGTCAGCGTCCAGGCATCGTTGGCCTGGGTGCCGCTGGTCAGGTGCAGACCGTCATCGGAGGTCTTGTAGGTGACGAAATTGAATTCCGGCATCTGCCGGCGCAGGTCATCGGCCGCCGCGGTATAGCGAGTGCCGGTCTCGGTGATGCCGGTGGAGAGCACAGGCTCGGTGGTGCTGCCGGCGGACCAATAGTAACCGTAGCCGTAAGCGGTGACGGTGCCGCCGTCGTCATGGGAGACACAGAGACTGCTGTTGGTCTTGTATTCGCCGTCCTCGACACCGATTGAGGAGAAATAGTATCCGTTGCCGGTGGGCTTGGACTCACATTCCCAGTACAGCAGGCCCAGAACGCCCATATCGGCAGGGGTCACCCAGTCGCCGTAATGGACGCGGCTGCCGTCGTGTCCGGCGACGATGCCGGGATAGGGGTAGGCCTTGCCGGCGGAGTCCAGGGTCTTATCGTGCTGGAAGGTATTGGCGGCGGAGACGGCGCCAAAGCCACCCAGCCGGGTGGCCATGCCGCGCAGGGCCGGCTCATTCACCGGAGCCGCGCCGGATCTGTCCGTGTACTGGTATAGGTGAACGCTGTCTACAAAGCGGTATGTGCCGCCGTTGAGGTAGCAGCAGCCGGATACGCCGCCGGCAGTGGGGGCAAAGCCGTGAATATCCGCATTGGGTGAAGTCATGGCTGTGGCGCAGTAGCTGGCGCGGAGGGAGCCGGTGTTGCTGCCGGCAAAGCCGCCCAGCGTCACGCCGCCGCCGTTGATCGTGCCGATCTCAATGTCGGCCATGGCGTAGCACTGCTGGACGACGCCGCTGTTGCCGCCCGCGAAGCCGCCGGCGCAGAGCGTGGCGTACAGGCTATTGGCGAAAAGGCGCGGTGCGCTGACGCCGGAGGCGCGGACCGTACCGCTGTTGCGTCCCACCAGGCCGCCCAGATACAGGATACTGCCGTGACGGGCGTCGCCGTTCACGGAGAAGCCCGCGGCGGCGCAGTTGTAGACCGTGCCCTCGTTGCAGCCGGTCAGGGCGCCGATGCAGGCGGTTTGCAGAGAGAGCTGACCTTCCAGAGAAACGGTACGATCCTTATTGGCGGTGAGCAGTATGATATTGCGCAGGGTGCCCCGGTTCAGACCGAACATACCGGCATAGCTGGTGCCGTCGGTGTTGACGACGCCGGTAAAGGAGGGCGCTGCGATGGTATAGCCGCCGCCGTCGTAGGTGTGGATGAAAGGCTTGCCGTCCGCGGCACCGATAGGCGGCTGCGTGTGTACCATGAGACGGGCGTAGCTGTTGTAGTCGATGGGGCGCTCCTGCCGGAAGACGGCTGTCTTGTCCAGCAGGGTACGGTAGGTGTCGTAATACAGGCTCAGGTCGTGCAGATGACGGGCCGTGCGGATGCCAACCTCCGCCGGGGCGCTGGGCAGGGCGGCGCTCTGGATCACGCGGCAGGCGAAGTGGGGATTGAAGAAGTAGGAGATGTCATCCACCGTCACCTGACGGTAGAAGGTGGGGGACACCTCATTGGTATAGACCAACTCGTCGGGCAGGAGTACCAGCCAGTATTCGCTGTCGAGTTTGATGGAATTCCGCAGGGTGGCGGTGCGTGCCGTATCGCCCAGGGTATAGGCAACGGTGATGGCGTCCGTGGGCTGGGCGCGGTAGACCATGCCGTAGCCGTCGTCCACGACGGTGCCGCCGGAACGGAGGGTGGAGCGGTTGGCACCCAGGAAGCCGTAGGTGCCGTCGCTGTATTTTTCATAGTAGGCCAGCGCGCCGGACTCGAAATCCGCCTGCCAGTCGCCGTAGTGGGGCAGACCGGTGAGCCGGGGGTAGGAGTAGGTGCTCAGGCCCATGTTGTCCATGAGGTTGTAGGCCACGGTGTCGCTTGTCTCCGCGGTAAAGGCGGTGCCCAGGACCTTTACGCCCTCTGCGCGGTTCTGGCCGCTCCATTCGGCGTAATTGACGAAGCTGGTGCCGGACAGATCGTTCCGGCTGTGGAACAGGTAATAGACAGTGTCTATGTCGGCGGGAGCCGTGCCGGCAGCGGGGGGCTTGACGGTGGAGTAGGTCAGCTTCATGTCGGTGCCCAGGCGGACGCAGGCACTGTAACAGGCCTTGAGGCTGTCGCCGCCGGAGAGCTCGCCGCCGGAGAGACCGGCGGTGGTGCCGGCGCTCTGGAAGCCGGCGGCGTAGCAGTTGGACAGGGCGATATTGGCGGTGCCGTTGCAGGCGCCTATCAGGCCGCCGGCGACGCCGTTATTGGCGGCGGCGTACAGGTAGCAGTCCGCGTAGGAATGGTCCACAGTCAGAGCAGCACTGTCCGTATTGCCCACCAGGCCGCCGGCATAGCGGACACCCTGAATCACGGTAGCCGCGAAGCTGCGGCGGATGGTCAGCGTGCCGTCGCAGCGGCCTGCCAGACCGCCCGCCGTGCTGCCGCGGAGCCAGATGTCCTGTTCGGTCTTGGCGCTGAGTTTGTCGCGGGTGGGACTGAGATACACCTGACAGTCGAGGATCTCGGTCTCGCCGCTGAGACGGCCGGCCAGGCCGCCGGCATTGCCGGAGGCGGTGATGTCGGCGCCGCAAAGGCGCAGGTTTTTCAGCGTGCCGGAGAAGGCGGCAAAAAGACCGCCGTCGCCGGTGGTGTTCACGGTCAGACCGTAAATGACCGGGTGGTAGACCTGACCGTTCACGGTGGCCTTGCTCTCGCAGTAGGTCAGGCGGCTGTTGGTGATGGGCGTGAACGTGCGGGAGCCGTACAGGCGGTCCCAGCCGTCGTCGGCGTTTTCGTTGACAAATTGGATATCCTGCTCCTGCACGGCGCGGGTGATGCTGTCGGGCAAGCGGGAGGCCGTGTCCAGATTTTGCAGGTGGCGGGCGTAGGTAACAACGGCGGTGTCGCCGCCGCGAACCTCGGCAAACAGACTGTTGGCGGTCAGCGTGCCGGAGGCGGAGTCCACCAGACGGTTCTCACACGTCACCTCCACGGTGATGGTCAGGTCCGCGCCGGGGGTCAGATTTTTGTTTTTGAAGCGGGCCTGCTGGCCGAAGCGCATACCGTCCGTCAGAGAGTCCAGGACCATGGTGGCGGTGTAGGTGAGATAGTCGGTCTTGACCTCGCTGCCGGTCAGCTCGATGCGGGAGGTGCTGTGGACGCCGTCGGAGACGGTCACATAGAAGTGCAGCGGCTCCATAGGCGTGTCGCAGGTGACGCGCAGAAGAAGCTGCTCTTTGTTGATGATCTCCATATGGGGCGTCAGCTTGCCGGTGATCTCGGACTGCACACTGTCGCCGCCGTAATAGCCCACGGTGGCGCCGGCGCTCAGCCGGCCATCACGGAACCGCAGGGGATTGAAGCTGTCAAAGTCGTAGGTCAGGTTTTTTTCACTGTAAAACACGGCGTAGACGCTGCCGCTGGCGGGGTCGAGCTCGATCACCCAATGGTTGTCCCACAGCTGGCGGTCCACCTGATCCTTCGGCAGGATGGCCGCGGCGGCAGAGCCTTCGCCGGTCTTGGCGGCGGAGGTCACATAGTACAGGGAGGTTTTCCTCTCGGCGGCGTCCAGCGGTGTGTTGTTCAGGGGCTGCAGATCCTCCGCATAGCAGTCGGAAATGCGGCCATTGGCCAGCAGCTCGGACAATTTGTTCTGGGCGGCGTGGTAGACGATCTCCGCCTTGGCGTCCAGTTCTGTCTGGCGCAGGTCGCGCTGATGGCGGGTGATGGGGATCATGGCCAGGCCCAGCAGCACGATCAGGATGGCGACCGCGATGAGGACTTCGGACAGCGTAAAGCCGGAATTATTCTGTTTTGAGAGCTTTTTTTGCATAACACAATCGATACGCTGCCCCGCAAAGGGACGCGGGCGGAAAAATGGTGGGGACGCAGTCAGGGCATCAGCTCGAAAAAGATGAGGTGAAGCACGGTTTTGTACTGCGCTTTGTCGGCGTCATACTGCACGTCCACGTTGGAGAGGAAGTTGACATTGGCGCTGGCGCTCAGCGCGTCGATGATCTGGCGGGACTGGGCGTAGGAAGCGGTCTGGTAGGTCAGCGTCACGGGGCGCAGCACGAGATAGCCCTCCTGGGTGGTGCCCTCGGTGCAGTCCACCTCGTATTGCAGGGTGGCGGCCATGAGCTTGTCCAGCTCGGTCATCAGGGCCTGGTCGTTGTCGTACTGGGGCAGGGCACGCTCCTGGCCGGAGGCCTTGATGGCGGCAATGGCCTGCTGCATCTGCTCCAGCTGGGCCAGACGGACACGGTCGGTGTCCAGCTCGGCCTGCTCGATGTCGGTGTTGGTGCGGAAGGAGGTTATCTGGCGGTCGATGGGCTCCAGAAACAGCTTGCAGTAGCCCAGGACCAGCACCAGCACCACCAGGACCAGCAGCAGGGTCTTTTCCCGCTTGGTAAGCTCGCGGTTCATTGAGACACCTCCTCCGGCTGGCGCAGTTCGATGCGGACGGTGAAATCCATGATGGTGGCGGCCTTGCCCTCCTCCGTGGAGGCGACGCTGAGGGAGACGCTGTCCACGATGGGGGAGAGGCGCAGGCGGGCGAACATGGCGGAGATCTGGTCCAGGGTCATGCCGGACATATCCACGTTCATGGTGTTTTGGGTGATCTGGAGCGCCGTGAGGGAGCCATGGCTGAGCATCTCCTGCTCCAGCAGGTCCAGGGCCGCCTGACGGTCCACGGCGGCGGGGATGTCCTCGCTGCCGGCGGCGGTCATCCAGTCCATGGAGTAGGTGCGGTATTCCAGCAGGACGCGGTCGTAGTCGGCCAGAGCCTCCTGGGCGCTCACATACTGGGTGTGGACGCGGTCGTAGGCGGCCTGGGCCTTGTCCAGACGGCGATACTGCTGGAGCACGCCGAAGTTGACCACAACGGTTACCAGCGCCGCAATGGCCAGAATACCGATGAGCAGGGTCCGGCGGTCACGCTGGCGGTCCTCCTGCAGGTTCAGGTTGATGCCGGTCTTCTGGGGGCACTTTATCATTTTTCGCGCGGGCGCGGCAGTGCGCGTATCCACGGTGATGCCGTTCTTTTCCGCGATCATTGCAGACCTCCTCTCAGTCCCTCGTCCACGCCGCCGATGGCGCGGAGATACATCCACGGCTCATCCAGGGCCACATCGTCGCCCAGCAGCTCCTGGGCGGTGTGCAGGTGCAGGTGCGTGGTCTCGGCCAGCGCCTGACGCAGGGGGACAATATTGCAGCCGCCGCTGCACAGGCACAGGTCAGTGAGCTCCTGCTGCCGGTTGTTGTAGTTGAAGAAGTTGACGGCCTTCATCACCTCCACGGCGATGCGGGCGTAAAACGATTGGGCATAGTCGGAGGAGAGCACGTCGTTGTAGTTTTGCAGCACATAGCTGTGGGCCACATGGATATCCACGCCGCAGTGCTCCGCTACCAGCTGTTCCAGACGGTTCAGGCCCAGGTCGATCTCCCGGCGGCTTTCGAAGAAGGCGCCGCGGTAGATGTAGAGATAGGCGGCGGTGTGGCCCAGGTTGACGATGCACATATCCCGCTGGGGCAGGCCGGTGCGGCGGTAGTAGGCCGCCAGCACGCCGGCGTAGGCGCACTCACTGGGGGTGAGGACCTGCAGCTTGAAGCCGGCGCGGCGCATCATGGCGCGGTAGCGCTCCGCCGTCTCCTTGAGCATGGCGCAGGCCAGCAGCGTCATTTCGGTGGGATAGCCGTCCTGGTCGCGGAGGATGTCGCGCATGGAGTAGTCAAAGTAGTACTTGCTCTTTTCGTCCGTAAGGAAGTCGCGGAACTCGTAGGGCAGGTTGTAGCGCAGCTGCTGCTCCGTCATGGCGGGCATGGTCAGCTCGCGGGTAAAGACCTCGGTGGAGGGCAGGACCACGGCGGCGTTGGTCAGGGGAATGCCGTTGTCCCGGGCGGCCTGGCGGAGGAAGTCCGCCATGGCGTCCATGGACAAGATCCTGCCGTCAGCCACCATGTTGTCCGGCAGGGGGGCCATGGCGGCCTTTTTCAGCGTACTGCCGGCGAAGTAGGCCAGCTTAACGCTGCTGCCGCCGATATCAATGCCAACGATCTTCTTCAAAACAGAATACCTCGCTTTCTTGGAGATGGGGGCTCACAGCAGGGAAAGATACCAGTCGATAAGGTTCTGGCCGAACAGGGCGGCGCACCAGGCGGCCAGCGCGATGCCGGGGCCCCAGGGAAGGCTCTGCTGTCCGCGCTTGGCGCGGACAAGGCCCCATAGGATGCCGACGACGCAGGCCAGCAGCAGGCACAGCAGGTTTTTCTGCCAGCCCAGAAACAGCCCTGTGAGAAACAGTAGCTTGATATCGCCGCCGCCCATGGCGTCGCGGCGGAGCAGCTTCTCCATCAGCAGCGCCAGCAGTAGGACGCCGCCGCCCACGGCGACGCCGCCGATGAGGCCGTCCAGCGCCCGTTTGCCCGGGTCCGGGACAAAAAACAGGGTGACGATAAAAAGCACAACGCCGACCGCGATAAAGCGGTCGGGGATGATGTACCCCTCCAGGTCCGCGAAGGCGCAGGCCAGCAGCAGGCAGGCCACGGCCCAGGCTTCGAGGGTCCGGAGGGAGATATCATAGCGCAGCAGCAGCGACACGAACACCAGCGCGGCCACCGCTTCGCCCACCGCGTGGCGGGGGGAGAGCTTCGCGCCGCAGTAACGGCAGCGGCCATGGCTGAACACATAGCTGAACACCGGCACAAGATCGCGGGGCGACAGCACATGGCCGCAGACGTCGCAGTGGGAACGTCATATCACCCAGACCGCCACGCTGATAATGCGCTTTCAGTTCATCGAGATTCGGATAGTCGGGCAGGTAAAGGCCGAAGTGTTCGGGACGGCAGAAGGCATCCAGATAAGTGAAGACAGGATTGCCCTCTACTTTACCCGGGTCTTGTACGCGCAAGTGATCGGGATCGGTGTACATGCCCTTTACTTTCTTTTGTATTTCGTCGGCAGAGTCGGAAAGGTAGATACAGTTACCCAGGCTCTTGCTCATTTTGGCTTTTCCGTCTGTTCCGGGAAGGCGCAGACAAGCAGCATTGTCGGGCAGAAGGATTTCCGGTTCAACCAGTGTTTCGCCATAGATATAGTTGAAGCGACGAACGATTTCGCGGGCTTGCTCCAGCATTGGCTCCTGGTCTTCACCTACAGGGACAGTCGTTGCCTTGAAAGCTGTGATATCTGCTGCCTGACTGATGGGGTATGTGAAGAACCCCACGGGAATGCTGGCATCAAAGTTGCGTAGTTGGATCTCGGCCTTCACAGTAGGATTGCGTTGCAGACGGCTCACAGTTACCATATTCATGAAGTAAAAGCTCAGTTCGCATAACTCGGCAATTTGTGATTGGATGAAGATAGTGCTTTTCTCCGGATCCAGTCCGCAAGCCAGATAGTCAAGGGCCACTTCGATAACGTTCTGACGTACCTTTTCCGGATTGTCCACATTGTCTGTTAATGCTTGTGCATCAGCAATGAAGACAAATATCTTGTCATACAAGCCGGAGTTCTGTAACTCCACTCTTCTTCTCAATGAGCCTACATAGTGTCCTATGTGCAGGCGTCCTGTTGGGCGGTCGCCCGTGAGGATGATTTTCTCTTTAGTCATATCTATGATTTTCTTTGTTTTTTGCTTTCGTGAATTTTAATATGACTGCAAAGATACCGATATTTATCGAAACCTCAAGGGAAAGCTGTTTCTTTCCGCTTCACATAGAGCTTATGCGAACCTCGTCCGTTGGTGGTAATGCATGTTTCCGGCGTTTCGCTCCAGTGTTTCAGCTCCTTGGCGGCGGTGTTTCGCAGCAGACCGGTTAGTTGGCAATAGTCGTTCACTCTCATATAAGGATGCTCTTCCAGATATTTTTGTGCCAGTTGCAACCGTTGTTCCGGCGTGTACTTTTGGGATGAGCGGCCGGGCTTTATCTCCGAGCGGTTTAATATGCAGCGCCTTCCGGTTTCTTCGATGAACTGACTGTCGGCGCGGAAATTAATATTCTGTATGCAGATGCTCATTGCATTTCGTCGCTGTCCCTTTTTCTCGCCCGACTCCCGTTCTTTGCCTTTGCGTAATCCCAGTGCTGGTGTGAAGATGCCTAACCCGTCTACCTTTACCGAGTTGCCTTGTGCCATTTGGTAGCCAAAGCACATCACTCCGATAAGGATAATTTTCGGCCGCTGCTGAAAGAACGAAC
>OGZL01003419.1_pt1 | contig 11103 bp, 8 predicted proteins | sample 1576761 | NCBI WGS metagenome assembly OGZL01 (sample SAMEA3541595, study PRJEB24748) | human gut metagenome | biome: human gut; feature: human-associated habitat; material: faeces | place: China | collected 2012
CATTATGGCACAGCTGGGCTATGAGCCGAACTTTGAGGCCGAACCGGTGGAGGCGATGGTAAACACGATGTGCAAAAGCATTTATGCAACATTCTCTCAATGCCTTATATGGCACATTCAGTTCCTCTTCTCTGTACAAACCTTCAATTTTACCGGAAAGGGACAAATGCTTGAAGAAAAATGCCATTGCAGCATCCAGCAAGTTGAATATATTGCCTGTCACACGCTGATTATCTAAAAATTCATCTTTTGTCGTTCCTTTGAACCGGGCTAAACGGAGCAGACATTGGGGATAATGGTAGAAGTTTCGTCCGAATAGGACAACGGAAGCATTGTTCAGCTTTCCATCATTCAACAAGTCAAATTTTTCAAGGATGGTTCGGACATCCTCCTGCATAGAACCTTCCGGCAAACGTCCGCCTCTGATTCCTCCACGTACTGCGCCCAAGATTGCCGTTTCGTCAAGGTCGGATATTTTCAAGCTGGGATTTTGCATGGAATCCCAAGCATAGGTTCCGCCTCGCTGCATAACCAACAGGTTGTATATACCCTGCGGCATGGCAGATGTAACGCTCTCTATCCGTTGATAAGCCCTCCCCTTATAGGTGAACGGGCGCATATATCGTTGTTCTTCCGCTGATAAAGCTATAACACTTTTGTTCGTTCCCGGAATGTCTGTATAGGATATATCAATGGTCGCAAACGGCTCGATTCGTCTGATGGTTTCCGCAATATCGCGCTTCGTCTTGTCGCTCACTTCCTGACCGATAATCTTTCCCTTGTCGGTTACACCGAACAGCACCGTGCCGCCCGTACCGTTCAGGAAGGCACAAAGAGTTTCCATTCCACGCTCCAACTGCCCGGTAGTTTCTTTGAACTCAACTGTCCCGCCTTCGGCTCCGGCAATCAGTCCGTTCAATATTTCGAGGTTATCTATTTTCATCCGTCATTGATTAATATTTGCAAAGTTAATGATTTTAATCGGCTTTCCGGCAGATAATAGAGTGATTGTAAATGAAGAAGGATAAGAAACCGTATAATCCGGCCGCTTATCCTTTGTTTGGCATTCGTTTATCTCCTCATCCGCTCCAATTCATCGTCATGTCGCATCTTCGCGTTCAGTTTGTCCTGCATCTTTTCAAGGAAGTAGGTGCGACTGTCGCTTTTCCTGCGTTTGATGTCCGTATAGAAGCGGTAGCAGTCTTTGGACTCCACACCGAAAAAGGAATAGAGGACAGGAGCAAGCTCTTTCAGCGTAGCCTTGCCGCCATTGATGCAGCCGGTGGCGTAGAGGGCATAGATTAGTTCTACCAACTCGACGGCATTACCGGTCCATTGCAAGGCTGGGACTGTGGCTTTGGTTTCGGATGTGGATGTTAGTGGTGGCACGGAGGTAATTGCAGAAGCGGATACCATCTTCTGCATCTTTCGGATGAAGGATAACGCCTTGCGGATATACACAGTGACGACATTCTCCTCCGATGCCGACAAGTTCTGCGGATGGTGCTGTAATTCGATTTCGGCAAAAGCCAACGCCACAATAATATGCTTGGCATCATTGCCGCCGTAGCACAGGTTTATTACTTCCTGCACGAATCCGCCGTATGCCGTTTCCGTGCTACCGTTGTCTTTTCCGTTTATCAGGGCGAAAAACTGTGTTTCCGCCAGTATGAGATGGTTCATTATCTTTTCTGTTTTGAGGGTTTACACTTGTTTATCAGTGTGCGCACACTGATATATGGGCAAATCATAGCCCTAAACACGAGAAAAGATTGTGAGAAAATTGTACTACATTGTTTTTCAGAAAGATAAAATTCAAAAATAATTTTATCCTTGATTGCATCCCTTGTGAAATGTGTTCAGATTCTGAACATGTGTTCACTTTCTGAACACGGAAATTCCGCCAAGATGTTCATAATCTGAACATTTTATGCCCGTGGCTCTTTATGATAGATAAGCCGGATTACTCCGTCCCTATAAGTTTTGTTCTCCATAAGCCGCCAGTCATTCATAGGTAGTGCTGACTTGAAAAAATGCGCTCCGTTTCCGTCGATGGTTGGAACAACGTATAGTATGATTTCATCTATCACGTTCATCCGTAACAGTCCGTTGGCATATTCGGTATTCCCGGCAGTTACTTCCAACAAATGGCAAATGCTTCCACCTTCCTCTCTCCATTCTTGAAGCACGGATACCGAATAGTCGGATGTCAGCTTATACAGGGCATTGGCACGTATTTCATCCATACCGTAATCTTCGGTTTGAAGCAACCGCTTCCGGGGATGCAGTTTCATCGGACAGCCATCTATTGAGATAACGGCAAGTAATTGTATTTTCGCCATAACGTATTTCCTTTCCTTTTTGGCGAGGCAAAAAAGTAGCGTGCAATTCACACTACCTTCAAGCGATGGCTCTGGTAAAGCCTTTACGGAGAGTACGTGAATGCACGCTATGCGTAAGCATAGCATAAGCATCACGCAATCGTCTCCGTAGTTTCAATTTACCAGATTTTCGCTCGAAACGCCTTGCGGTCTTATGTCTATATCATCGGCGAAAAGTTACCCGATCGCCTGCTATTTTCTGAAATACAATTGCAAAGTTAATCAATTATTGCCATTTACAGCCATACTCCGGTCAGTTTTCTTCATTCAATCCATACTCTACCAATTTATTATACAGCGTTGTCCTGCCGATACCCAGTATCTTTGCAGCCATTTTCTTGTTACCGGCTGCTTGTTTCAAAGCACGCAGGATACGTCCTCTTTCTTCATCCCCGCTCTTCAATGTAAAACAAGCGGAAGTAGCGGACGGTTCATTGTCAAGTTCCAAATCGGCTTCGGTTATCATATCGCCTTCTGATTGCAGGACTGCCGTCTGTATCTTCTGTTTCAACTCGCGCACGTTGCCCGGCCACGCATGGGCGAGCAGGGCATTACGGGCAGATGCGGCAAAACCTTTTACTTTACGTTCCAACTCACGGTTTGCCATTTCACGGAAGAACTCGGCCAATGGCATGATGTCTTCCGGGCAGTTGCGCAAGGGCGGCATGGTTATCACATACTCCTGCAAGCGATAGAGCAAATCCTGCCGGAACCGCTTTTCCGTTACGGCTTTCTGCAAATCCTCGTTGGTTGCAGCCACTATCCTCACGTTGGCTGTTTTGTCCTCCTTTGCACCGACGGGACGGTAACGGCGTTCCTGTATGGCGCGGAGCAGCATCTGTTGCATCTCCATTGTTAGGTTGCCCACTTCGTCAAGGAACAGCGTGCCGCCATCCGCTTCCAGAAAATACCCCGTCTTGTTTGCTTCGGCACCCGTAAACGCACCCTTGACGTGTCCGAAGAAGGCGGATTGTATCAATGACGGGGACAAGGCTCCGCAGTCCACTGCCACAAAAGGTTTATCGGCAAGTTTGCTTTGTTGGTGTATATGTTGTGCGATATGTTCCTTGCCCGTACCGTTCTCGCCCAGTATCAGCACGCTCATCCGGGTGGTGGCTACAAGGCGCACACGTTTCTTGATTTTCTGATAGGCTTCGCCCTGCCGGACGAATATCGGAATGTTCCATTGTAGTCGCTTTTCATGTTCTTTTTGCAGGGTGCGGATAAGCGGTATCAGTTTATCCTCCAACAACTGTTTCTGTATGTAATCCTTTGAGCCGAGCTTCATACTTTCCACTGCCGTATGCACCTCCCCGTAATTGGTCATAACGATAAACACCTGCTGTTTGTCGTTGGCACGCATCCACCGTAACAACTCTATGCTTTCACCGTCGGGGAGGCGTAGGTCGGCAACGACAATATCATCCACCTCTGACTTTGCCAATAGTTTCTTGGCAGTGGCAAGATTATATGCCGACATAGTATCGAAGCTGTCTTTCTTCAGCAGGTTGCAGACATAATCGTTATAGACGGGGTTGTCCTCAATCACAAATACTTTCATCCGACAACCTCCTTTCCTTTTGCGCAAGTTCTATGATAACTGTTCCCATACGAAGCATGGCATCCACGCATTTCCGCAATTCCATTTCGGAACATTCAGATTCTTGATGCAGCAGTTCATACAGGTTCCACAAGGGTTTGTCAGCACGGATAACAGCCCATGAACTTCGCTGACGGTGCATCCATTCGTCCAACGCCTTGCGGTCATTCCTCTCCATGATTTCCCGGACAGCCTGCATATCCTTTTCTGTTTCGGTTATCAAACGGTCGAGCATCGCCCGTTTGTCACCATATGCAAGCAGAGAGGACAAGTCGGGAAGTTCATCCTTGTCCGTACTTGTCAAAAGGCATTTGTCTGATACAGCAACCAGTTCGGAAATGGAAAATGGCTTGAACAGGCAGGCGGTAAATCCATTTTCCAACAGCTCCTCTTCGCTGCAACTGCCGGAGGCGGTCGCCACGACAATGGGAATCTCTTTCGAGTTGCTGACACTTGACGAGCGTAACAACTCCAACACCTCATAGCCGTTAATCTCCGGCATCTTCATATCGGTTATCATGAGGTCGTATGTGTGCTGCCGCATGGCTTCCATTGCATCGCCAATAGTGGTGAACGTGTCGCAATGCACACCTATACCAGCATACATTTCCTTTGTCATGGATAATACCATCGGATTGTCGTCCAATACGATGACAGAATAAGGTCTTTCTATATGAGCCAGACTTTCTGCGGCTGTCTGTTCTTCAAAACCAATATCGGCAGTGTTCATTGGCAACTCCACAGTAAAACGACTGCCTTCTCCTTTTTCGCTTTCCAAGCGTATAGTGCCGCCAAGCATCCCGACTATCTGTTTCACAATGCTTAACCCCAATCCGAAACCGTCTTGCGTGGCGGCGTTGGAAAGCCGCTCGAACGCTCCGAACACTCGCTGTTGTTCTTCCGCACTCATGCCGGTTCCGGTGTCCTCTACTACAAGGGTCAGCCTATTGCCGTCATAGCTTATGACAAGTGAAACGCTTCCGGCATTCGTGAACTTGACGGCATTGCCCAGCAGGTTGTCGCATATCTGTATGATGCGCTCCTTGTCGCCATTCAGGATAATACCCTCCGGGCACTCGATGGTAAGTTTAAGATCTTTTGCTTCTGCTTGTTGCGTAAACTCCGTTTGCAACAGCTCCGCGATGTTTTCCAAACGAAACGGACGGACATTCGCCTGTTCCTTGCCGCTGTCCAAGCGGAAGAAGTCAAGCAGGGAGTTGAGCATGTCGGTCATTCTCTTGGAGGCTTGCAGGATATTGTCCGCATAACCGCTTATCTTTTCTTCTTCGTTGTCCTGCATCAGTTCCGCATATCCATGTATGGCAGTCAGTGGTGTGCGTAGCTCGTGGGTGATGGTGTGCATCGCTTTCTTACGTGAGGCTATCAACGATTCGTTTTGTTTTACGGACTTTTGCAGTTGCCCGATTAAATCTGTTGTCTTACGTTTGTACTGCTTGATGCGGGTGGCATAGCGGTGAATGATGATGTATGAAATAATGAGCAACAGCAGCATGACACCCGTTATGATACCTACCTGCAAGAACGACTTTTCACGCATAGCGGATATTTCCGCCTCACGTTCCTGCAAGTCAGCCTGCACCTTGTGGTCCATCTGCTGAATAAGGGTTTGCAGTTGGCGGTTCAGTTCCGCATTGCGGCTGGCAAGGCTGTCGGCATATTCCGACAGACGATGGCTCTGGGCACGTTGTTGCGCTATCATATCACGGTTCAGTGTGTAGAGCATCGTGGTGGTCGTCGTCGGAGGTGCTTCCTGTTTCTTGCCGAACAACCCGAGAAAACCTTTCCTCCTCTGTTTCTTCGGCTCTTCCTGCCTGCTCGTTTGCACTATCACCGGCACCTGCTTGGCTATCCGGCGGTTGATGTCCGCCTGTTGTTCCAGAGCCTCCATGATGGCGCACAGCCGCTTTTCCTTGTCCTCCAGCAAGTGGCGCACGCTGTCTATGCGCACCGATTCGTAATGGCTCTTGAAGCGGCAAAGCATACTATCCACCGTCATCCGTTGCCGCCGGTATGCCGCCACATCCTTATCGTCCCATTCCAGCACCGACTCGCCCAAAAGAGACAACTCCACCACACCCACATACGCATCGTGTGTTTCCTTGCGGAAGCGGTTGATTTCACGGTTCTCCCGTTCCAGCAACTCCAAGTCGCGCCATTCTCCGAGCCACGTGCAGATGATGCCGCCCACCAGCAGGACTATCAACAGATAGCCTGCGGCAAGCAGCTTGCGGAAATGCTTGGTAGTGGTAACGAATTGTTCGCTCATTTGCTGTTTGTGTAAATACCGTTATTTAAAATACGCATATAGGTCGTGGAACTTCGCAGGTTCATGGATGAGAATGGCGGCCATGCTGCCTATGACCGCCACCAGAATTATATATCCGAATAGAATTCTACTCCTCAATGAAACAACCATTCTTCCCTTATTTACAATTGTTATAATTATTAAGGCATCTGACCACCGGCGATAGGTGGAATTTCTGTTAGTATGGGATTTCTCGGGATTGAGTTAAAAATTCTTTGGCCACGTATGGCTTGACTTGGAGGAGCGTTTTCATTTACATCAAGCCGATAACATCTATCGTTAAATGTTATAATTCCCCAAATACCAATGGTTCCTGGGATTCTCGCCAATCCTTCAGTAGGTTTAAAAAGAACAACATTATCTATTATTTGATTTTTAACCGCCCGATTCCATGATGTTTTAATACTATTGTTAGGCGTTGGAATATGAGCAACATACCTAATGCCATTGTGCCTAAAACTGGCCATATAACACCCCGAAAAACCTGAACTTAAAGTATCTATGCCATTTGAAGCAACGACTGCTATTCTATCCGCAATATATATGACACAGGCATAGTCTAATCTAAGAAAACGATAGTTACGGGTATATCCTTTTATTTGAAATGTCAAATTACTTTGCGTGACAAACGGACGGGTCAAACCTACATTATAAATATTTTGATAATGAAACCGTGCAATATTTGTCATTACTGCTTGACTGTTTGGCAATCTTAATGCTTGAATCAAATTCATATATTTACTTACTGTTACTTTCGTTTGTTATAGGCTCGATACATGATGCCATTATATCCATCAGTTTAGACAGACCTTCGGTCTGCGGCTGCTGACTGGCTGTCACATGTATCTGGTATTTTGCCGTTTGGTTGGTCATGCGGGTGTTCTCGCGGGCGGTCGTGACTTTGCCGCTGATTTCCGCATTTATAAACCAATGTTTTGCAGAAGCTTTTGCCTCTACTTCTGCGTTGGTAGTGCTTTTTACGTTTGATGTATCGGTAACCTCCATCTGGAAATCGACATCCACGCGATCTATGAGCAGGGAAGGAATAGGCACCAATCCTATAAACGGAGCCTTGACACTTTGTGACATTGTTGTCATTTTTCCATCCTGCTGTATCGGTCTTTCGACATCGAATTCCAATATACGCGCTTTATTGCCGCTTTTACCATCAAATGCAATTTGCTGGTAGAAATTCCATGCTGTCGCTGCCAATTCCTGTTGTGCTTCGGCTGCTGCAATAAGTGGAGCTGCAATAAGTTCCCGCATGGGAAGCCCCTTGAATTTGTCAGTCACGTTTGAATCTGCTTTAAGAACTGGAGAAGTTTCTCTGTTTTGAGTCTCTTCCAATGCAGCGGAGATAATTTCTTTCGCCTGTCCGCTTACATTTTCATTCAAGTTTTCCGCATTTTCTTGTTGCCCTTGGTTCTTTATTTCTTCTGCCATAACATTTGAATTTTAAAATTGTTAGATATTTTTTACAAAATCGTCAATAATTCGGGAAATGCTCTCCGGAGTCTCCTGAACCTTAAAATTGACGCAAACCTCCATGACATCATCCGCATCCGGTTTTATGTTGCTCATCTGCATCTGGAGATTGGCTCTTTGTGGGCTGGATAACAATAAGTTGTTTTCTGGAATCTGTGATTCCACGCTTCCGACCTTCGCCTTGAACTTTATCTGCACATTATCCATCGCAAGATAATGATGGGATATCAAAGCTATAAGTGGAATATCAATAGTCTTGTCTCCAACCATGATTTTTTTCGATTGGAACGTATTTGCGTTATTTGCATTTGTTCCTTCAAAAAGTCTGGTCAGATTTTGTATCTGATGATTCTGCAATGTATCTTGTGCACAGTTTACGGCGTATTGCAAACCATTCATAATATCAGAGAATGAATTGGTTTGAACACTGTCCGGCTCATCGTCATTATTTTTCTTGTCTCTGTGAAAAAGTCCCATGTTTTTAATTTAATTACTTGATTTGTTGCCTTTAATGAGCACCAATCTTGGCAATGTCCGGCTTACAGCTTCCATATTTACACTGGAGTCTATATTATTATTAACAATGCCTTGATGCCAAAACCTATATGGTGGATTCTCCGTGTGTTCCATCACGTCCTCCTTTCTTTATTGGGGTTATACTTCGGTTCTTTCCGTTGCGGACGGAACATTTCCGCCCGCAACAGCTTACTGCTTCCTCAAGGTAGGCAATGCTCCGTTAAGTTCGTAACGCCACTTTGAGCCTGCGTTCTGCAAGGCGGTGTTCATGGCATCAACGGCGTTCTTCCAGGTAACGCCAGTGCCGTCCACCTTCGTGGCTTCGGTGCTTTTCTTATTGTAGCCGATACCTTGTTCATGATTGTTCTTCCAATAGCAGGCGGTCATCACGTTGGCGTAGTTATTTCCCAAAAAACCGCCGATATGTACATAGCCAGTGCTACTACCCGTACTGGTTACGTTGCCCGTGGCATAGCAGGCAAGGAGGCTGCTTCCTGCGTTCATTCCCACCAGACCGCCGCCAGCGATATTCTTTTTGGGGGCTATTTCTATGGTCACGTTGCCCGTGGCATAGCAAGCGGTCAGGGTGGCACTCGAATTCGTCTGACCTGCCACGCCGCCGACATCGACCGTTCCCTTCACTGTGGCCGAGGAGCTGCATCCGGTGATGGAACCGCCTATTTGAACACCCACCACACCGCCGACATACACCGTGCCGCTGACGCTGCCCGACACCGAGCAGTTTTCAATGGTGCCCCAGCCAGATCCTACCACGCCGCCAATACTGCCGCCATATATTTGATTGCTTGTTATCTGTACGCCCTCCATCACCACGTTCTTCACCGTACCAGCTCTATTGAGCCTGCCGAACAGACCCGCAAATTCGTCATTTGTCGTAAAGGTCAGCCCCGTAATGGTATGGCCGCCACCGTCGAAGGTGCCTTTGTATGAGTTGTCGTAGTCTGTGCCTATCGGTGTCCAGTCTTTGCCTGTGAGGTCAATGTCAGCGGTGAGGGTAATGTTTATGTCGGTCTTACCTCCGTTCACTAATTCGGCTACATTCAGCAGGCCGTCGGCGTTATAGACCGTGTAGCTGCCGTTGCTCTCTATGGTATAGCCCAGGTCTTTTGCCGCAGCGAGGGAGACGGTGTAGGTATATTCACCGCCCGCCTGCCAGTCGGTAGCATTCTTCATCTTATAAACGAAGGTCTTGCCGTTAGTGAAGGTGCTGGTAATGAAGGCTGTGCCAGCTGCCACACTTTGCGGGGCGACGATGGCGGTGTAGGTGTTGCTGCCCTTGTCATACGGGACGATTATATCCGGGTTGTCGCCTTCGGTGGAGAGACCCGTCAACTGCACGGATGCCAGCCCCTCGGTGTAGTCCGTCAGAACGACGGTCACTCGCGCCGTGCGGTGGGTGAAGCGGAGCGTGGGGCTACCGTAGATCACCTTCTGTCCGTCGGCTACGATGAGGTCGCTGGTCTCAAAGTCTTTCTGGGCACTTTGGTTGGCTTTTACCTTTACCGCAGGTGGGGTTGTCTCGCCAGCGGTGTAGGGCCACCACGCTGTGACGGTGATGTCGTTGTGGTTGGTCCAGTAGTACGGGTCGGTGGAGGTCAGCGTGGCGCTGGTGGGGTCGGCGGTGGAGGGCGTCACGTTGTACGTCTTCACCATGCCGTCCATCAGAACTGCCACGCTCTGCACACCCGTCCAATTGCCATTCGCGGGGGCACGGGTGCCGGCGGTGGCTGTCGCGGCGGGATTCAGCCCCGTGGCGGTGAAGACGATGGGTGTGCCTTCCGCCCCTTCCGGTAGGAAGCCCGCTTCGTCCTGCGTGCAGGCGCCCAATAAGAGGGCGAGCGCTGCAAGTGCAAAAAATCTTATCCTCATAATATCTGTTATTTTATTACTCTGGTTCTTTCCGTTGCGGGCGGAACATTTCCCCCGACGGTTTACTTCTTCATCAAGGTGGGCAATGCTCCTTTAAGTTCGTAACGCCACTCTGAGCCTGCGTTCTGCAAGGCGGTGTTCATGGCATCAACGGCATTCTCCCAGGTAACGTTAGTGCCGTCCACCTTCGTGACATTGGTGCTTCCCCTATTGTAGCTGATACCTTGTTCATGATTGTTCTTCCAATAGCAGGCGGTCACGGTAATGTAGTTATCTCCCAAAAAGCCGCCGATATGTACATAGCCAGTGCTACTACCAGTACTGGTTACGTTGCCCGTGGCATAGCAGGAAAGGAGGCTGATTCCGTCGTTGAATCCTACCAGACCGCCGCCAGAGATATCCTGTGTGCGGTCTATTTCTATGTTCACGTTGCCTGTGGCATAGCAAGCGGTCAAGGTGGCACCAAAAATCGTCTGACCTGCCACGCCGCCGACTTTGATCGTTCCCTTCACTGTGGCAGAGGAACTGCATCCGGTGATGGAACCGTCCCTTTGAACACCCACCACACCGCCGACATACATCGTGCCGCTGACGCTGCCCGACACCGAGCAGTTTTCAATGGTGCCCCAGCTATATCCTGCCACGCCGCCGGCATAACCCGACCTGTGATTGCATGTTATCTGTATGCCATCCATCACCACATTCTTCACCGTAGCGGCGCCATTATTGAAATTACCGAGATAGCCGAACAGACCCGCATATTCGTCATTTGTCGTAACGGTTAGCCCCGTGATGGTATGGCCGCCGCCGTCGAAGGTGCCGGTGTATGAGTTGTCGTAGTCTGTGCCTATCGGCGTCCAGCCTTTGCCTGTGAGGTCAATGTTTTTGTCGAGGGTAATGTTTAT
>OGZL01003427.1_pt1 | contig 11091 bp, 8 predicted proteins | sample 1576761 | NCBI WGS metagenome assembly OGZL01 (sample SAMEA3541595, study PRJEB24748) | human gut metagenome | biome: human gut; feature: human-associated habitat; material: faeces | place: China | collected 2012
AAGCAGACCTTAAAATGTTTTGCGATAAATTAACTAAAGTCGCAGAGCAGATAAGTTAAAAATATAAAGGTGCAGGAGGCAAGAAATATGGGAGATTTTACTTCTGAAAAGGAGCAAAAGCTTTTGGAAAGTGAAGCAGAGGTATCTAACACAGAAGATACAAATGCAGACGAACTCACTTTTGAAGAAATATCTGGATTTTCAGATGATGATGACAACAGTGATGAAGAAAAGAAACCGAAAAAGAAATTCATTGGATATGACAAGCAAAACAAGAAGTTCTTTATCGGTAAGTTTAAGATAGGCAAGAAATTACTTATAATTATTCTTGTAATAGCAATACTTGCAGGTATATGTTCGGGACTTATTATAAAGTCTAAAAACAACAGTGCCGTAAAAGTTATGTATACCGATTCGCCGGTTGAACGTCGTACTATCACAAATACAATCACAGGTTCATCATCTATCGAGCCGAATGATTCGTATAACGTAACGACAATCAAGTCGGGCGATATAACAAGTGATACATTCAAAGAGGGTGACGTTGTTAAGAAAGGTGATAAGCTTTATCAATTTGAGGACAGCGACGCTCAAAATTCTTTGAGTACGGCAAAAAATGCACTTGCAAAAGCACAACAGGCATATGTTGACGCAGTAAAGCAAAAGGCACAGACTGTTTCTTCAAACAATATCGGTACAAAGTCTGCACAAAATGCAGTGACAAAGGCATTAAATTCGCTTAATGATACTAAAAACAATCAGTACATACAGTCAAATTCAGCAGGTAAAGTTAAAGAATTATCCGTAAAAGAAGGTGACCATATCAATGCCGGTGCAGCGGTTGCAACATTGTATGACGATTCTTATATGAAACTGAGAATACCGTTTAATGAAGTTGATGCCGAAAGTATTCAGACAGGCGCAGCCGCAACAGTATCTGTTATAGGTTCGGGCGATACGATTTACGGAACTGTTAAAGAAAAATCATCGTCAGCCGTTTCAACAGACGCACACGCTAAAGTTGTGTATGTAACGGTTGAAGTCACAAATCCGGGCGCACTTACAACAAATGATTACGGCAGTGCGGAAATAAACGGAGTTGCTTGTGCAAATACGGCACAATTTGAATATGTAAGCGAGGGAACAATAACATCAACGGCATCAGGCACACTTGAAAATCTTAATATTGCGGTAGGAGATTCTGTTTACAGCGGTCAAAAAGTCGGATATGTTAAGTATGATAATCAAAACTCGACAATGAGCAATGCACAGCTTTCATATAATGATGCGGTTTTGGCACTTGAAAAGCAAGTATTGCAAAACGATACTTTCTCACAGGATTCAAGCATAAAGAACGCACAGCTTGCACTTGACGATGCCGAACTTGGTATAGAAAAAGCACAGGACGCAGTTGACGATTATGTTGTAGAAGCTCCGATTGAGGGTACAGTCGTTAAGAAAAACTCAAAAGCAGGCGATACGATAGATTCTTCAAATGCAACAGATCCGCTTTGTGTAATTTATGATTTGTCAAGCGTTAAATTCTCTATTGACGTTGACGAAACGGAAATAGCGCTTGTTAAGACAGGTCAAAAAGCTACTGTTACGGCAGACGCGGTAGAGGGTGAATTTGAAGGTGTGGTTACAAAAGTTCCTGTAGACGGTGTAAACGAAAACGGTGTAACAACATACACTATCGAAATTCAAATAGAAAATTACGGAGATTTGTTGCCGGGTATGAATGTAAACGCTGAAATCGTTGTCGAGGAGGCTGATGATGTAATTGCTGTACCTGTAAACAGTGTAAACAGAGGCAATATCGTATTTGTAAAGGACGACGGAACAACTCACGAAAATGATGTTACGGATATTATAAAGGGTAATAAAGATAAATCGGGTAAACCGGACGGCAAGAAAGCTGATGACGGAAAACAAGCCGAAAATAAAGACAGTAAGCCACAGTCAAGCGGTATGCCTGTTGTAAGCGGCGATACACCGAACGGTGATAAATCGGATGAAAATTCGGCAGCTAAAGAAAGTGTACCTACTAATATAGATGTACCGGACGGTTACCGTGCAATTCAGGTTGAAACAGGAATTAACGATACAGACTATATCGAAATCAAGTCGGGTTTAACAGAAAAAGACCGGGTAAGAACGCTTGACACAGAATCGTCAAGTGCGAATGCGTCATTCGGTGTTCAAAATGCTCAAGAAATGTATGTAGTTCCTAATGGCAATATGGGCGGAATGCCCGGCGGAGGAATGTCAGGCGGAGGAATGTCAGGCGGAGGAATGTCAGGCGGAGGAATGTCCGGTGGCGGCGGAATGCCAGGCGGCGGAGGTATGTCCGGCGGCGGTGGCGGAATGCCGGGCGGAAGATAAAGCGGAGGTGAAGTAAAATGCCTCCATTGGTAGAAATGAAAGATGTTTATAAGATTTATCATATGGGTGATACGGAAGTTCACGCACTTGACGGAATATCTCTTACCATAAACAAAGGCGAATTTGTTGCGATAGTAGGTCAGTCGGGTAGTGGTAAATCTACTTGTATGAATATTATAGGTTGCCTTGACGTGGCAACAAAGGGTGTTTACAGATTAAACGGACGAGAAATTAATAATTACAGTCAAGATGAATTGGCTGATGTAAGAAATAAAATGCTTGGATTTATATTTCAGCAATATAACTTACTGCCGAAATTAACAGTATTGGAAAACGTTGAACTGCCGCTTTTGTATGCGGGACTTAGCGACGCGGAACAAGAGAAAAGAGCACTTGCTTCACTTGACAGAGTAGGACTTAAATCAAAAGCGAAAAACCACCCGACACAGCTTTCGGGTGGTCAGCAACAGAGAGTGTCAATAGCAAGAGCTTTAGCAGGCAATCCGTCGGTAATCCTTGCCGATGAGCCTACTGGTGCGCTTGACTCGCGTACAGGTCGTGAAGTAATGCTGTTTTTGCAGAAACTTAATGCGGAGGGTAATACGATTATTCTTATCACTCACGATAACTCGATAGCGGCGAAAGCAAAACGTATCATTCGTATAACAGACGGACGTATCGTTTATGACGGTCCGGCAGAGGGTGACGTAACAGTAATGAATCAGCACGGTGCGGGCGAAGATGCTCCCGAAGATGAAAGAGCAAAGGGGGCGACTTGATTATGAGTATTTGGAAATGTTTTCAGATGGCAATGTCAAGTATTGTCGGCAACAAAATGCGTTCAATACTTACAATGCTCGGTATTATAATCGGTATTACGGCGGTTATTGCGCTTGTAAGTCTTATGTCGGGAATGACATCGGAAATAACGGACGCATTTGAAGAAATGGGTATTGAATCAATCAATGTTTCAATTCAAGACCGTTCCGCGACAAAGGAAGTAAAGCCTGAAGAAATGGAACAGCTTGCGGAAGAACATTCCGATATTATTGCAGGTCAGTCACCGACAGTTTCAATGCCTGCATTTATAAAAAACGGCAGTGATACAATTTCAACACAGGCAACAGGTGTAAACGAATACTATCTCGGAATGAAAAAGTATAATATTACATACGGACGTGAGCTTACATATGTTGACGTTGAGAGAAAGCAGAAAGTCTGCGTTATCGGTACTTATATAGCAAAAGAAGTTTTCGGCGGTGACGCACTCGGTAAGTCTATTCAAATAACGGGTACGCCGTATGAAGTTGTCGGAATACTTGAAGAACAGGACGACTCGACAGAAAATTCTTCGGATAACTGTGTGTATATACCGTACACTTTGGCGTCATACACAAACCGTACATCAACCGTAAGCAGCTATGTTGTCTATGCGGTTGACCAGGAAAAGGTTGAGGAAGCGGTTTTGCTTTTAGAAGCACTTTGTGATAAAGATATAGGCGACAGTGATTACTATACTGTAACGTCAATGAAGTCTATGGCAGACAGTGTAACCGATATTCTTGATAAAATGGAACTTATGCTTATCGCAATCGCGGCTATATCGCTTGTTGTTGCCGGTATCGGTATTATGAATATTATGCTTGTGTCGGTTACGGAACGTACAAGGGAAATAGGTATCAGAAAATCGCTTGGTGCAAAGCAGAAAGATATACTTTCTCAATTCGTTATTGAGGCGGGTATGCTTAGTTGTTTGGGCGGTGTAATCGGTATTATTGTAGGCTCGCTCTTGGCAATACTGGCAGGTAAACTTTTGGGGATGGATATATTACCGACCCCGACATCTATTGTAGTATCGTTTACGGTTTCGGCGATGATAGGTGTGTTCTTCGGCTATATGCCTGCTAAAAAAGCAGCCAAATTAAATCCGATAGATGCGTTACGTTATGATTGATAACTCAGCGATACGAATGATTTTCTCTCGGACTGAGTTTTCTTGATTTTATAGTATGTACGATAATATTGCACGGAAAGGAAGTAAGTTATGAAGAAAATAATTTCTTTTGTTTTGGCGGCGGCTATGTCATTATCGACTTTGCCTGCATTGGCAGACTGGAACAATGACGAAGATATTATGTCGCTTTTGTCGGAACTTAATATAATGGTCGGCGATGATGACGGCAATTTAAGACTTGATGATAATGTATCAAGAGCGGAATTTGCAAAAATTGCAGTAGCGTCATCAAGCTACAAAAATACAGTAGCAACAGGTTTAAAAGTATCACCTTTTAAAGATGTTACATATACTCACTGGTCAGCACCTTACATAAAGGCCGCTGTATCAGCCGGAATTGCGGAGGGATATGTTGATTCAACATTCAGACCTGACAATACGGTATCATATGAAGAGGCACTTACAATGGTATTAAAGGTGCTTGGATACACAACACAGGATTTCGGCGATTCATGGCCTTACGGTCAAATGGGGCTTGCAAACAGTCTTGAAATTACAAAGAACGTAAATGCCGAGCAAGGCGAGGCACTTACAAGACGTCAGGTTGCAAGACTTATTTACAATACACTTGACACAAAAATCAAAGATAATCAAAGCAAACTTATAACTTCAGTGTTTGACAGTAAAGTTATTGAGGGTGTTACGATTATTGCGTCACACAACGAGGACAGCTCACTTGGTACTGACAAAATCTATACAACAGCCGGAACATTTGAATTTGACGGTAATTTTAACAGTGATTATGTCGGCAGAAAAGGCGATATTGTCGTAAAGAACGATGAAGATTTTGTGTCATTTACACCGCGTGACCAGCAAGTTGAAGAATACACCGTTTCAAACGTAATCGGTTCAGATATAATTCTTGACGGCGATATGTATAACATCAATTCAAACACAACTACATATTACAAGTCACAGGCACTTACATACGAAAATGCCGCAATGCAAGCCGAAAAAGGCGATACATTCAAGCTGTTTAAAAATTCAAACGGTTCTGTTGACTATGCAATGCTTGTTGCAAAAGACAGCGAAACAGGTACGGACAGCTTTGATAAATATGTAATCTATTCACTTCTTTCAGATGCAGTTATATGTTATAAAAACGGCAGTTTTGAACAGATTGATATAACAGACGGCACAACTTGTTACAAAGATAAGAATAAGAGTACATACGGTGCTGTAAAGAATGAAATGGCAATGGGCGACATTCTTTATGTCAAGATGGACGGAAGTAATGTTGATTACGTAAGCTATGAAAAGGGTAATATGGAAGGACCGGTCAAGGTTACAAATTCAAATTGGATCGCGAACTTCGATACAAACGGTTCGACAACGGTAATGAGAAGCGGTAATAAAGTTGACGCGTCAGAAATTCAGCTTAACGATATTATTTACTATTGTAAAGATTTGAATATGGTGCTTGCTTACACGGATAAAGTTACAGGCGTGTACGAAAAGGCGTCACCGACAAAGGATTCGCCGACAAGCGTTACAATTTCGGGTAAAGAGTATTCTGTTGAAAGCGTAGACGCATTTAATGCACTTTCATCAAGCGGAACATTTAAGTACGGTGATACCGTAACACTTCTTCTTGGCAGAAACGGCGAGGTAGCCGGAGTTGTCGGCGGAAGTGAAAGCACATCTTCACACACAACAGTGGGATTTGTTACGGAAACAGGCAAAAAAGATTTCACAAACCCTGATAATACGGTATATTCAAGTTACTATGCAAAGGTTGTTACACCTGACGGAACAGTAAATGAATATGCGACTTCATCAGATTGCAGTTCGCTTAAATGTGCTGTAGTAAATGTATCATTTACAAACGGTAAAGCAAGTCTTTCAAGAGCAAAGGGGTATGACAACGTAAGCGGTAAGTTTAATTCCGAAAAGAATAAATTTGGCGATTATACCCTTGCAGACGATGTGAAGATTCTTGACACTGCCGGAACTGCAAGCGACGACTTAGCAATGTACACAAGAATTTATCCGCAGCGTCTTGACGGTGTTACGATAAAATCTTCAAGCGTATTGTATTATTCAAAGAATAAAGCCGGTGAGATTGACGAGCTTATATTGAAAGATATAACGGGTGACGCTTATAAGTACGGTGTAATCACTGCTGCTGATTCGACAACTCATACATATACTATTGATATAGACGGTACGCAAAACACATATGCGACTGCATTCTCAACAAATGTAAAAGGTCCGCACAGATTCAGTATGGACCAAACAGGTATTGAAAGTATGCGTCAGCTTTCATCGTATCCAAGCAATATAACTTCGCTTACACGTACAGAGGCGAAAATCAATAATCAAACATATTTGCTTAGTGATAAGGTGATTGTATATCATAAAACAGATGTTAATAAATATCTGAAGATAACACTTGATGATGCTATAAACGGAAATTATAAGCTTACTGCTTATTACGATAAGGCACAGACATTGGGTGGCAGAATTCGTATAATAATAGCTCAATAAGATGAAAAACAAGCGATGAAAATCGCTTGTTTTTTTTGCGTAATATTAAAATTTTATAAATTTGACGGCAGATATATTGACATATTAAATGTCAGTGATTATAATAATAGGTAAAGAAGGCTATGTGTAAATTAAAAAAGGCGGTAGAATAAATGAATTCAGTTTTGTATTGTTTGCATAATTTGTCACAAAAATCGCATTTAAGACGTATGGAAAAGTTTACTCAGCACGGTGACACTTCGTGCCTTTTGCATACGATTGCGGTTGCGTATTACAGTATTAAAATTGCCGAGTTTTTCGGTATAAAGTACAAAAAGCGTGACCTTATAAGAGGAGCATTGCTGCACGATTATTTCCTATATGATTGGCATGACGGCGAAAAGGAGAGAAGAATACACGGTTTTACTCATCCTATGACGGCTCTTAGAAATGCTGACAGAGATTTTGATTTGACCGATACAGAACGCGATATTATAAAAAAGCATATGTTCCCGCTTACTGTAATTCCGCCGACTTGCCGAGAAGGGTGGATAGTATGTTTGGCGGATAAATATTGTTCTCTTTATGAAACATTTAAAAAAGAAGCGTACAGAAAGATAAATACAAAGATTACGGGGGACTATGCTGAATTGTATAAGGAAATACAAATGATTTAAATAAGGGGGGTAAATGATGAGTTTTTGCCAATATTTCTTGTGCTTTGCGGTATTTAGCTTTATTGGCTGGGCTTATGAAACGGTATATTACAGCATACAACAAAGAAAATTTGTAAACAGCGGCTTTTTAAGCACTTGCTTTTGCCCTATATACGGTATGGGAGCAATGCTTGATTTGATATTGCTTGGATGGATTGAAAATCCTTTGATACTGTTTTTTGCGGGAATGGTGGTTACCTGCTCGCTTGAATATTTTATATCGTGGCTTTTGGAAACGCTGTTTCATAAGAGATGGTGGGATTATACAGGTTGGCCCGGTAATATAAACGGACGTGTTTGCCTTATAGGCGGAATTGCGTTCGGTACATTTACCGTTGCACTTATTAAGCTTATTGCACCGGTGACGATTGATATGATTGGCAGCGTGAGTTTACCGGCGTTACATATTATGACGTGCGTAATTGCATTTGTGATGATTGCGGATACGGTTAAGACGGTTAAGTGTATGGATTCGTCAAAGCTCTGGTATGTGGAAAAACAAGCCGAATTTATAAACGAGCTGCGTAACGGCAGATGTGTGGGGTTGGTTAAAAAAATAAAAGATACATTTAGAAGATAAACGGAGCGTTTTTGCTCCGTTTTTGTTTGCAAAAAATCAGCAGTTGAATGATAGAATTCAGCTGCTGATTATATTTTTGAAAAATCAGATTATCGTATTACTATTTTTGAGTCGGTGATTGGAACAAGATTGTTTAGAGAATTCCACCACATAACTTTTACGGTATGAGTTTCAGAAAGTAGGGAAACACTTATATTCTCCTGTGGTGAATGGGTAGTACAACGTAATAATTTGCCGTCCGAATTAAATTCAGAAATTAAGATAATTCCGACTGAAGTGCTGTTTGTAAGTTTAACAGATATATTGTTGCCTTCAATGTTGCAGTTAATATCATGTGTAGGACACGTTGTAGCAGTTGGACTTGTTGCAGGAGTTATTGTCGGATTTGTAGTCGCAGTCGGACGTGGTGTAGGTTTTGGGGTAGAAGTCGGAATTAGTGTCGGACTCGCTGTCGGAGTTGCAGTAGGATTTAATGTAGGTTTTGGAGTTGCAGTAGGAGTTGCTGTCGGAGTTATTGTCGGGGTCGGATGTGGAGTTGCTGTCGGATTTGTTGTATGGGTAGGACATGGAGTTGCAGTAGGAGTGGGACTCGGAATGGGACTCGGACTCACGGTTGGAGTCGGAGTAGGACTCGGAGTGGCGGTTGGAGTCAAAGTCGGAGTAGGGGTTGTTTCTGCAATTCCGCTAATTTCAAACTCTAATTTATCTGCTGACATATTTGTTACATAAACAAATATGTCGTTACCAATATAAAGTTCTTCGCCGTCACCGACTGCACAATCTGACATAGTTGAGTATTGACCGTTAGAAACGACCTGCATATTCCAGTTAGCGCCTGTAGTGTTTATATTTGAGGGAAAACGTACACCTGTGTTAGCAAGATAGCAAATCAGTCCGCTCTTAAGTGTTACACCTTTTATCAAGTCACCGGTATTGCACGAATAGAGTTTCTTGTTTTTTGTATCATATTTGTTACCATTGTCATCAAATTGACGATATTCCAAATAAAGAGTTTTTCCGTTCGGCAAATCTCGTTTATATGCAACAACTTCATTTTGAGCTGAGGCAGGATAGAGTGTATATGTACCGTTTTTATCAATGGTTTTAATTTGATTATTGTCAAGCCAACCGAGAGATTCGCGTTCTTTAACGGAAATATACTGTCCGATAGGGGTTAGATGTTTTGCCATTAGTGACATATAATACACTGCACTTGTTTGATTGGAGCGGTACAAGTCTTTCAAGCCAAGTGCGTGCATGGTTTCGTGACATATTTTACCTGTCGGTAAAATGGGCAGATTATCCTCACCGCGATAAAGCATAAGTCCGTTTACGTTTTCGTAGTTGCACGTTAGCTGTAAATATTCTCCGCTCTGATAAGTATTAACTCCTTCTTGAACTGAAATCATATTTGAATATGAGTGATAGTCCCAAAGAGGTGAATTCCAGCTAACCGAAATATTTTGCGTTGTATTTTTGTAAATCACGGTAATTAAATCAATTTTTCCGTCATGGTTTCGGTCAAGATCGGCAAAATTATATTGATTTTCTTCTATATCTTTTGGCTTGTTTCCGTTCGTGATTGCGTTTGAAATTGTATTCGCCCAATCAGTCTGTAGTTCATACATTCTGGAATTTTTTTCTTCACTCTCGTAACCGTAAGGGTTTTGGTCATCTTTTTCGGCATAATAACCGCGTGGCTTTGAAAGTGTGAGCGAATTGTTATTGTCAAAAAGATAAAGCGTTTGCATATTCATTTTCCCGCCGCTTACTGTTTTGAAATAGTCAGCGACATTATATACACTTTTATTATATGTATTGTCTAAAATGTTGCGGACAGTTGTGTCGGCATAAGTGTTGTTGATAAATTCGTCCTCGTCAGAAAATTTCATAAATACAACAAGATTTGTGTAAGTTGGTGCGTTTGATTCGTCCGATAAAACCGCACCACAGGGAATAGTCCCGAAAATTAATATTAACGTGGTTATAATACATATTGCTGTTTTAAATAGTTTTGTTTTATTTTGCATTGTTTTCTCCTAATAGTCAGAGGAATAATCTCAGCTGACAAAGTAATTTAGATATTGTTCAACGTCAATCGGTTATAGCATCAACAACGTCATTAAAGTTTTTCTTTAATAGCTATATTTTTGCAGTTAGGCGGGCATACCTTTCAAATTAAAGTTACATTTCTCTAATCAACAATTTAGGAACACCCATTATTCGGCAGTGTTTTAATTCTTCACCCGCAATTAATATTGGCGGAACATTCGGATTGACAGGAACTAACCTCAACCAATCTTCATCTTCTACAAACTCGATTTTTTTTAATGTTGATATTTCGTCATTGTATATCACTGCTCCGACATCACCACTATAATTAACGGTGCTTTGACGTAAGATTAATACTTTATCGCCGTCTTGATATTGAGGATACATACTGTCACCCTTAATGCACAGTACAAAGAAATCTTTCGGAGTATGTCCTTTTAAATATGAATTAGGAATATCGACTTTATCTCCGTCCCATGATTCAATAGCGATATGATTATATCCTTTCGCTATGTCACCTATAACGGGGAATGTTGTGTAGTCCTCTGTTATATTCGGATTTGGAAATTTATCATCTGTATATATTTCCGTTTCGTGTTCGTCCAGTCCCATTAAGTAGCTTGGAGTTGTTTGAAGTGCATTGGCAAAAGCTATGATTTTTGATTGAGTTATATCATTTTTGCCCATTTCAATTTTATTTATAGTTGAACGGGATTTATAACCTAACTTAGTTGCAAGTTCTTCTTGTGACATTCCGAGTTTTTCTCTGCGTGCTTTTATTCTCTTATATAATTCCATAAAATATCACTTCCTGTCTAAACATTTATTGTCATTATTAATATATCATAATGTAGACTATTTGTCAACTTTGCTTTAGA
>OGZL01003430.1_pt1 | contig 11086 bp, 5 predicted proteins | sample 1576761 | NCBI WGS metagenome assembly OGZL01 (sample SAMEA3541595, study PRJEB24748) | human gut metagenome | biome: human gut; feature: human-associated habitat; material: faeces | place: China | collected 2012
ATCCGCATAGGTAGAAAAACCGGCAGTCATTCGGATATTGTACGGAATATATCGATAAACTGAAGCAATAATATCCAATGCCCGGTGATTGTAATTATCCCCCTCTTCATCTACAATCACTTTTATTTGTTCAATATAACTATCCGCTGCATATAAAAGTGCTGTTACTAAGGAATATAAATGCTCCTCTGACAGTGCATATTCATTTGGAACATATTGCTCCTGAGGCAGCTCGATTGTATCTATATTTTGATTTTTATAAGCATTCAGCTTCACATCCGCCAGAAAACCAGCTCTCAACAGATTCAGGAAATACTTCCCATATAGCTCCTTATCTGATTCAAACAAACGCATATGCGTATAGCTGCATAATGTAGTATAATTCGTCATTCTGGCATTCTTTACCAGCAAAACATTCTTCCTGTTACTCTCTAATAAATCCGTTGTAACATACGTCAGCGAAACCGGTTCCTTAGATGGATCGGAATATGCTTCCCTGTTTTTTACATAGCCATATCCCCTGTAATCTTCCAGTAAACGTGCTTCCTGAACGTCCGTAATTCCCGCAGATTTTGTAATCGTTGTATAATTCTGACCATCATTTCCGTATACGAGCTGCATAAACTCTCCTTCCCGGTTTATAAACCTCTATTCGTACAGATCTTCCATCGTACAAGGCACATAACTTGTAACAACCTCTCCCTGACTTCCTGCTTTTCCAAATATCATTCCGAACAATCCCTGTTTTTTTATCTCAATCCGCTTCCGCTCAATCGGAAGTTCCCCAAAACTGGCTATCGTCCATAAAAACGGAAGGGCGATTCCATAAGGCGCTATCATGCGCTGTTCCTGATCCACCTTTACTCCATAAGCTGCCACTGAAAAATAATTTTTATGTTCAAATATGTCTTTTATCTGCTCAGAAATATTCTCCACCGCATTCGGATTCTTTTTTAAATAATCCAATACTTTTTGACTGGCCGCCTTCACTGCATCTCCGTCCAGATATCCGCGTTCCGTCAGACATACCTTTGCATCGTCCGCCTGATACATTCCCTCTGCCACTCCCTCCAGCAAATCACTTTTTGTGAGGATAATCGCCGTGGGGATCTCGCTTTTATCATTTCCCATAAGGGCTATCATATTTTCAACATTACTTAATACTCTGTTGATATCACACTGAACTTTATCTTCTGCCGGTGATTGTTCATTAATCTTCTGTAGTCTTCGATCGATCTGAACCGGATCAATGCAGAACCAGAACGCGTCCGCACAGGAGCAGATTTGCCTCCGATTGATAATAAAGCTTCCGTCCGCTTCCTTATTTTCGGACGTATCTTTCGGAACAAATGCCTCGCCCGGCATATCCACAACCGTATAAATCGTTATTTTGTCTCCAGTTTTTACTTTCAGCGAAATTAAAGGGATTGGATTTTCCTGCTTTTCCTCCACATTCGTTTTCTCTGGTTTTCTCCCTGCCTGATAGTCCTTCAATACCTTTTCATTGAATATCTCATAACGGCTGTCCCGGACATTTTTTACTGTAATAACTCTTTCTTTATCCCCTAGTTTTTGATCCAAATATCCATTGATCCGGCTTACTAGCGCCGCCAGATATGCAGTTTTTCCCACTCGCGAGCTTCCAAGAAGAACAATTATCTTCTCCTCATAAGTTCCCGCCGTAATATAAAACTCATTTCCACATTTCGGACAAACCATATGCTGATAAACACACTTCGGTCCATCCAGTGAACTGGTAATCAGCTGAGAAATAAATTCATTTTTCTGATCATCTTTCTGTACCGAAAACTGGCAGGTACAATCCGCCAAAACCGTCTTCCTGTCACGATTCAGAAGTTCCACCAGCCGCTTTACTTTTTCAAATCCGCCCTTAACGTCAGAACCACGGTAAAAATGTATGCGGTTATACAATTTCTTTAATGCATCCATCTGGATTTTGTTCTCTGAGTCATATAAACACACTTCATACTTCCGCTCGATGAACTTCAACACATATCCACTTTGTATGGTCAATCTATCATTGTCAGATAAAATTTCTTCCGTATTTGCCATATCATACTTCGAAAGATACAGCCCAACCTTGATTACCTGAAATAATTCTGCCAGTTCCCTAAGCGAATTTTCTCCCATCCGCTCTACCTGATTTTTTAAATAATTGCAGATGATTTGATCCAAATTGACTGCCAACTGATCTGCTGAAATGGTTTCACCGCAGTTTGTACAATGTATCTTATGAAATTCCATTTTTCCCTTGTCCTTTCCGCTTTAGCACTGTTTCAGCTCGATTATTTTACAATAAGGATTCTCCACCATAAGTTCAAAACTCTGCTCATTCAAATTTTCTAAAACCATAAGCTCTGTTTCTCTGCTTATGGGATAACCAAGCTTCATTTTTACCCGGTTACATTTTGCAATCACGATATTAGCCGGAATCTGTGCATCACACTGCGGAAATGTAATTCTATAACCATGCTTTTCACGTTTCAAACTCCATAAAACCCGGATTTTTCCGCCTAACGGAACATCATGAATCCACTTTTCTGCCACATCACCAGACTGAAAATGGGCAATGACCAGAAAAGAATACAAGCCCCGCTCACTACTCATTTTCTTTTCCACATAACCAAATTTTTTCTGAGGCTCATGCAGGATTCCTGTCTGAAACACTGCTGTTTTCTCATATTCTTTTTTCCGGTAATAAATGTCCAGGGTTTCGATTTCCAGATCATCCCATTCCCATTTCAGGCGAATGATTCCGCCTTCACCTGTTATCTCAATGTGCTCTATCATCAACAGCCATCTCCTCTGATTTCCCTGTAATCCACCAGTTCAAAGCAGCCTTGGGATTCCCACCAGACCTCCTTTACCCCTGGTTCTTCTTTGCTCATTTTCTGTTCCTGTCTGGTTTCATAAATAATTCTTTGTTTTCTCCCTCCACACTCATATGGAATATGCGCCGCATAATAAATCTGCGAACCTGCTATGCGGTGCAATCCCTCTGATTGTTGCTGAAATTCACCAATCAACTGCTCTCGTTTCTCCCCCATCTCATTTTCCACCCTGCTTCTGATTTTCGGGAGTATCATTTTCTCTATCTTTTCCAGACACGAAGATTCCAGTACAGTTTCATTCCAGTTCAATATTTCCGAAAAACTCTTCATATTCTCTTCACTATATCCCCGTTTCAGGTTATTTTCATCCAGGCTTACTTCCCTGTAAATCAGCTTAATCTGACTTTCTTCGCTAGCACGTTTTCTCTCAATTTCTCCCTTATAGCGCTGAAACTCATCTGAACCAAGATAAGCTTTCATTTCTTCCACAACTGCTTTTCTCTGTTCCGCCACAAAACAATTCGCCTCTCTCTCCCAGATATCCTGCCTTAAACGCTGAACCGGCAATTCAAAGCGGATATTTTTTCCAAATCCCAATAAATCCCGCTCCAGCATTACTCTGGTTTCCAGTGAGCTGGAACGAAAATCCTCCATATTTCCTTGATATTCCGTAATTAATGCATCACAAACCTCTTTCATGCGGCGCTCCATATCACGTAAACTGCACTTCTGCTGATTTAAAATATTAAAAGCGGCCTTCTTTTTATTCTCTATTGCGAAATTATCACCCAGAAAATCACGAAAGGCCGTCACCGTGCCATACATGACCGTCTGCAGTTTCCTGTATGTAATATCTTTTTCCTTTTCCAATTCATTGATCCGAAACGGCATCGTCAGAAACTGCCGGATCCATTCCCTTATCTGAACACTGATATTAGAAAATATCAGATTCTCTATGTGCTTTTTTAGTTCTTCTTTCAGATCACATTCCTGCTGCTCTTTCTGTTTTTGCAGCAGTTCTTCCAAACACGCAGCCAATCTCTGTTTCACTACATCATACTTCCAGTATCCCAAAGTATATGCTTTGTATGGTGTTCTTTCTCCATATAATTTCAGAAACAGAGCCATGGCAATCGCCCGTATCACATGGGCATAGGCTTCTTCCATATTTCTACTAAAGATTCCAATATTGCATGAAGTATCTTCTTTCCGAATCTCTGCTGTTATCTGCTTCAGATCATTTTTTTCCACTCCCTGATCATAAATCAGGTAATAGCTAATTTCATAGGAAGAACGTCCCTTCTGCCCCAGACTCTCCCTTACATTTTCTGTCAGATTTTTTATTGCATCTACAGACACTGCTTTCATCATTACGATAACCGGAATATAATACGGGATTAGCGGCGACAGAACTCCCATCGCCGCCCTGGTAGCAAACAGATCAATTGCTTCATCAATCCGTTTTCTGTTTTCCCCCCCACTTTTCAACTGAAGAAACTGCACCGCTTCCTCCCAGTGCATCTTCTCCAGCAGCTTTTCCTGAATCCTTTCTGTCACGTCATAGTCATCTGCCCCCAACGTGATACTAAGCAGGTAATACGCTATACTTTTTTTATAGCGTTCTGTGTCTGTCTGTTCATTTCTGATCATTTCCAGTTCATGATTTAAATTTCCAGTTTTCATAGCGTATTCCTGCCTCTCTCACTTATGTGTTTTACTGACTAGCAGTATAAGTCCAGCCGCTTATAGAAATCATCCAGCATATTCGGCATTCCCGGTTTTCCAATCATCGCAAAATCCTTCTGTGTTGTATACTTGTTCAACTGATTGATTGCCTCATTTACTTTTGCCTTTAACTGTGCTCCTCTGGACTTATAGGCATTAATCATTTCCTTGTCCTGATTTGCCTGTTTAATGTACTCATCATGATCTTTCTCTAATTCAGCTACGATCTGCTCGTCAATCTCACAGAATTTTTCAAAAACATGGTAAACCGCATACGTTTTTTCAACTGGATTAAGAGAAAAGTAGTTAACAAAAATCCTCTGTTTTCCCGTTGAATCCTCATAATATGCCAATTCTTCCTCATCCTGAATCCGAATAATTCCAGCCTTGATCAATTTTGCGAACCGAACTGTATCTGAATTTAGTTTCTGTGCTTTTGATAATGTCTGGTTCTGCTGATCGATCATATCTCGGCATTCTTTGTAAATCTCAAATGTTTTACATAAACGCTTGTAGAGGAATCTCTGCATACGCATTGCTTTGTAAAGATTGCCAGAGTTTGTGATGTTCATCATCATGCTGCCATTCTGAATCGGAATTTCCCGTATACTATCTCTATTAGTTGTGCAAAAGTTATACAATTCACTCACAAATCCTGTTCCCGCATCCATAAGACCATCTTTCTTCATGTATGTATCCTTGCACCAAGTTAAAATTTCATCTTTTCCTGTTTTTGTTAAAGCATCGTCATTCAGTACATAGGCTTTGTAAAGCCCCTGATTTGTCTGCTGAATCAACCCTGCTTCACAAAATGCATCCGTCTCTCTCTGTACCAACTGTGTATACTGAACTTCATCCGGATCTACATATCCCTGTGGCCAAAAAGCTTGATTATCTAATAATGGTAAATCATTCCAGTTGTCTTCTTCCGTTTCTTGTAGGTGAACTCCAAAATCATTATTTTGTAAGTTTGTCTTATATTCATTTTCATAAGAATGAATATCTGGCAAAGCAAACATTGGGATTCCAGCCGTCAAATTATACCAGTATATCCGATTGCGATCTGAACTATATGCCACGCTGGCATTTTGAACACCGCCAACATATGCAGTTACATTCGCCGTCAGTGTTCCAGCATTAGCCGGAACAATAATCCAGTTATTTGATGGAAGACTACTCATTGGCATCTGTGGAATAGACGGAAATAAAACACCTGCATTCTGTTGTAACTGGCTACACATTGCAGTTATCGCACCTGCTACACTCTGCTGACTATACTGCATCATTAAAAATTGATCCAGAGAAAGAGCAACGATTGGCGCAAACTGGCTTTCCAGGAAATCTACAAATGTCTGAATTGGATTAAATTCTTCGCTACTGTTAATCCACTCCTTTTTATTTCTCCAAATTTCACTTTCAAAAGCTGTTACCAGTCCAGTCTTTGTTTTCTGCTGCAACATTGCATCGAGATATGTCATAACCGCCTGCACCGCAGTCGTACTCTGTGAAAAATCAAGAAGCTGACTTGCATACGCCGCATGAGATGGCATATTTCCACTCATAGCCAACTGATAGTTGCCATCCACAAGATTTTTTATGTAAGCAAAAATATCAATATACTTCTGTACCTCTGCTATTTTCCCTTCCAAATCAGCAATCGCTTCCTCCAGGCACTTTCTGACATAATGGTCATATAAATACTCCTTATCTTCCCAAACCAGCCGTTCTACACAAGCTTCTCCATATTCATCAAATGGGAAGAACACATAATGTCCATTTTCGATACGATTCATATGTTCTATTGCCTGCTGACGCCCTGCTCTTGCACCGTTGATCTGATTCTCCAACTGCGTTTCATAATAATCTTTTTTTATCTGTTCCAGTGTTCCATTGATTGCATCCCCCGCTACACGTCTGTTGGCTAACAATTCTCTTAAAAAATAGATTCCAAAAGTGGATCCTGTAAATTTTGCTTGAAAATCTTTTGCTATGTTACTAGCAATCACTGATGTATTCTTCTGCCTTGCAACATCCCATTGTGTATACATACTGGTGTGATATCCCATCCACAAAGATTTTATCTGATTATACCATCGCTGATCTTTTACCATTTCTCTGGTAATTCCATTCTTCATGTCCTTTGTATATTTTAATAATGCTACAGCAGAATCCTGAATAATCTGGTTTCCCACAGAAGCAGGATCCAATCCATAATTTCTCAATGCAGTATCTGCATCCTGCTGTGTGGCATGAATATTCCAGCCCGCCTGCATTTTATTCACAACACCATATGCTACATAGGCCAGCATCTGATCTAGCGGTAATTCAACTGCACCAATTCCAATTCCAAGATACTGATAGTACGCATTCCGCGGAATGTTAGGTCCCTGTGCATTCACCCTCATTCTTACTGCAACCTTCTGATTATCAAGGAACGATCTGGAAATCATCTGACCATTATTATCAGTTGTATCGGTAATCTGAGTCAGAACATTGTCAATTGCTACCCGCTGGCTAAAACGATCTGGACTCGGCACTAAACCCGTTCCGCGTTTTCCAGAAACTAAAACGCAAGACTCAAACACGTTTTCTGTACTGTCTACCTCATAACCTGGTGCATAAATAGCTTTAAAGTGTCCTGCATTTCCCATCTCAGCCAGATTCATCAAACTGTCAATTTCCTGCAAGGCTGCATAACTGTTTTTTTCAATATGAGGGGCCGCATTGCGTCCTACCACATAAGTATCCGGAAGAAAAATATAGCCATATACCTTTATCGCCCAGCCAGCCCTACGGGCAATCTCTCTGACAATATATGGAATATCAACGATAGTTCCACTACCGGTTCCTCCGCCTACTCCGGCGAATACGTAAACAATCAGCTCATTCCCACCAACTGCATTTAATCTGGTAAACTTATTAGAAATACTCGTCCATAAGTCACCTATTGTGATTCCCCCAAACAGCAGACCTCTTCCAGCCTGACGAATACCACCAGCTCCTGCACCTACCAGATTAGCACTGAGTGAGGTATTCATCCATGATTTAATATTGTCCGGCCATCTAGCTGAATCCGCCAATACAGCAGCTACATTAGCATCATATAAGTGAAATACTTCCTGATCCTGTGGTGCATCGCTCAATCCTACTTCTCCCAATCCCCCCTGGCATAGCTGTCTCAACGAATTATCATCCGTATCAATTGCCAGATATTCAAAATTATCCGGTTTTATCTTATTCGTCGGACACTTAATTTTTTTATAAACTTCGGTTTTCAAATGAGCTACTGTACTACAGCCTTTTCCACCAAGTCCAATAAAAAGGAATTTATCCGTTGACGGATTCTGCTTCTGCACACCTGTTAAGAAATCCGAATAGCCTCCTCCATTCGCAAACCCTAATTTGTCCAATCTCTTTTTCTCTTCTGCTGTAAGTGCCATTGCTTTTTCCTCCTGTTTTATATTCTTTTATAATTCATAGAAACTACCAACGTCTCCTCCGGTACTGTCGTATCCTCCTTCCCATATTTATCAAACTGGAATCCGATACGCTGCTCATGCTTCATAACCGGGTTGTAACCGCTTCCTTCATTTAAGGATATCGTCTGTTTTTCCCCGTCAAACGGAAGCAGGCGTACATGATTTCCTGTTTTTGTCAGCTTTATTGTGTATGGCTGTTTGCTGCCGCTAATCCGTACATGACTGGCTTCTTCTTTAAACGTATCTACCGCTCTGATAAACGCTTCTTTCTGGACTTCTGTTCCGTAGGCGCTATAATAGCCTTTCAAAATCTGCAACAATTTATCTGCGGTTGCGCCTCTTTTTCCCAGAGACCTTAACTCCATATTGCATGGAATCTGGTAACGTTCACTCTTGGATGTTCCTGTTTCCGGATCTGGTCCTGTATACTCTACAAAAATATCATCCAACACCCCCGTTACTCTCTCTCCCCCCTCTGTCTTCCGCCAGATAAGCCACAGAATCAACAATGCAACCAGTACCGGAATCGCCACACGCCGGATCATTCCTGCAGCCGTTTCAACCCTGATTCGGATCTGCTGCCCAATTGCTATTCCGGATGCATTTTTCGCGCCGACCGTAAGCCACGTCTGTCCCTTTTCCTTTCCCGTGATAACCAGGATATGACCGTCTTTTATCTCTGCGGCAGCTTTGGAATCCGTTCCTTCCACTTCGTAAGACAATCCATTTCCCTGCGGATCGGAAAAATACAAATCCAGATCTTTCTCAATCTGTTTTCCTTTTCGGACATATACTTTTCCTATTTTCTTCGTGATTTCCGCCGGTTCTCCCGTCACATTCAGTTCAATCGCCGGGCTGTCGCGGAAAAATCCATTTCCTTCTACATGGACCGTACAATCATACGTTCCTTCTTTTTCCGGTCGATAAACGCTTCCTAACATATTCCCTGAAAGGTTTAAATCAATTCTGCTTTCCGAGCCATCCTCCCGGCTGACGATTGATGCATAGCCACTAAGTCCCTGATACAGAGCTTCATCTGTTACCTTTTCTTCGCCTGAGTACAGACTGGCTTCAATATATACACTTCCCCCCAGCTCCATTCTGGTACAATCGACATGAACCTTTAAATCCATATTGTAACTATAGATCATCCCTATCTTGATCTGATCTCCCTGGACGCCTTTTACATTTACTGTCCATTCTCCGATTTCCGGATAAAATAATTTCACAAGTGAATAGGTTCTGGAAGCTGTATAGCGTGCTTTTGATTCATCCCCCAGATTTACAGCTTCTCCAGACGGCGCTGTCACCTGAATGTCTTCTACCTGCACACCCGATAACAGGATGATATTTGCCTCCATCACGCGGCTGCTTTCTACCGTAAAATGTTCCGTATGATATTCCCCGTCCGCCGTGTACTCGTTCAATGTAAGCGCTTCCGATCCTCCTATTTCCGCAATGATCGAATTATAAAAATCTGGAAGCTCCTGCACACTGTTTGCAATATGATAGTTAGCCGACGTAGATAACGCTATCTTGGACAATTCCCCCTCGTCTACGTTTCCATCCGCATTTAACCCGATACAATAAATCTCGTATCCATGTTCCTGTGCCTGCTGAATCGCCGTATCGACATCTCTTTTTGAATCTTCTGTTGTTCTTCCCGGTGTCCCCGCATCTATATCCGTCTGACCATCCGTAAATAACAAGATGATTTTTCTATCTTTCTCCGGCATTCCAGACAATACTTCCTCCGCCTTCAAAAGTCCCCATCCCGTATCTGTATGAGCTGGCGGATCGTATACAATCCCCTCTAAAACTGCTTTCATACTTGCACGGTTCTGTCCGTCTCCCATATCCAGAAGTCCTGTTGTATTCACCCGATTGGAAAATTCCACCAGCCCCAGATTCATGCCGGCTGCTTTTTCCATATCTACGAACATCTTTGCTCCCTCAATCGCAATTCTATCTGGATCTGAATGAAGCATTGAACCACTCTCGTCCATCACCATCATTACATCGGTTGTCCGGGTTGTGTCATCCGCGATCACATCCTGTCCCGTATTTTCCCTCAGTCCGCTTACACGTTTTCCGCCGCACGCAGCCAGCAGAAGCAGGACTAAAATTCCTAAAAAAAAGATTCCTCTGCGTTTGTTATTCATTCCCATCCTCCTCTTGTCAAGTTTCTACTGCTGTTTTACTCCAGTTCCTCGATCCGCAGTGCTTTTTCTATCCGCCCACTTTCCTGATTAATCAGTACCGCGCCATCTCCCAGATTTGCCAGCTCATCCGGCTCCATCCTCGCCGTCAGCTGCTGACTGACTGTGCTGCCCTTTGTACGGACCGGCAGCCACGAAAATGGTCGTTTTGTGTCATTGTGTGTTTCACTTACTACGGTCCTAAGATATGAACCTATCATTTCCGAATATTGCTTTGCAACCACAGGGTTAGCGCACTTGAATAATAAAATCTTACGAAAATGCGGAAGAATTTCTTCTCCTCCATGTTCCACCCGGCTGCACACACTCTGCATCGTGCCTCCCGCTATAATCTTTGCCATCGTAACGGATGGATTCTGTAATATCCGTTTCATCCGCCCGTCTTCTATATCTACCGAATCGATTACCAACAGGCAGGGAATGCCGCTTTCTAAAATCAATTCCAGTTCTACTGCTAAATAATCCAGAATGGTTCTGCTGTTGACAGGTAAGTGGATCGATACCAACGCCTGTTTTTTTACGGCAGAAAGCAGGTTTACCACATTTTCTTCTTCTCCATCCCATATTCGGCTGCGAAATTCTCCGGCAAAGGATTCTATATCATTTCTGACCTTGAGCATGACTCCTTCTGCCATCAAGTTTGCAAGCAGCTCATCTGCCATCTCCGCTGGCATATCACATAATTCTTCCTGTTCCAGCTGCTCTATATTTTTATTGCACAAACGCAATAAATTCGACAAGGTATATGGCTTCTGTCCATATTTTAAAATTTTCAAATAACTGCGGACTCCGCTTCTGTACTGACTGGATT
>OGZL01003437.1_pt1 | contig 11068 bp, 10 predicted proteins | sample 1576761 | NCBI WGS metagenome assembly OGZL01 (sample SAMEA3541595, study PRJEB24748) | human gut metagenome | biome: human gut; feature: human-associated habitat; material: faeces | place: China | collected 2012
GCCATTCCTCTGTCATAGTCAGCACGGACTCACGAAGCTTGGTTCTTGAAATAAAACAATAGGATGATATTATCCGTGATGGGGCAAATGTTTTGCAGATTGGAGACCAGATATGAGTAGAAAAAAGAATAGAAAAAAGAATTTTGTTAAGCAAATAGCAGTTGTAAACAAAACCCCTGTGAAACAGGAGGAACAGATGGTACAGATGGATTTAGGACCGCGAAGAAGTGTTGCGTTCATCGGTTCGGAATGCTATCCATTTGTTAAGACTGGCGGACTGGGAGATGTTATGTCTGCGCTTCCAAAGACTCTGGCGAAGTTAAATCTGGATGTTAAGGTAATTCTTCCAAGATATAAATGTATTCCTCAGAAGTTTCAGGAAAAAATGGAGTACAGAGGTTCTTTTTATATGGATCTTTGTTCTGACGGGAAACAGTATTATGTAGGAATCATGGAATATCAGAAAGATGGAGTTGTCTATGATTTTATCGACAATGACGAGTTCTTTTCCTGGGGCAATCCGTATACGAACCTCATAGATGATATTCCGAAGTTCTGTTATTTTGCGAAGGCATCGCTTGCCGCACTCAATTATCTGGACTGGACACCTGACATCGTACATTGTCATGACTGGCAGGCCGCTTTAGTACCGCTTTATTTAAGAACCTGTTTTCAGAATACGAATGTTGGACGGGCAAGTGCAGTACTTACGATACATAACCTGAGATTCCAGGGAATATATGACAGAAAAATGATTCAATACTGGTCAGGTCTTCCGGATTATGTATTCAATAAAGACTGCATGATTCAGAACTGGCTGGATGCCAATATGTTAAAGGGCGGTATCGCTTACTGTAATAAAATTACGACAGTTAGCAATACTTATGCGGGCGAGATTCAGACGGAAGAGTACGGTGAAGGTCTTGCGGAACATTTGAGATATCATAATAATAAAATCAGAGGAATTGTGAATGGAATTGATACAGATAACTGGAATCCTGCAACAGATAAACTGTTAACAGCTAATTATGATGCCGAGTCAGCAGTAGAAAATAAAAAGATAAACAAGAAAGCACTCCAGGAATCTTTGGGATTAGAAGTGGATGACCATAAGATGGTGATCGGACTTATTTCACGTCTTACCAACCAAAAAGGCCTTGATCTTGTAAATGCTGTAATTCCGGGGATTATGGATGGGAATACACAGGTGGTGGTTCTTGGTACCGGTGATGCCTGGTATGAAAATACATTCCGTTATTATGAATATAAATATAAAGGCAGTTTCTGCGCATACATTGATTACAATGAAAATGTCGCCCATGATATTTATTCAGGCTGTGATGCAATCCTGGTTCCGTCAAGATTCGAACCATGCGGGCTTACACAGCTGATAGCTATGAGATATGGTACGATTCCGATTGTCAGAGAAACAGGAGGACTTAAAGATACCGTTTCCCCTTATAATATGTACGACAATACAGGGAATGGTTTTACATTTGACCGGTATGAAAGCGGACTTCTTTACGATGCCATTAACAGGGCAAAGACGCTCTATTTTGAGAGCAGAAAGTATTGGGATGATATGGTGATCCGGGATATGAACAAAGATGTTTCCTGGGAAAAGAGTGCAAAACAATACAAAGATTTGTATGTAGAGCTGACACCGAGAAACTAAAAAATATGTGCAATAAAAAGTCATTCCTGATGGACTGAGAATAGTAGGAAAGCGAACGTATAACACGAAAGGCGGGGATTATTATGAGAGCATTTTGGATCGTACTGGACAGTGCAGGAATAGGAAATGCACCGGATGCAGAAGCATTTGGTGATGAGGGAAGCAATACATGGAAGACTTGTTATGATTCCGGAAAACTGCATATTCCGAATATGGAAAAATTGGGGATTTATAACATCGACGAGATGAATTATGGGGATAAGTCTTTAAGTCCAATTGGATGTTACGGAAGACTTCATGAAAAATCTATGGGAAAAGATACGACCATCGGGCACTGGGAGATGGCAGGTATGATATCTCCGAAACCATTTCCGGTATATCCGGACGGATTCCCGAAGGATGTGCTGGATGAATTCCGAAAGCAGACAGGACGGGAAGTGCTGTGTAATAAACCATATTCCGGAACAGAAGTTATCAAGGATTATGGGCGTGAGCACATGGAAACAGGTGCGTTGATCGTATATACATCCGCTGACAGTGTGTTCCAGATTGCAGCTCATGAAGATGTTGTGCCGGTAGAAACCCTGTATGAATATTGCAAAATAGCAAGAAAGATTCTGATGGGCGCTCATGCAGTAGCAAGAGTCATTGCAAGACCATTTGTAGGACAATATCCGAACTTCGAAAGAACAGACCGTAGACATGACTTTTCGCTTGTGCCGTCAAAACAGACGGTGCTGGATGATCTGAAAGATGCCGGAAAAGATGTTATCGGTGTTGGCAAGATATATGATATATTTGCCGGAAAAGGAATCACAGAGACAACTGCGAACCATGGAAATAAAAAGAACATGGAGAAAGTATTTGAGTTGCAAAAGAAAGATTTTAATGGACTGTGCTACATTAATCTGGTTGATTTTGATATGATATATGGCCATCGAAGAGATATTTTAGGATATACAACTGCATTAAATGAATTTGACAAGGATCTTGAAATATTTCTTGCTAATATGCGCGACGATGATGTGTTATTTATCACAGCTGATCATGGATGCGATCCGGGATATAAAGGAACTGACCATACGCGTGAGTCTGTACCACTTCTGGGTTACAGTAAATGCTGGAAACAGGGCGTGAATATCGGAACAAGAGATACTTATGCTGATATAGCGGCCACCCTTGCACAGATATTTGAAATCGAGTATCATGGTGATGGTACGGGATTTCTTGAAATGCTAAAATAAAGACTGAAAATGAATAGTAATTAAAGTAATGAATGGGGCAGAAGCGTCTGGCGGGCGATTTTGCCCCTGTAACTGTAATAAGCGAAAATAGAAAGGATGATAGAAAACGAAATATGATAAAACATGTATTATTTGACTTGGATGGGACATTACTTCCTATGGATCAGAATGAATTTGTAAAGTATTATATGCCACTTCTGGCAAAGCGATTTGTAAAATATGGAATGGAGCCGAAAGCGCTGATCGGGACGATCTGGAAAGGTGTGGAGGCAATGGTACTGAATGATGGAAGCATGACCAACGAGGATGCCTTCTGGAAATGTTTTGAGGAAATATCCGGGCTTTCCAGAGCGGAGGTAGAGCAGGACACGTTGGATTTTTATGCAAATGAATTTAATGAGGCAATTGCATCTACAAAACCGAATCCGCGCGCAGACCAGGTTGTTAAACTGTTGAAAGAACATGGTGTGAAAGTGTACCTTGCGACCAATCCGATCTTCCCGCGTGTGGGAACTATGAACCGTATCCGCTGGGCAGGAATCGATGCAGAAGACTTTGAAGTTATTACGACCTATGAAACATATCATTACTGCAAGCCGAATCCGAAATATTTTCAGGAAGTTATGGAGGAGTTTGGACTTAATCCAAAAGAATGCCTCATGGTAGGAAATGATGTGCAGGAAGACCTGACGATCCGCTCCCTTGGCGTAAAGACATATTTATTAACAGATACACTGGAAAATAAAAAGAACATTCCATTAGAAGAAGTTGAGACAGAGTACAAAGGGACTATGGAAGAATTATATGAATGGTTTCAGTCATATTTTGTTCACAATTAGTTTTCATTTTAAACATAGTTTCATCACACTTTGTGTCTATACTATTAATTGTTCGAAAGAACAAAACAATTTTCTTTTTCATAACTTTTTCCTCAGGGCTGCAACCTCCCAAACATGCAGTCCTATTTTATTGTTTGAAATTAATTTCATGATATAAAAGCCCAACCGGGTAGATTTCAAGATGCCTGGTTGGGCTTTTATGTACATAATAAGAAATTTTACATATTACACCATTCTATCATGCTCTGTGAAAAATTTCGTTGTAGTCGGGTAGGTATAACTCTTACCAATTTCCTTGAGCAGCACGACATTTAATTTTCCACCCAGGTTTTTCTTGTCGAGGGCAATGGCTCCGATCAGGTCGTGGAGCATAAGGTCACACTTGTGTGGAAGTCCATAGATATCCAGGACTTTGCGTATATGTTCCGCTTCGCCGGGTTTCGTCAGTCCCATTTCCTCTGCAATCTTTGTAATCTGATACATTCCGATGGCAACTGCCTCACCGTGGCTTTCACGTGTGTAGTGGTAATGCTGTTCGATTGTGTGAGCCAGAGTGTGACCAAAGTTTAGGAGCATGCGCTCGCCGGTGTCGAACTGATCGTGCTCAACAACGATTCGCTTGATATCTACACAGCGATAGATAACTTCGGTCAGATCTTTCTTCAAATCTTCAAATGAGGTGTGTGCCTCCAGATTTTTGAATAAATCAGCATCCCAGATGCAGCCGTATTTGATGACCTCGCCCATACCGTCGTTGATGTAACGCTCTGGCAGTGTATTTAATACAAGTGGGTCGATGAGCACAAGAGCCGGCTGATAAAAAGCACCGACCAGGTTCTTGCCTTCCGGCAGATCTACGGCGACTTTTCCACCGACGGAAGAATCGACCTGTGCCAGAAGTGAGGTCGGAATCTGGATAAACTTAATCCCGCGAAGGAAGCTTGCGGCTGCAAATCCTGCCAGATCTCCGATGACGCCGCCTCCGAGGGCAATGATCAAATCACTTCGTGAAAAACGGGCTTCCAAAAGTGCGGAATAGATTTTTGGAAGACTTTGAAAACTCTTGGTTGGCTCACCGTGTGGGAGAATAAGAGAATGAACCTCATATTCATCTTCCAGTGTTTTTACAATAGTATCTCCGTACAGAGGAAATACGTTGTCGTCTGAGATGATCATGATTTTTTTCCCGGAGTAAACTTTTTCGATATAGCTTCCGGTATCTTTCAAAATATTATTTTCAATATAAATGGAGTAGCTGTGTGCTCCGAGGTCTACATATAATTCCATGCTGATAATCCTCTTCTTTCTTTTACACCTGTGAAAACGTCAAGACTCGCGAACGGGTCTTGAATAGTTAAAATGTTTTTCCAACTACTTTTGCGATCTCAGCAACCTGTTTCAGCAGTGCATCATATTTCGCAGGTTTCAGAGACTGGGAACCGTCGCACAGTGCCATCTCAGGATTGTTATGAACCTCGATCATCAGACCGTTTGCTCCTGCAGCAACAGCAGCCTTAGCCATTGGTTCAACCAGCCACCATTTTCCGCCGGCATGGCTTGGATCAATGATGATCGGAAGATGTGAAAGCTTCTGGATAACCGGGATACTCTGGAGATCCAGTGTATTTCTTGTATAGGATTCAAATGTACGGACACCGCGCTCACATAAAATGACATTTTCATTACCGGATGCCATAATGTATTCTGCAGACATCAGCCACTCTTCGTAGGTAGCGTTCAGACCACGTTTCAGAAGAATCGGGCGGTCTACCTGTCCTAACTGTTTCAACAGATCGAAGTTCTGCATGTTTCTTGCACCAATCTGTATCAGGTCAACTTTTTCATTGAATACATCCAGATATTCGGCGGACATCAATTCTGTAACGATTGGCAGTCCTGTTGCAGCTTTTGCTTCACAGAGGATATCCAGACCTTCAAGACCGAGTCCCTGGAATGAATATGGACTTGTACGAGGTTTGAAAGCACCGCCGCGGAGCATGTTAGCTCCGGAAGCTTTCGCAGCTTTTGCAATCTCAAGAACCTGGTCTACAGACTCTACAGAACAAGGTCCGGCGATCAGCGCCAGATTATCTCCTCCAACCTTGACTCCGGACACATCGATGATGGAGTTGTCCGGGTGGAAAGCGCGGCTTGCTAATTTGTAAGGCTCCTGCACATGCATAACCTTTGTGACAGCAGGATCAACTTCGAAGAGTTTCGGGTCGATACGTGATGTGTCACCGATACAGCCGATGATCGTCATCTCTGCTCCTTCAATTACGTGAGTGTCCAGACCTCTTGCTTTGACCATGTTTTCAACACGTTCAATATCTTCCTTTGGGGAAAGTGGTTTTAATACAATAATCATAATAGTAACTCCTTCTATACTTTTATATATGTAACATCTATAATATTCGCACTGTAAAATTTTAGTTGTTTAAAGTATGAAACTAATACATATAGTACCCCGTTAGAATAGCATTTGTCAATGGGTTTTATGAAAATATCTCTCATTATGTTCCAGTTTAATTAAGTTGACTTGATACAGGGCATTTGCTAAAATGAAAGAGGAAAAATAAGGGTTTATCTAGCAACAAAAAAGTTTACAAAGACAGATAATTTTCAAGGGAGAGTAAGGGAAATTTAATAAGGAGGAAATGCGATGTTAGAGTTAACATTTGGGGAACAGGTCAAAATCGTTCTGAACCGTAAAGATATGACGATCAAGCAGCTTGCGGAGATGATTGAAGAACGAACAGGAAAGAAAATGTCCAGACAGAATCTGACGCAGAGACTGGCCAGAGATAATTTTCAGGAACAGGACATGCGTTTAATTGCATCTATATTAGAGTGCCCATTTCATCTGAGTATACTGGAAGAGAATGCGGATAGTGAACATACAACCCGTGAGAATATCAAAATCGACAAGCGGGATGAAAAAAATATTATAGATGAGGAACCACAACAGCTGACACTGAATCTGGAGTATGATGAACCAGAGCAGGTACAGGAAGAACAGCCGGTAAAAGCAAGGGAATTTGGCATATCTGGAGCAGAACGTGATATTACAATTGGAGAACTGGTAGATATCCATAAAGATTTAGATCAGATGGAAGAAACATCAGAATATGCAGACCAGACAGAATATGAAGAACCGGCAGAATATGAGGAGCCGGCAGAATATGAAGAAGAGCCGCAGTCTTCGGAAGATGTTGAGTATGACAAGCAGGAGGATGTGAAGGATATTCTGGAAGAAATGGCTGCGATAGAGGCTGAAGAGAAGAAGGCAAGAGAAGACAGAGAAGAAAGAGAAAGAGAGCGAGAAAAGGAACAGGAAAAAGAGCAGGAGAAGCCACGTGGCTGGAGGGCTTATTTCCCGCGCCGTAAGAAAAAGCAAGCAGAGGCGGTTCATGAGGACAAGCAGGAAGCTGCCACAGAACAGTTGGAGGCAGAATCTGCGATGAATCAGGCGCAGCCGGAAGACAAGACAGAAGAGGCTGTATCAGAGGAACCGTATCAGGAGTCAGAAGAATATCAGGAGCCGAAAGAATATCAAGAAGCTGAAGAGCATCAGGAGCTGGAAGAATATCAGGAAGCTGAAGAGTATCAGGAGCCGGAAGAATATCAGGAAGCTGAAGAATATCAGGAGTCAGAACCGTATCAGGAAGAGGAGCAGGCATACGAAGAATATGTTGAGGAAAATCAACAGGACATGGAAGAAGAGTTTGCTGATACCGCACAGGATTGGGAAGCGCCGGAAGAAGAAAATGTGGGTGATATCAACCCATATACGGGCATGGAATATGAATCCAACAGTGTGAGAATGCATCCAAAGAGAATCGGTTATGTCCAGGTCTATGACAGAAGTGATCATCAGTGGACCGATATGACAGAGTGGGCATTCCTTGGATATCAGGAGCGCAAGAAAGCGCTTCTCGGCAAGGATTACGAGCCTCCGATTTATCTGGATTAAGTAATAGTAGATCATTTGTGAGGAGAAATAAGAAGATGAGATGGGAAGAACTTCTGTCGGCAAAGAGATGTCGGGGCGGACAGACGAGAGGGAGAAATGCTAAAAGTTCAGATTTGCGGAGTGAATTTGAAAAAGATTACCATCGAATTATTGGCAGTGCTTCATTTCGAAGACTTCAAGATAAGACACAGGTATTTCCACTGGATAAAAGTGATTTTATCCGGACAAGACTAACGCATTCTCTGGAGGTTTCTTCTTTTGCAAAATCTCTTGGACAGAACATCGGAGAAAACATTTTAGTTTACAAAAAAGATTCTGAGTTTACACCACAGATGAAAGAAGATATATGTAATATTTTGCAATGCGCAGGGCTGATTCACGATATCGGGAATCCGCCCTTTGGGCATTTTGGAGAAGATGTGATCCGGGAGTGGTTCGAACGGAAGCTGCCACTTATGACATATCATGGAAAGCCGATGGAACAAGTGATGAGCCGGCAGATGGTAGAGGATCTGTATCATTTTGAAGGAAATGCACAGGCGTTCCGGCTTGTGACGAAACTGCATTTTCTGGTGGATGAGCGAGGTATGAACCTGACGTATGCGCTTCTGAGCACCATTGTAAAATATCCGGTGCCGTCCACAGGAATCGACTTGGATTCCGGGGATATTAAGACGCGCAAGATGGGATATTATCTGGCAGATGAGAAAATGTTCCGTGAGATCGAGAGGGAGACTGGAACGAATGGCTGTCGGCATCCGTTGACGTTTATATTAGAGGCGGCAGATGACATTGCATATAAGACTGCGGATATCGAGGATGCATTTGTAAAAGGGTACTTAAGTTATCATACATTGCTGGAGGAACTTAAGGAACTGCAAATGATGTATCATCAGGAAACGAATACATTTCGCCCGGCGGATAAGCTGGAAGAGTTATATTTTCGTGGGAAAGAGATGCATGTGGCAAATCCAGAGGAGTATGCAGTAAAGAACTGGATCATCCGTGTGCAGGGATTTGTGATCAACTGCGCAACTTATGGGTTTACATCGAATTATGATGCAATTATGAAGGGTGAATATAAGTATGATCTGTTTCACGGTACTTACTGTGAGCGGCTGATGCAGCTTCTTGGTGACCTGGCATACAGAGAAGTCTTTACATCGGAACCTATTTATCGAATGGAAGTGACAGAATCTGTCATGCTGAGTGATCTTTTGAATAAGTTTATGACAGCAATCATCAAATATGATGACCCTTCGCAGAAATTAAATTCCATGGATCTTAGGATTGTGTCATTTATTTCTGATAACTATAAGCGGGCATATCATTGTCAGGCAGAGGGCAAGACGGAGGCGGAAAAACTGTATTTGAGGATTCTGCTTGTGACAGATTATATATGTGGAATGACGGACAGCTATGCAATGCGTCTTTATCAGGAAATGCGAGGAATGTTTTTGAGTGGAACAGAATAGACTGTGGTAAATGATACAAGTCAGGACGGATAGGATTGAAGAGGTTTATTCGATATCTGTATGAATATGAAGGGAATCAGAAAAAAAGAAATGTCGGGTTTGTAAAAGTCGAACAAGATGGGAAAGAAACAACGATTTCTGTACATGGGAAAGGGCTGTGTGGAAAAAGCAATGAAAACATTTCCTGTTATCTTATAAAATTGGATTCTGAGACGGGAAATATACTTTTCGTTCCGGCAGGAGAGATACAGATTGGAATGATTTCCTGCGGGGGATGTTTTTGCTATACAGAAGAACTGATAAGAGCTGGCTATGGAAAGACAGAGCAGAGTGTTGGTCAGACGTGTGAGAAAAAAGACGACATTTGTGGGCTTGGTCTTGGTGATCCCAAGGAAGCATTTTATGTAGCGCTTTGGAATGAGGAAATGTATGGAGACCTTGATATTGCGAGGGCAAAGGTCTTTCAAGAATTCGATAGTGATAAAACCGCCGAGGAATCTAAGAGTATTAAGAGTATAGACGAAAAAGAGGCAGAGGTAGAAACGCAGTTCGGGGACGATGAAGAGACAGAAAATCTGGAAGAAGAACAGCCAGAGAAAAAAGAACAGGAAACAGTAGAAGAATCCTCGGAGAAAAAGGAACAGGAAACAGTAGAAGAGCTCCCGGAGAAAAAAGAACAGGAAACAGTAGAAGAATCCTCGGAGAAAAAAGATCTGAGGAAAGACGATAGAGACATAGATTTGCAAAATTTCCGGCGGCAGATCATGAAAATCCAGCGTGGAGAAATCAGTATCCTGCCACGATGCGAGTGGAAACTTGCCAATAATAATTTTCTGCTTCATGGATATTATAATTACCGGCATCTTGTTCTGATCGACGAAGGTAATCAATTAAAGCTGGGAGTTCCTGGCATTTATCATGAACGGGAAGCAAGAGCGGCGGCAATATTTGGATTTCCAGAATTTATTGCAGAAGCAGATGTGAATGTGACGCTTGAACCACAGGAAAGAAATGAAAATCAGCAATTCGGCTACTGGTGCCGGCAGGTGCGAAGACCGCCGAGATAGTAAGGAGTAAAAATGACTGCAGATGAAAAATATATGCGGGAGGCAATCAAACAGGCGAAAAAAGCATATGCTATCGGAGAAGTTCCGATTGGCTGTGTAATCGTGTATCAGGACAAAATTATTGCTCGCGGATATAATCGAAGAACAATCGATAAAAATACATTGGCTCATGCGGAGCTCCAGGCAATCCGTAAAGCAAGTAAGAAAATGGAAGACTGGCGGCTGGAAGAATGTACGATGTATGTGACTCTGGAGCCGTGCCAGATGTGCTCCGGCGCAATCGTTCAATCTCGAATGACAAGAGTTGTAGTTGGCTGCATGAACCCAAAGGCAGGATGCGCAGGATCTATATTAAATCTATTGCAGATGCCGCAGTTCAATCATCAGGTAGAGCTTACAACAGGGATTCTGGAAGAAGAATGCAGTCAGATGATGAAAACATTTTTTAAAGAACTGAGAGAAAAACGTAAAAAAAATAAGCAATAATCCGTAACTTTGGATTATTGCTTTTATTTGTGCACGAATAATATTTTTTTCGTGCGTTGTGCGTCGAACACGATCCAACGAACGTTACCCTGGCAGTAAACTCAACCCAGGCACCCTTACGGCACCCGAAAGATTCCACTTAGTGCTGCTTCGTTCCCGACCTGACACGGTTCATGGATTTTCGTCGCGTAAGACCCAGATATCAACGCCACATACCAGGGGCGGCTTCACCAGACCAATGCCCTCGGCACAACATCACCCCTGCTATAGCGGATTGCAGGTTCAAGGTACCGCTACCACCCCGGCTGC
>OGZL01003445.1_pt1 | contig 11058 bp, 10 predicted proteins | sample 1576761 | NCBI WGS metagenome assembly OGZL01 (sample SAMEA3541595, study PRJEB24748) | human gut metagenome | biome: human gut; feature: human-associated habitat; material: faeces | place: China | collected 2012
TTTTGGGAATATTGGTGATGGCTCTTGGAATTACAGGAGTACTACCCTTTAACATCGGGAATCCGTACATGTTCTATGGGGTCATGAGTGCTGTATTTATCCTATTCATTGTCATGGGCGTGGTGTCCATGCGTAATGCAAAGCTTTTCGAGAAAAAAGCAGAGTCAGAGAACTCTCTGGTAGATACCTTGCTTAAATGGAGTGAGGGAAACCTGACTGCAGGAAAAATCGACGCGCAGATCGAAAATGCCGCAGATACTCCTGAAGAAGCCTTGTATTACAAGAGGTTTGAGGTTATCCGCAGCCAGATGAACCATCAGTTCATGAATTTGGACCAGCAGATGCTGGAGAATCTTATCGACACGAAGATCTACGAACAGATTTTCCCGGATACTGACGGAGCAGAGGAAGAATGATCAAAATATCCATCGTATGTGTAGGGAAGATCAAGGAAAAATTTTTCCGCGATGCCATTGACGAATACAGCAAACGGCTGAGTCGTTACACGAAGTTGAACATTATCGAAGTGGCGGATGAGATGACACCGGATGGGGCAAGCGCCGTTTGGGAAGATCAGATCCGTGAAAAAGAGGGAGTCCGCATTCTTGCAAAGCTACCCCAGGATGCCCTGATCGTGACACTGGAGATCGCCGGCAAAAATTATTCTTCCGAAGAATTTGCTGCGTGGATCGAGGACTGCTGTGTCCGTGGAAAAAGCCACATCTGCTTTGTCATCGGCGGCTCCTTAGGACTGCACAATAGCGTCTGCAAAAGGGCGGACCTGGCACTCAGCTTTTCCAAAATGACATTCCCGCACCAGCTGATGCGTGTGATCCTGTGCGAACAGATCTATCGGGCGTTCCGGATCATTCAGCACGAGCCTTACCATAAGTAAAAGTATTGTGATTTAAATAAAAGTGGCGAAAATATGACAAAAAAACAACGAGCATTAGAAATCATAGAACGTCTGAAAAAAGAATACCCGGATGCCGGATGCACTCTGGATTACGATCAGGCATGGAAGCTGCTTGTCAGCGTCCGCCTGGCGGCCCAGTGTACCGATGCCCGGGTAAATATCGTGGTGGAGAAGCTTTACGAGAAATTCCCGGATGTGGATGCCCTGGCGGATGCACCGGTGGAAGAGATCGAGGCAATCGTAAAACCCTGTGGCTTAGGTCACAGCAAGGCGAGAGATATCAGCGCCTGCATGAAGATCCTTAGGGATAAATATCAGGGGAAAGTGCCGGATGACTTTGACGAACTGTTATCTCTGCCGGGTGTTGGAAGAAAAAGTGCGAATCTGGTCATGGGAGATGTCTTCGGTAAGCCCGCCATCGTGACGGACACTCACTGTATCCGCCTGGTGAACCGCATGGGACTGGTGGACGGTATCAAGGAGCCTGCCAAGGTGGAAAAGGAGCTTTGGAAGATCATTCCGCCGGAGGAAGGCAGCGATTTCTGCCACAGACTGGTATATCACGGAAGAGAGGTATGTACTGCCAGAACCCATCCTTATTGCGAAAAATGCTGTATCAGTGATATCTGTAAAAAAGTCGGTGTATAAGAGCTGGTGGTAATGTTGCCGCAGACAGGAGGAAGCCTATGAGAATGTATGATATTATCATGAAAAAGAGAAACGGCGGAGTGTTATCCAAAGAAGAGATTCGCTTTTTTATTGAAGGCTACACGAAGGGAGAGATACCGGATTATCAGGTGTCTGCTCTGATGATGGCAATTTATTTTCAGAAGATGACAGAGAGGGAGACTTACGAACTGACCATGGCCATGGCACACAGCGGGGAGATGCTGGATCTGTCATCCATCCATGGTCGCAAGGTAGACAAACACAGCACCGGAGGTGTGGGAGATAAGACTTCTCTGGCATTGACACCCATGGTGGCGGCCTGCGGAATTCCCGTAGCCAAAATGAGCGGTCGGGGTCTGGGACACACCGGCGGAACCATTGATAAGCTGGAAAGTTTCCCCGGATTTTCTACTTCACTGACTACGGAACAGTTTATTGAAAATGTGAACAAAATCGGTATTGCCATTATGGGACAGACCGCAGATCTGGCACCGGCGGATAAAAAGCTGTACGCCCTGCGGGATGTGACCGCTACGGTAGACAATATGTCGCTGATCGCCAGCTCCATTATGAGTAAGAAACTGGCTGCCGGTGCGGATGCCATTGTATTGGATGTGAAGACCGGAAGCGGGGCATTTATGAAGAGCAGGGAGGATGCTTTTGCCCTGGCGGAAGAAATGGTTAAGATCGGCAAAAATGCAGGCCGCAGGACCATTGCCGTAATTTCGGATATGGATCAGCCTTTAGGAATGGCAGTGGGAAATGCCCTGGAGGTAAAAGAAGCAATCGCAACATTGCGGGGCGAAGGTCCGAAAGATTTTACCGAGCTTTGCATGGTGCTTGGAAGCCAGATGCTGATGGCCGGCGGAAAGGCACTGAGTGTAGAACAGGCAAGAGAGGCACTTACAAAAGTCATTGAAGATGGCAGTGCCTTACGCAAACTGTCCGAGTTTGTGGAAGCACAGGGTGGTGATCCGACAGCGGTAACAGATCCTTCCTTACTCCCGAAGGCATCCATGGTAGTGCCGGTCTGTGCGGACAGGGATGGTTTTGTGGGACGGATCGCCTGTGAGGATGTCGGAATCTGTTCTCTGTTGTTGGGCGGCGGAAGAGAGACCAAGGAAAGCAAAATTGACTTGTCTGTAGGTATTCTTTTAGAAAAGAAAAAAGGGGATGCTGTAAAAAAAGGCGATGTGCTCGGATATCTGCATGCAAATGACGAACAGCGCCTGGAAGCGGCGAAAGATAAGTTCTTAAATGCCTATGCTATCACTGACAGCCGGCCGGAGACAGAGCCACTGATCAAAGGGATCCTGCAATAACATATTCTGCGGATTCCGTTCATATAGTTTTATATGAAAAAGAGAACACAGCCGTACCAAAAGGAAAAATGGATCAATTCTTTGCAGCTTCCGAAAGATGTCTGTATGGGAGCACTGAGGGTTACGCTCACCGGCAATTCGGAAGTCTGGATTGAAAATTATCGTGGTATCCTGGAGTACACCGGAGAGCGGATCCTGTTACAAGCCAGGACCTGCCAGGTATGTCTGGAAGGAAGCAGACTTTCCATCGACTATTATACCAATGAAGACATGAAAATCAGTGGTAACATTGTATCGCTGACTTATATATAACAATGGGGGAACGATGGAAGATGACAGAATGGCTGAAACGGCTTCGGGGATATGTGAAAATTCGAGTGTGGGGATTTGCACCACAGCGTTTTATCAATTTATGCAGTAATAAGGGAATATTGTTATGGAATATTGAAAAGCAGGATGATGTATATATCATGTGTGTCAGCCTGGAGTCTTTTTACCGGCTTCGTCCCATTGCTAGAAAAACAAAAGTAAGGGTAGTCATATCAGAAAGATATGGACTACCTTTTTTTCTGCCGCATCTGCAACGGAGAAAAGCATTCCTGGCTGGACTGGTGCTGACGGTCATGTTTTGGATCGTTTCTTCCATGTTTGTATGGGATATCCAAATATCCGGCAATTGTGTCATCACGGATGACATGATATTTCAATTCCTGGAACAGGAAGGAATACAGATGGGAATGCGAAAAAGTAAGCTGGATATCGGAGAACTGGAAAAGCAGATCCGCAGGCAGTTCCCACAGGTCACATGGACTTCCGGAAGGCTGATGGGCACCAGACTACTACTGGAATTAAAGGAAAATGATGCACCGATTCCGGAAGATACGCAGGGTGCGGATGCTATTATTGGCCGGGATCTTGTGGCAGAGTATGACGGTGTCATCACCGATATGATCGTGCGAAGCGGCATTCCCCAAGTGACAATTGGCAGTCAGGTGGCCAAGGGAGATCTGTTGGTGGATGGAAAGGTGCCTATCTATGCCGAAGACGGTACGATACGGGAATATCGTATGGTCACTGCTGACGCGGATATCCGGATGGAGCATTCTGGTCACTTTCGAATTTTTTTACCGGCGGATTATATTTTAAAAAAATATACCGGCAGGGAAAAAACAGGATATTTTATGCGTCTGGGTGACAGAGAATGGAAACAGGATCGAAAGGTTTCGTTTCTGCAATATGACAGTATTCTGAATACCCATAGTATGAAAATATTAAAAATGTTTGGAATCAACGGTACATTTGGCAAAATTACATACAGAGAGTATCAAAAAACAGAGTATCTCCATGATGACAGTGAGGCAAAGGAAATACTGCAGGAAAAAATATCGGATTTTCTTGAAAGTTTAGGTGAAAAAGGGGTACAAATAATCTCGAAAGATGTTAAAATAGAAACAAAGTGTAATGGCTGGGTGGCGCATGGGGAACTCGTGGTGCAGGAAAAAGTCGGAACACAGGTGGATACTACGCAGAAAGAGGATTAAGACATTCATGAGCGTGACAACAATCAATCTGGAAATGGATACAGAGCAGATGCGGAAGATCTTCGGGATGCAGGATGCTTATATAAAAAAGCTGGAGCAGGATTTTCAGGTAACGATCGTAGATCGTAATGGGAGTATTATCATTACCGGAGAAGAGGAAAATGCCGGAAAGGCTTCCCGGGTATTAAGGCAATTGACGGCACTGTCGGATCGCGGAAATGATATAGAAGAGCAGAGCGTGGATTATGCCATTGAGATGGGCAAGGAGGATCAGGAAGACAGACTCATGGAAATGGATGCCGACTGTATCTGTCATACGATCAACGGTAAACCCATCAAACCCAAGACACTGGGACAGAAAGCCTATGTGGATGCGATCCGCAAGAATATGATCGTGTTCGGACTGGGACCTGCAGGTACCGGTAAGACTTATTTGGCCATGGCTATGGCCATCACTGCATTTAAAAATAACGAAGTCAGCCGGATCATACTGACCAGACCGGCGATCGAAGCCGGGGAGAAGCTGGGATTTTTACCGGGTGATCTGCAGAGTAAAGTAGATCCGTACCTGCGGCCTTTGTATGATGCCCTGTATCAGATCATGGGGGCGGAAAGTTTTGCCAAAAATATGGAAAAAGGACTGATTGAAGTGGCACCTCTTGCATATATGAGAGGACGAACCCTGGATAATGCCTATATTATTTTGGATGAAGCCCAAAATACCACTCCGGCTCAGATGAAAATGTTCCTGACACGAATCGGTTTCGGTTCCAAAGTAATCGTAACCGGGGATTCTTCCCAAAAGGACCTTCCGGTGGGAGCAAAATCCGGTCTGGATGTTGCTGCCAGGGTATTGAAAAATATTGATGATATCGCGTTCTGCAACCTGACGAACAAAGATGTGGTAAGACATCCGCTGGTGCAGAAGATTGTAAAGGCGTATGATGATTATGAAGCACGAACGAAACGAAGATAAAAACGGCTTCCTGCTTTTTTTACTGCCGGAGATTTTTACCGTGATCGCGGGAAGCACGGCAGTATATGCTATGGGTATTTTCGGCAAACAGCTCTCCGTTGAAAATGCTCTGCGAAACGCAGTAATGACCGCAATGGGCCTGGCTGTAGCCGGTTTTTTTCTCAGAAGAGAACAATTGGATTCTCAACTGGATTATGACAACGATGAACACCTGATGCGTTTTTGGATAGCAGTATGGAGCTGTCTGCTACTTTCACTGGCTTGTACATTTCTTCCGGTAGGAGGCTGGCCCTTTTTACCTGTTTTTGTGGTATTATCTCTGTTCAGCAATCTGCCGGTCGGAATTCTTTTCTCCTCAGTGTTTCTTATGATTGCTTCATTTGAAGGTCAGACTCAGGGAATTTTCTTCCTGTATTTTATCAGCGGTATTTTTGCTGCCTGCCTTTTTCAGCATCTCGAGCAGGAATTTGCAATCGGTATACCTTTGTTCTTGTCTTTGTTCTGCCTGTTTTTATGTGAGACGGCCAATATTGTGTTATTGACCAATGAGCATCTGAGCCTGGAGCAGTTTTTAGTGCCGGCAGCTAATCTGGTCGTCTCCGGTATCTTATTGCTTGGTATCCTGAAGTTTTTTTCCGGAGCAGTGGTATTCCGGGACAGAGTACGCTATCTGGACCTGAACGATACGGAGAATCAGATACTTGCGAAATATCGGCAGACGGATCGCACAGAGTATTTTCAGTGTATTCATACCGCATATTTCTGTGAACGGATCGCCTTAAAACTTGGATTGGACAAAGATGCTTTAAAATGTGCGGGGCTGTACCACAAAAAAGGCTGGGAGCTTATGAATCTTCAGGGCGAAAGCTTTCCGAAGGGCGCGAAGGAGATTTTGGAAGAGTATAAGGAAGATCAAAAATATCGACGGAAGGAAACAGTGGTTCTCTACTGTTCGGATGCCGTTGTCAGCGCCATTTTACTTTTATCGCAAAAGGAGCCGGATAAAAAACCGGACTATGATCAGGTGATCGATAAAATTTTCGAACGGATCCGGGTCAAAGGATTTGTGAATGAATGTGATCTGAGTCTGCGGGACTGGAACAGAATGCAGAAGATATTTAAGGAGGAAAAACTATATTATGACTTTTTACGTTGAAAATGAAACAGAGGAAACATTTGCGGAGGGTGAGGTTTCTTTTTCTGTGGAGGATACCGTGGAGAAGGTTGCAAACGCTGTGCTGGAAATGGAAGGCTGTCCTTATGAGGTCCAGCTGAATGTCCTGCTTACCGACAATGATGGGATCCATGCCTACAATAAGGAATATCGTAATATAGACAGAGAGACGGATGTCCTTTCTTTCCCCAATCTGGACTTTGCTGCCCCCGGTGATTTTGATATTCCGGAGGACAGAGAGGCTGATTATTTTGATCCGGATACCGGAGAACTGATTCTCGGAGATATTATTATTTCCGTGGACCGTGTCAGGGAACAGGCGGAAAGTTACGGTCACAGCAGAAAAAGGGAATTCGCATTCCTCGTGGCTCACAGCATGCTGCATCTGTGCGGATATGACCACATGGAGCCGGAAGAAGCAGAGGTAATGGAGGCAAAGCAGGAGCAGGTCCTCGCATCCCTTGGAATTACAAGAGATTAAAAAGGGCGTGGATACACGTATAGGTAACCGAAATGAATCAGGTAGAGATAAAAAGAAAACAGATACAGTTTTTTTCTTATTGTCTGGCAGGGATAAATGTCTGGGTGTTCGGAAAACAGCTTGGAAATAATGGCCTGGCTTATTTGGCGGCCGCTTTTTTGGTTTTTTTGTTTTTTTGGATACTTACCGGTAAAAATGTCCCTGATCGTCTTGGCCGGCTTCTTAGGAGCAGAAGTGCCAAAGGACAATATAAAAACGTATCCAAAATGCGAAGGAATATGATGATTTTCCAGATTGCTGCCGGGCTGGTCGGTGCGGTGCTCTGTGCGGCAATTGGATATTTTGTGCTGGAAAAAGCGTTTCGGATTCCCTACGGAAGTATGATCCTGTGGATTCTGTGTCCTGCGTTGATACTTAGATGTATGCAGTCGGTACTCCTGGGAATTTTTCAGAGTGAAGGATCGGAAATGCCTTCTGCGGTATCTGCTATCCTGCGACAGGTATTTTATTTTGGACTGGGCCTTTTGTTTTTGGGTATTTTTCGTACCTATGGGGAAAAAGTCAGTCTTCTCCTGAAAAAAGATGACTTTACTGCTATGTACGGTGCCATGGGTGTCGCATTGGGAATTGTGATCTCTGAGGTATTGGTTCTGATTTTTGTATTTGTGATTTATCAGGGAAGCGCATCCGGAAGAAGAGAGGCGGAAATAGGCATGAAGGGGACTGATACTTTTTTCAGTCAGGTCCGGGTTCTGCTTTTCAGTATGGGCGGTGATATCATCGGCGATTTACTTTTGTATCTGCCGTTATGGACAGGGCTCGTTTTATTTGAGAAAAATGCGTCGGATATTTATGCAGCTGCAGACAGCTATGGCGTGTTTATCGGAAGATATCTGGATATGATGCTTCTGGTTGTGGTTCTTTTATGCATGGGAATCCTACCGGGAGTAGCCAAAGCCGGCGCACATATCCGGAAAAAAGAAGAACGCTATGCCCAAAATGCAATACAGTCGGGAATCCAGGGTGTATTTCTACATGGAATGTTTTTCACCGTATGGCTTGCCGTTCTGGCGGTACCCCTGGCGCAGACAATCGATAACTCTGTCGGAATCCTGCTGGGAGAAATGTTCACCACAGGATCCTCCGTGGTCCTGTGGGCGCTCTTGCTCTTTTATTGCTCACAAATTTTAAAATTATCCGGAAAAAAACATTTGGTCCTGTTGGGATACGGTGTGATGGATCTCGTATTTGTCATAACGTCGACTGTTCTTTTCAAAATGGAAAATGCCGGGATTCTGAGCATCGTCCTCGGGAGTGTCATCGGAATGGCTGCCGGCGCTGTGTGTCTGTGTGTTATATTATCTCTGCAGAGGAAGACCCGGCCCGACGCACTCAGAGGACTGGCGATTCCGGCCGGCTGCTGTTGTGCCTGCGGTCTGCTGGCATTCGGTCTGGAAAAACTATTGTTCCCCCATGTGGGAGCAGTGATAACGGTGATTTCGGAACTGATCATTACGTTGTTGCTGTATTGGTTCCTTCTGCTATTGTTGCGTTGTCTGCGGGGACAGGATTTTCAATATATTCCCGGCGGCAGGCTGATGCGTATGCTGGGGAAAATGTTCCGGCTGTAAAATTTGCGTCAGATGTATATTATTCCAAAAATAACTGATACTGATACAAAGAATGAACATTGACACCACAGATGTGAGGCAGTATGAAACTTGTAAAACGTATCAGTTACTTTTTTGTAATTCCCATTTTCTTTTTGAGTCTTGGTATTTTTATCGGGGTGTGGGGAATCCGTTTTTTCTATCCGGGATCGTATCCCGGACGGTATTCCGAAGTCCCTGCGGATAGAGCAGACACTTCGGAGGTACCGGAAAGTGTTACGGTTACCGTGTCAGAAGAAACCTTATGTGCGGATACGGAATATGTATTGAAAGAGACGGACATTCTCAGAAATACCTCCGTAGAGACTTCCTGGCAGATTCCACATAAATATATTGGCATGACCAGGGAGAGGTTTCTGGAAACGATGAATCTGTATGCGGAGCATCCTCCGCTGTCAGAGCTCGAAAGAGGTTTTGTGGGTTTAGAGGTATTATCCTTTTCCAGGGAAAAAGTTGTGGTTCGTATGGATTATCGCTATCTGCAGCCAAGCGATGGCTTTTATCTGGCAGTATGTGACAACGAGGTTGTGGTATACCTGGAGGATCGGTCTACCATATATATCAATACAGGGATTGCCCTGGACAGTCTTCCGGAGAAAATACAGATGCAGATTATGGACATGCTGTCCATTCCTGATGAGGAAACACTGTATGATTTTCTGGAGACATATTCTTCCTGAAGAAAGAAACAGGTGAAACAGAAATGAAAAAACATATTGGAATCATCGGCGGCGGTGCAGCAGGTATGATGGCTGCGGTCACAGCTGCCCGAAAAGGTACCAAAGTTACGATTTTGGAACGAAATGATCGAATCGGGAAAAAAATATTACAGACAGGAAACGGAAAATGCAATCTGGGCAACAAAAATCTCACGGTGGAATGTTACCATGGAGGAGATGCTGCATGGATAAAGCAGGCGCTGGAACGCTTCGGTACGGAAGACACCGTTTGCTTTTTTCAAAAAATAGGGCTTCTGATCAAGGAAAAAAACGGATATCTGTATCCGGTCAGTGAACAGGCAGCGTCGGTACTGGATGTGCTTCGCTACGAACTGCAGACGCTGGGAGTTGAAATCATCTATGGATGTAAAGTACAGAAAGTGGAACGAACACTATCCGGGAAACTTGTGGTAAACGATGGTGACAGAGAATGGCAATTCGATGCGGTGATCCTGACCTGCGGCGGAAAGGCTGCCCCCGGTACCGGCTCTGACGGAAGCGGATGGAAAATTGCCAAAAAAGCTGGTCATACCTGTATTGCTCCCGTACCGGCGCTGGTGCAGCTCCGGTGTCTGGAGACAGATCTTCTGAAGGGAATAGCCGGTGTTCGTGCTGACAGCAGAGTGCGTATTTTGTGTGACGGACGTGAAACAGATGTTGAGCGCGGAGAATTGCAGCTGACGGAATACGGCATCTCCGGAATTCCCATATTTCAGTTGAGCCGTGATGTGAATTATTTACTGAGGGACCGGAAAACTGTAATGGCCGAGATTGATTTTCTGCCGGATATGACGGAAGAATCCTATGAAAATATGAAGAAAACCCGCCGGATGCTGCAGGAAAAGCGGACGGCAGAAGAGTTTTTTACGGGAATCCTGAATAAAAAGCTGATGTCTGTATTTTTGAAAATTGCAGGCATAAAACCGACAACTCCGGCAGTGGAAATTCCGGAAGATAAAATAAACACTTTTTATGAACTGTGCAGATGTTTCCGGTTACATATTACGGAGAGCAATCCCTATGAGAATGCGCAGGTATCGGCCGGAGGAATTGCAGTAACGGAAGTGACGGAAGAGATGGAATCAAAACTCTGCCCCGGGCTGTATTTCGCAGGAGAGATTCTGGATGTGGACGGAAGATGCGGCGGCTATAATCTGCAATGGGCCTGGAGCAGCGGGTTTATTGCGGGGTGTTCTGCTGCAATCAAGACAGAATAAGGAGTTATTATGATCAGATTAAACCAGTTGAAACTTCCGGTAAATCATACGGAGGAACAGCTTGTACATAAGACGGCACAAAGCCTGCGGATCCCTACAGAAGATATTCTGGAACTGGAGGTCGTAAGACAGTCTCTGGATGCGAGGAAGAAGCCGGAACTTTTTTACAGTTACAGTATCGATGTCATCGTGAAAAAAGAAGAGAAAGTATACAAGGATGCCTGTCGCAGACTCGGTAAGGCAAATGTTCTGCAAACGGAGAAAAGGAAATATCATTTCCCTGCAGGTGGCACACAGCCGCAAAAGCATCCAACGGTGATCGTCGGATGTGGACCGGCTGGATTATTCTGCGGATATTATCTCGCACTACACG
>OGZL01003447.1_pt1 | contig 11056 bp, 10 predicted proteins | sample 1576761 | NCBI WGS metagenome assembly OGZL01 (sample SAMEA3541595, study PRJEB24748) | human gut metagenome | biome: human gut; feature: human-associated habitat; material: faeces | place: China | collected 2012
TTTATACAATATATCCTGATATTATTAAAAAGGAAACACCGCTTGAATTGCAAAAGCTGCGCATTGCAGCATACTGCCGCGTGAGCAAAGCTACGCCTGAACTTTTGCACAGCCTTGAAATGCAGGTGCTCCATTTTAATACGATTATTGCTGAAAACCCGAACTGGACGCTTTATAAAATTTACAGCGATGTTGCATCCGGCACACGAAAGACTGGTCGCAGCGGCTACTGCGAAATGTTACGCGATGCCAAGCGGCATCGTTTTGATTATATATTCGTCAAATCACTAAGCCGCTTCGGGCGGGATACTCTTGAAGCTCTATCAACCATAAGGAGGCTGAAAGCTATGAATATTGGACTTTTATCCGAAGTTGAACATGTCAACACACTAAAGATAGATGATGCCACGCTTTCCATCTTGTTTGCCGTTGCACAGGAAGAAAGCGCCACAAAGAGCGAGAATATCAAATTTGGTATTCATCAACGTATGCGCGAAGGAAAAGCACTTTTGAACCACACTCGCTTTTTAGGCTATACCAAGGATGCCGAAGGGCAGTTAGTGATTGTACCCGAAGAAGCCGAAATCGTCCGTAAGATATTTTCGCTGTATTTAGAGGGCAACGGTGTCCGTAAAATTAAGCGGTACTTGGAGGAACACGGCATAAGGACGGTAACAGGAAAATCCGAATGGAGTACATCGACGATTGACCGTATGCTAAGCAATGAGAAATATATGGGGACTCTGCTGTTGCAAAAGACCTACACGCCGGATTTTTTGACTGGGAAGCAGAAAAAGAATCGCGGGGAGTTGAGTATGTATATGATCGAAGATGCACATGAGGCGATTATTGAGAAGGGGGTATTTGAGGCGGTACAGAAGAAAAAACACAAAAAATAATTTGATTTTGTTCTCTCTATACCCTGAAAAGCTGTAAAAATTAAGCATATAAATGCATGTCTATCGTAGAATAGATAATTTTTATTTCTACTTTCGACTTCTTTTAATGAGTGACAATTCAAAGGCCGGTCTGTGTACAATATTCCTTTCCTTAACCCCCGATACCTCCTACCTATGAATATCGCTATAAATATCGCAAAGATAGATTCATAAAGGTGTCTTGACATTTTCCGACAAAACGCCTATAATAGTGTCATCACAAATTGAGGGGGTGCCACATGCACACAGCCAATATTTCCGTCTCACCTGAATTGATTGCCGTAATCGTTCGATGCCTTGAAGACGCCGTTGGCGATGATATTCGCGCCGATATTCGCCAGCACGATCTTCAGACAAGAAACAGCGTTCCGTCCCGAATTTGGGATTTGCTAAACACCAACCTTGTCAAGACGCTGGACACCGAGGATTGTACAATTGCGAAGGCTCACCGTGGGCCATGGGAGATGCTGGTCGTGTATGAAAAATCAACACAGTGCATCTTCACTTTCATGCGTGAAAAGCGCTTTGCCGAACTTCGTAACCGCCAGCACAAGAGAAAATGTATGCATTATATCGATATGCTGGCAAGGAAGTTTAATGCAGATTTGTTAGCCGACCAACAGCAGCTTAGTCTTTTCCCCAACACCTTTTCTGATGAGGCTCGTCTTCCGGAACTGGTTCAAACAATGTTGAGTGACCTTGAAGGCGGCGCAGAAGTTGTCCGCCATCATGTGCTCGTCTTGTTTGATACTGTAGGCTATCAGTTGACGCATGTTCGTGCTGTCATGGTCACTCCATCTCTGGATATTGCCCAGAACAGTGAACAAGATTGGTCCCAATACATTGCAGCCGATGAAAGCACAGTGGTTGAGAAAGTTCCCACTTCCAGCGTTCCCGGAAATCAGCCGAATCGAGGTCTCCACCTTACTGCAAAAGCTATGGCTCGGCAAAAATCTCGCCCCAAGCAAAAAGAGTTGGAACGCACCGCAAAAAGAGAAAGTTGATTACTGCTGAATTAGGGTCGACACAGTGTCGGCCCTAAAGGCGCTTCCACAGCAAATACTCCATATGTGGTGCAATGCCAAATAACTATTAATGAAAGAGGATCGCCTATATGAACACCCAATTTAATGGAGATCGCTTGAAAAAGGCCCGCATTTACAGAGGACTGACCGTTGCTGACTTAGCTGAACGCGTTGGTTGTCAACGGCAAACCCTATCAATGTATGAGATTTCAAAAAGCCAACCAACAGACAAAACAACTGTTGTCCGGTTGGCGCAAGCGCTAGACTTCCCCATTAAATACTTTTATGAACCTTCCAGTGCAATTGCTTCCGGAACAGTCTATTTTCGTTCTTTACTCACGACAAATAAGAAGTACCGTAGTGAACAAATTGTCAAAATGGACTATCTTTCGCAGATTTACTCTCTTCTGCAAGACTATGTATCATTTCCTGAATTTGTTCCTCTCGACTTACCTGATAACATAGCCCCTGAACAAGCAGCTTATGCCCTGAGAGATGCATGGGGGCTTGGAAGGGGTCCCCTAGACAATCTGGTATCTATAGTTGAACAGCATGGGATTTTAGTGACTTCCATTTCAACCAATACCAATGATGTTGATGCGTTCAGTCAATTTATGCAAACAGGGGATGCCCCAACATTCATCATTGCATATTCAAATAATAAAACTTCGGCGGCACGAATTCATTTCGATATTGCTCACGAATTAGGGCATATCTGCTTGCATGAATGGAGCGAAGATATTGAAGATGTTTCCAAAGAAGATTTCAAACGCAAAGAACGCGAGGCAAACGACTTTGCCGCAGCTTTCTTGCTGCCGGAGGAAACTTTCAGAAGAGATGCTGAACGAGGACCACAAACTATAACTTATTATAAACAACTAAAGAAGAAATGGAGAGTTTCTATCGCCGCGATGATCCGCCGATCCGAAAAGTTGGGAATCATCACCACAGATGATTACCAAAATCTAATTCGGGTTATGCAAAGACGCGGGCTTCGCAGGGAGGAGCCTTTGGATGATACCCTTATTACGGCAAGTCCTGCGCTGCTCAAAACATCGGTAATCATGCTGCTGCAGGAAAATGTTTTTACTCCTGCAGAGTTTATGGAGGAACTTTCCAATTCTTATGGATTAAGCATTAACGCCACGGAAGTTGAACGCTTACTGGACTTGCCTGCCGGTACTTTGGCAGTCCAAAAAATAATTCGGCTTCCAAATTTACAATTAAAGAGAAATGCCACTTAAAAGCATTACACAGTAAGATATTTAAATCCAAGTTGTCAGTGTGGCGTTTTTTAGAGTGGCAACTCCAATAAATTAAATATCGACAACTTTCTTGTATCAAACAAAATTGGCAAAGCCAGTGGTCGATTGTGCATTTATTTGCAAAAATTTCATAAAATTGATTGCTAGATCTGTTGCTATTTTCGTTCGTCTTGTGTATACTATAGGTAGGAAAGCAGACGACATTCTGCTGGTGGGCTAGCACCTAAAATCCGATCTGATGCAGGGCGTAAGAACCTGTGGTTGGCGGGCAACGATAAAACCCGAAAGCGATGCAGGGCGTAAGGACCTGTCGGTTGGCGGACAACGATAAAACTAGCCACAAGGGGCATCGGACAGCACTGCGGTGTTGTAGGTGTCCCTTTCTTTTTGTAAAATATAGAATGCAACAGGAAGTTTATCATGACGAAAAAAGAAGCCTTGCAAATCGTTTTCTCCTGCGCAGCTTCCTATAAGGAAAATCTAGCGGGAAGAAGCCTTTTATTTGTTACGACTGACAAGCATAAGACCGTTCGGTGTCTGGAAGTTACATTTGACGGCAGCAATTTTCTGCACATGACAGGCTTTAAGCTGAACAAGAAGGAAATCAGTGCAAACAACTTCTTTAGTATGTGCTGCGACAAGCGCTTGTCTGAGTCAGATTTTGAATTTGCAGCAGACGGCACAACCGAAATGAAAATGCGCGTTCTTCCAGGATTGGTGCAGAACCATCTTTCTGCTAAGATGGTTGGGGATTACAATTTATCCCAGCCGAAATTGTACACTGACAAGCTCGCCGGATCAGTTGGTGCCTGTATGGGCTTTGTCCGCAATGGCGGTAAGGGGCGTTTTGTTCCCAACACTGTGCTGGAAGGCGATATCCGAAGCATGGTTAAAGGCAGCGCAGATAGAATCGTCATTACATATCGGAAGCAGCGCGGAGACGCGCTCTATACAGAAATCGTATACGCAGCTAAGAAAATTGATTGGGTGGCTCTTACCCTACCAGAAGAATATCAATATCTTCCCTTGCCATAGGCTGTCTTTAGAGGCAGTATTCTAATACAGAATTTTCAGTCATAAAATCAATGTTTTATAAAACTGCGGCCTTGTCTAAGCCTTTTTATAGGGTATCTTTTTTGTAACATAGAGACAAGGTCACTTACGAAAGTAAGTGACCTTTTTTGTTTTGTTCGGACTGTCCGACATTCCGCATTACACACAACACCCCCGCTTGCCTTCCATTTATATAAGGAAGGCGGGCGGGGGTGTTGTGTACGGTGCTTACTTTTCAAACTCCTTTGCCACATCCTGCAGCAGCTTGCGGATGGGCAGGTGCTGGGGGCAGATCTGCTCGCATCTGCCGCAGCGGATGCAGTCCGATGCGCGGGTGCCGGGGCGGGTGTGGACATCCTCGTAATAATAATCGGCGTTCCAGTCGTGGTGGATGTTCTTGGTGTTCATGATGGCGAACAGGTCGGGGATGGTGATCTGCTGCGGGCAGCCGTCTACACAGTAGCGGCAGGCTGTGCAGGGGATCAGGTTCTGCTTGCGGAAGATCTCTACCACCTTGGACACGGCGGCGCGCTCGGTTTCGTTCAACGGCTGAAAGTCCCGCATAAAGCTGAGGTTGTCCTGCATCTGCTGCATATTGCTCATGCCGGACAGCACCATCATGATACCGGGGAAGCCCGCCGCAAACCGGATGGCATAGCTGGCCGGGCTGCCGCCGTGCAGCGATTCCAGCACAGCGGCGGCGTCCTTGGGCAGGTTGACCAGGTTGCCGCCCTTGACCGGCTCCATGACAAGCACCGGCTTATTGTGCCGGCGGCAGACCTCATAGCATTTGCGGCTCTGCACGGCAATGTCATCATAGTCCAGATAGTTGAACTGGATCTGCACGACCTCGATCTGCGGATACTCGGTCAGTATCCGGTCCAGCACCTCGGCGCGGTCGTGGAAGGAGAGACCGACATGGCGGATCTTGCCCTCGGCCTTGAGGTCGAACGCCGTCTCGTACGCGCGGCAGGCCTTGAATTGCTGAAAATTCTCGGCATTTTGGGAGTGCATGAGGTAAAAGTCAAAATAATCCACACCGCAGGCCGCAAGCTGGCGCGCAAAGAACGGGCGGATGTCGGCCTCGGTTTCAAAAAAGCCTCCGGACAGCTTATCGGTCAGGACATAGCTTTCGCGCGGGTAACGACTGGTCAGGCAGGTCCTGAGCGCCGTCTCGCTTCTGCCGCCGATGTAGCCGTGCGCGGTGTCGAAATAGTTGAAGCCCTGCGCCAAAAATGCATCGACCATCTGCTTTGTCTGGGCAAGATCGACCTCCTCGCCCTGCATGGGCAGCCGCATACAGCCGAAGCCGAAATTCCTTTTGATTTTTTCCATTGGCAAACGCTCCTTTCGCTTATCCTTATTGTAGCAAACCCGCGCTCCGGGTGCAATACGGCGGCGGTAAAGTCCCGCCCGTATTGTACGCCGGGGAAATGCGTCTTTCCACACGAAACGCCCCGCACCGGTGGGTGCGGGGCGTTTTGGCGTATTTTCTGTTTTACAACACCTTGCTCAGGAAGTCCACCGTGCGGGGCTGCTTCGGATGGTTGATGACCTCATCGGGGGTGCCTTCCTCCACGATGTAGCCGCCCTCCATAAAGATGACGCGGCTTGCGACCTCGCGGGCAAAGCCGATCTCATGGGTGACCACGACCATCGTCATGCCCTCGGCGGCAAGGCGCTTCATGACCTGCAGCACCTCGCCGACCATCTCGGGGTCCAGCGCCGAGGTCGGCTCGTCAAACAGCATGATGTCCGGATCCATGGCCAGCGCGCGCGCAATGGCCACACGCTGCTTCTGCCCGCCAGACAGCTGCGCCGGGTAGGCATCGGCCTTATCGGACAGGCCCACGCGGTCCAGCAGCTGCAGTGCCTTCTCCTTAGCCTCGGGGCGGGTGGCCTTTTTCAGCTCAACCGGTGCCAGCGTCATGTTGCCCATGACATTGAGGTTGTTGAACAGGTTGAAGTGCTGAAACACCATGCCGACATTCTCGCGCATCTTGTTCAGGTCGGTCTTTTTATCGGTCAGGTCGTGGCCGTCCACGATGACCGTGCCGCCGGTGATCTCCTCCAGCCGGTTAAGGCAGCGCAGGAAGGTGGACTTACCGCTGCCCGAGGGGCCCAGCACGACAACGACCTCGCCCTCATAAATATCAGCCGATACATCGCGCAGAACCTCCAGATTGCCGAAGTTCTTCTTCAGATGCTCAACATGAATTTTTACATTGTTCTTATTGACGGCCACGGTTGAGCCTCCTTTCCATCCGCTTGGCAAAGCGGGACAGCAGCGTGATGACGATCAGGTACATAACGCCGACGATGAACCACACCTCAAGCGAGCGCATTATGTTGGCGTTCACATTCTTGGCGGTGTTGACCAGCTCGGGGAAGCCGATGACCGACAGGATCGAGGTATCCTTGAGGGTGATGATGAACTGGTTGATGATCGAGGGGATCATTGTGCGGATGGCCTGCGGCAGCACGACCTTGTACATCGCCTTCCAGTACGGCAGGCCAAGGCTGCGGGCGGCCTCCATCTGGCCCTTGTCCACGCTCTCGATACCGGCGCGGATGATCTCGGCCATATAGGCGCCGCAGTTCAGCGACAGGCAGATGATGCCGGCCTGCAGCGCCGTAAAGGTGAATTTGCTGCCGGTCATGGCTGTCCAGTTCAGGTTGTCGTTCATCAGCATCGGCACACCGAAATAGACGAAGAACGCCAGAACGATCATCGGCACGCCGCGGATAATATCGACAAAGATCGTGGCGATGATGTTGCAGACGCGGCTTTTCAAAACGCTGAGGATGCCCACAAACAGGCCGATCAGACAGGCGAAGAAAAGGCTCCACAGGGCCAGCAGCAGCGTTTGGCCCATGGCGGCCAGCAGCAGCGGGCCGTAGTTGGCAAGAATCTTAAAAATCAAGGCGCAGAACTCCTTTCGGGGGTTGGATTTGCAAGAGCCGCTCTCCGCGCAGGGGCCAAGAGGGATCCCGGGGTCGCAAAAGCGGGGCCGCCCGCAAAAACAGGCGTCCCCGCGTATTTTTCATGGTTTAGCCGAGGTACTTTGCCAGAATCTCGTCATACTTGCCGTTGGCCTTGATGTCGGCCAGGCCCTTGTTGAACATGTCCAGCAGCTCCTGACTGTCCTCGCTGAAGATGGCAAAGCCGTAGGGCGCGGGGTCGCTGGCGGTATCCTCCAACACCTTCAGGGCCAGAGCGCCGTCCTTGATGGAGGCCTTCATGATGGGGGTATCCTCAAAGCAGCCGACGCACTGACCGCCCAGAACGGCCTGATACATCGTGGGGGAATCCTCAAAGTAGGTGATGGTGAAGCCGTACTCGTCCTTGAGGCTCTCGGCGTAGGACGCGCCCTGCGTGCCGGTCTTGACGGCAACATTCTTGCCGGACAGGTCGGCAAAGCCGGCAATGTCGGAGTCCTCGGGCACGGTCAGCGTCTGGTTGGAATCATAGTAGCCGTCGGAGAACATCCAGCCGCTCGCCTTGCGCTCGTCGGTGATGGAGGCACCGGCGATCATGGCGTCCGCCTGACCGGACTGGCAGGCCGCGATGGCGGCGTCCCAGCCAAGGCTCTTCAGCTCATACTCAAAGCCCTGATCCTCGGCGATGGCGGCGAGGATATCCACATCAATGCCGACAAAGTTGCCGGAGGCATCGGTGTACTCAAAGGGCTTAAAGACCGTGTCAGTAGCCACGACCCACTTTTTGCCGGTGGCCTCGGCGGTTGCCGCAGAGGAGGTGTCCGCAGCATCGGAGGCTGCGGAGGAGGCGGAGCCGCCGCAGGCGGCGAGAGAGAGAGCCATGACGGAGGCCATACCGAATGCAAACAGTTTTTTCATGAGATACTTTCCTTTCCACTCCACAGATTTTCCCGCCGCCGCGCGGCGGAAAGCAGACATCGGGCAGAATAACAAAAAAGGACAATAGCGCCGTGGTTCCTGTGCTATCGTCCCGGATCACCCTGCCTGATCCTGCTTTTTATTATAGCACACCGGCTGAAAAAGTCAATACAAAATTCGGGGCATAGCTTTATTAAATAAAGTCTGTCACGGATTTTTGCGGTGTTTTTGTAACTTTGTCCGTGCATAGCGCACACAAGGCCGTTTATGACAGTCTCGCCGCAGGGGGTCAGGCGCACTTTTTCTCGGGCAGCTGGCTGGCCACGATCGCGCCGAACATCAGCGCACAGCCGCAAAGCTCGGTCGCAGAGAGCGTCTCACCGAGGATAAGCCAGCCCGCGAGGGCGCTGAATACGCTTTCCAGACACATGGCAAGGCTGGCGATCGTCGGGTCAAGGTCCCGCTGGGCAACGATCTGCAGCGTGAAGGCCACGCCGCTGGACATAATGCCGCAGTAGGCGATGGAGACCGCCGCACTCCGGAACTGGTCGATTGTCGGCGCTTCAAAGACAAACATAAAGATCGTGGACAGCACTGCGACCATCAAAAATTGGGCGAAGCTGAGCTGGATGCCGTCCAGCTTGGGGCTGAAGTGGTTAACCACGAGGATCTGCAGTGTGAACAGCAGCGCGCAGAGCAGCAGCTGCCACTCGCCGCCGGTCAGGCTGAGCGTATCGCGCCCCGCAAGGCAGAGCAGGTACAGCCCCACAACGCTGACCGCCACGCAGCACCACAGCTTGATGCCGGGGCGGCTGCCCAGAAAGACCCCCGCAACCGGCACCAGCACCACATACAGCGCCGTCATAAAGCCGGCCTTGGCGGTGCTGGTCGTGCCGATGCCCATCTGCTGGGCCGCCGATGCCGCAAACAGCGCCGTGCCGCAGCAGATACCGCCCAGCACCAGCGTTTTGCCGTGGATCCAGAAGGGCAGGCCGCTGCCGCGCTTTTTCTGCCCGGCGCGGCGCACAAACAGCATCCCCAGCAGAAAGACGCAGGCCAGCCAGCTGCGGCTGGCCAAAAAGGTGTATGCGCCCATGTAGCCGCTGCCGACGCTTTGCGCCACAAAGGCCGTGCCCCAGATGAAGGCGGCGCAGATCAGCAGCAGTGTGTTGCGCAGCTGTTTTTTATCCATAGTGTAAAATCCTCTCCCGTTGTACAACCTGCCGGGCAGGGCTGTCCCCTGTCCGTCCTCTTTGTGCATACTTTCCCTGTGCTTCAAAAAATACCGCCCGGCCATCTGCGGCGCGGGCGGTATGTGTTATCAGCTGTTTGTGCTTTCCTCGCCGTAGGTGTTCAGCTCTTCGCTGCCCAGCCCCTCGACCTTGAGGCCGCCGGTGACATAGTACTTGTTGCCGTTATCGTAGCTGATCGTGATCTTGTACTGCTTGCCTGGGGTCAGGCCGGTGACATTGTACTGGTAGGCGCTGCCGTCCGCACAGTAGTAGATCGTTGAGCCCTGCACATAGCTGGTGCTGGTCTTGTCGTCGCTCAGCTCCCAGAACGCGATCTTAAAGTACATATATTTCTCGCTGCTGGCCTCGGTCGTGGCGTAGCCGGTCACTGTCATGCTGTCGCCGCCCGCCACAAAATACTCGGTGGAGCGGTTGGCAATACCGTTGAAGGAGACATACAGCGTGTTGTCCTGCGGGTAGGTCACAACGCGGGCCGCGCCGGTGTCCATCCCCTCGGGAAATTCCACGCTGCCGCCGGCGGCAGCCTTGGTGGTGGTGTCGGTGTCGTCATCCTCGGACTCCTCGACCAGACCCATCGCCTTGACCAGCTTGACAACGGTGTCCTGTGCCCACGCCTTGGGGGAGCAGGCAGTCAGGGTGAAGGCCAGCAGCACCGCCATTGCCAGCGCCGTAAGCTTGCGGGTAAGTTTCATATCGTGAACCTCCATTGGGTGCTTTGCAGAAAATCTCCGCAGCAATCCCGCAGGCAACGGCAGGGCGCACGCCAAGGCTGCGCCGCACCCGCACCCGGAATTATGCGGTAATGGTTTTATTATACCGCAATTCCGGCCCATGTACAAGCGTTCCCGCCGTTTTTACACATTTGTTTTGCCGTTTTTGGGGGTGTAGTCCTTCACCCAGTCGATGAGGAGGGACGACACCGTGACCGTGACGAGCGAAAACGCGATGCGCCGCACCGGAATGTAGGACAGCGATGCAAGCAGCACCGTCAGATCGGTAAAAAGGTACGCGCGGGATAGCTTCCACCCGGTCAGCTTGTGGATGACGAGCGCCAGCGCATCATCACCGCCGCTGGAGCCGCCCTGCCGCACGATCAGCCCGACGCCGATGCCGACAAATGCGCCGCCCAGCAGCGCCGCCGCCAGCGGGTAGGGCGTCAGGTCGGGCAGCATCGGGGGCAGACACTCCCAGAGGCGGTAAAACCCGGCCAGACTGACGCTGGCAATGCCCGCCGAGAGCAGAAAGTCCCACCCCAGAAACTTGAACGCCAGCGCGTAGCTGGCTGCATCCAGCAGGGGCGAGGCAATCGAGGCCGGCACCCCCAGCCAATGGTTGATGAGCAGCACCAGCCCGATGATGCCGCCCTCGGTGATGGCGGTGCGCTGGTGAATGTTGTGGATGCCGAAGGACAGGATCGCCGTGCCCAGCATGATAACGGCGATGCGCCCCGGCGTAAACCGCCCCAGCACCCGCTTAATTTTTTGTTGCAGCGTTTCTTTTGCCATTTTCTCCCCCTTGGCAGTAATACAACCAGTATACCACGGCTGTCAAGGGGGCGGCCTCAGCTGCGGGTGTTTTCCAGCACCCGGCGCAGGGTGGCAAGAGCCGCCGCAACATCATCGGCGGTCAGGATCAGCGGCGGCAGCAGCCGCAGGCGGGTCTTG
>OGZL01003448.1_pt1 | contig 11052 bp, 7 predicted proteins | sample 1576761 | NCBI WGS metagenome assembly OGZL01 (sample SAMEA3541595, study PRJEB24748) | human gut metagenome | biome: human gut; feature: human-associated habitat; material: faeces | place: China | collected 2012
AGCTGCGTAGCAATCCGGGTATCAAATGAGTGTCAAAAGACCTTTTGACACTCATATCATTCGATAATAAATGAAAGTCATCTGTTTTATGCTATTGGTTAAGCAGATTGCGGCAGTGATTACGGGGCTGTGGAGAACCAGAGCTTTGGAATTGCTGTGGAGGACTTTCGTAGTAGAATAAGGAAAATAAGATTATGTATTTAGTTGTTGGACTGGGAACCCCCGGGAAGCAGTATGAGGCGACCCGCCACAATATGGGTTTTGATACGATCGATGTGCTTGTGGAACGTCATAAGATTCCGCAGGGCGGCGTAAAATTTAATGCTATGTACGGTTCCGGATTCATCGGAGGAGAGAAGGTAATCTTTATGAAACCTTTGTCCTTTATGAATTTAAGCGGTGGTCCGGTACAGGAGATGGCTGCTTATTTCAAAATCAATCCGGAGAGTGAGCTGATCATTATTCAGGACGATATTGATCTGGAGCCGGGACAGCTTCGTATCCGGAAGCAGGGCAGTGCAGGCGGCCATAATGGTCTGAAGGACATTATTGGCAGACTTGGCACACAGAAATTCATGCGTGTAAAAATTGGTGTAGGAGCCAAACCAAAAGGATGGGATCTGGCAGACCATGTGCTTGGCCGTTTTTCATCCGGGGACCGCAAGCTCGTGGATGAAGCAATTGAGTTTGCAGCAGACGCTGTAGAAAAAATCATAACAGATGGTCCGGATGCGGCGATGAATGAATACAACCGAAAGAGGGTTACTGAGTAACAAAGGAAGTCCAGCAACAAGCTGGGCTTCTTTTGCCCCTGGAGCGTCCCCAAAAAGCTTTGTGAAAATTATGACGTGCAGATAGCTTGCAGGAATGGTTTCATGTTTTGGGTGGGCTCTGAGGTGCGGCTTTTGAGAAAAGGAGGAAAGCCATGCTTTCATTTACCCAGCCCCTGAAGGGGATGGCAGAATTTGAAGAAATAGAGAAAAGCCTTGAGAAAAATCAGGGCATTGTGCAGATCACAGGCTGCCTGGAATCCCAGAAGGCACATCTGATCCATGGGCTTTCCGGCAAAACACCTATGCGCCTTGTGATCGCAGGAGATGAGCGCCAGGCTAAGGAAATCTTCGAGGACTTGCGCTTTTATGACAAAAATACCATGTTTTACCCGGCGAAGGATCTTCTCTTTTTCCAGGCAGATATTCAGGGAAATCTGTTGATCCGCCAGAGAATGTGTGTGGTAAAGGCACTTCTGGAGCAGAAGGAACTGACTGTGGTTACCAGCATTGACGGCTGTATGGACTATCTGATGCCCCTGGAAGAAATCGGGAAAAAGGTGCTTCATTTCTATTCTGACAGCGTGATCAACATGGATGTACTGAAAAATACCCTTGTGCAGCTTGGATATGAACGCGTAGGACAGGTGGAAATGCCGGGACAGTTTTCTGTGCGCGGTGGTATAGTAGATATTTATTCCCTTACAGAAGAGAATCCATGGAGAATTGAGCTGTGGGGAGATGAAGTGGATTCTATCCGAAGCTTTGACGCAGAGAGCCAGCGCTCTCTTGAAAATCTGGATGAGATTGCCATTTATCCAGCTGTGGAGTGGAATGACGGCAAAAAGATGGTATCTTTTGTGGATTATTTTCCCAGGGAAAAAATGCTTCTGTTTCTGGATGAACCCAACCGTATTTTGGAAAACGGACTGGGCGTGGAGGAAGAGTATGCCGCCAGCCGCACACATCGTGAAGAAAAAGGAGAAAAGAACCTTCCGGTTCAGTGGCTTTGTGAATTTTCCAAGGTTCAGAAAGAACTGAATAAACTTCGTGCAGTGTCGTTGTCGGCATTGGAGCCAAGAGGCGTGGAGTGGAATTTTGCCCCGGAGAAATACAATCTGACGGTGCAGAGTGTAACTTCTTATAACAGCAGCTTTGAGCTTCTGGTGGAGGATCTGAAAAAGTATAAGAAAAAAGGCTACCAGATTGCCTTGCTTTCCGGTTCCAGGACAAGGGCGGAGCGTCTGGCGAAGGATTTGCAGGAGCATGAGCTGAATGCTTTTTACGGTTCAGATTATGACCGCGTGATCAATCCAGGGGAAATTATGGTTCTCTATGGACACGCCCGGAAAGGCTTTGAGTATCCGTTGATCAAATTTGCGGTGATCACAGAGTCCGATATTTTCGGTCAGGAGCAGAAAAAAAAGAAAAAGAAAAAAGTCTACAACGGCAAGCGGATCCAGGATTTTGCAGAGCTGTCTATCGGGGATTATGTGGTCCATGAAAAGCATGGACTGGGAATTTACCGTGGAATTGAAAAAGTTGAAGTAGATAAGGTCTTAAAAGACTATATCAAGATTGAATACCGTGACGGAAGCAATCTGTATATTCTGGCGACGCAGCTGGATGCGCTGCAGAAATATTCCGGCGCAGATACAGCCAGGGCACCGAAGCTGAACAAGCTGGGAACCCAGGAGTGGAATCGCACGAAGTCCAAGGTAAAGGGCGCTGTCAAAAATATCGCCAAAGAGCTGGTGGAGCTTTACGCTGTGCGTCAGGAAAAAGAGGGGTATGTGTGTGGCCCGGATACAGTGTGGCAAAAGGAATTTGAGGAAATGTTCCCATATGAGGAGACAGAGGATCAGCTGAACGCCATTGAGGATACCAAGCGGGATATGGAGAGCACCAAGATCATGGATCGTCTGGTGTGCGGAGATGTTGGATATGGTAAGACGGAGGTTGCTCTTCGCGCAGCGTTTAAAGAGGTGCAGGAGAGCCGGCAGGTTGTTTACCTTGCACCAACTACCATTCTGGCGCAGCAGGTGTACAACACCTTTGTCCAGAGAATGAAGGAGTTTCCGGTGCGCGTGGATCTGCTTTGCCGATTCCGTACACCTGCCCAGCAGAAAAAGACTTTGCAGGATCTGAAAAAAGGACAGGTAGACGTTGTGATCGGTACTCACAGAGTTCTTTCTAAGGATGTGGAGTATAAGAATCTGGGGCTTCTGATCGTTGACGAGGAACAGCGTTTCGGTGTTACCCACAAGGAGAAAATCAAGCAGCTGAAAAAGGATATTGATGTTCTGACTCTGACTGCGACTCCCATTCCACGAACCCTTCATATGAGTATGATCGGAATCCGTGACATGAGTGTGCTGGAGGAGCCGCCTATGGATCGTATGCCGATCCAGACTTATGTAATGGAGTATGATGAGGAGACTGTCAGGGAAGCTATCGGAAGAGAGCTGCGAAGAGGCGGCCAGGTTTATTATGTTTATAACCGGGTTACAGATATTGATGAGGTTGCCCTGCGGATTTCCAAACTGGTGCCGGACGCAAGGGTGGATTTTGCCCATGGACAGATGAGCGAGAGAGAACTGGAACGGGTTATGTACGATTTTATCAATGGGGACATTGATGTGCTGGTTTCCACTACTATTATCGAGACAGGACTGGATATTTCCAATGTAAATACCATGATCATCCATGATTCTGACAAGTACGGACTTTCCCAGCTTTATCAGCTGCGAGGCAGGATCGGACGTTCCAACAGGACGGCGTATGCGTTTCTGATGTACCGAAGGAACACCATGCTTCGGGAGGTGGCGGAAAAACGACTTTCTGCTATCCGTGAGTTTACAGATCTGGGAAGTGGATTCAAGATCGCCATGCGTGACCTGGAGCTTCGGGGGGCTGGAAATCTGCTGGGAGCACAGCAGCATGGGCATATGAACGCAGTGGGCTATGATCTTTACTGTAAAATGCTTAGCGAGGCGGTCAAAGAGGCAAAGGGTATTCATACTATGGAAGACTTCGAGACTACCATTGATCTGAATATGGATGCTTTTATTCCGGATACCTACATCAGCAATGAATTCCAGAAGCTGGATATTTATAAGCGCATTGCAGGGATTGAGTCCCAGCAGGAGTATGATGATATGCTGGAAGAACTGATCGACCGGTTTGGGGAGCCGCCGAAAGCAGTGCTGAATCTGCTGGCTATTGCAAGACTGAAAGCACTGGCACATCAGGGCTACATTACGGAAATCAAGCAGATGCAGCGTGAGATCAGGATCACCCTTTACAAAAATGCACATCTGAACCCGGAAGGAATTCCGCCGCTGGTTGCCAAGTACCGCAGACAGCTGCAGTTTAAACCGGATAAAGAGCCGAAGTTCCTGTTTGCACCAGTGGGGGATATTGTGCAGGCGCTGACGGTGTTTGCAAAGGAACTGATGGAATTGGTGGAAGAGGAAGGAAAGAGCGAAAAGTAGTAGACGGCTGGGCTGTTGAATGCTTTCGGATATTTTGATTTAAAGTAGGTTTGGGGTGGGGAAGATCCGATGGAAATTCGCGAAAATTGTGTGAATTCTATCAGATTTTCCCCTTTCTACTTGCCCTCATGGGAAAAAAGTTTTATACTCTTATTAGCGTGTCCGCATTGGGAAATCATGCTGGCTGTGCGTGGTGACTAAGCGGCACATCAGTGAAAGGGTAATTGGTGATCAATATGAAGAAAATCGTGAAGAACACAACCGTAGTGGCATTAAGTGGCGTAATGGCAATTGGAATGCTTTCCGGATGTGGAAGTAAGTCTATAGATGGAGAGAAGACCGTTGCAACTGTAGATGGCACAGACATTCCTATGGGTGTTGTAAGTCTGTATGCACGTGAGTCACAGGCACAGACGGTTGCTATGTATAAGAGCTTTATGGGAAGTGCAGGAAATATCTGGAGCCAGGTAGTAGATGAGGATGCTGGTACTACATACGGTGAGCAGGCTGTAGGACAGTTCCTGGAGCAGGTTGAGCTGATGTACATCATGAAGGAGAAGGCAGCTGATTACGGTGTTGAGGTTACTTCTGATGATGAGACTGCTATTGCAGATGCAGCAGCACAGTTTATGCAGGACAATGACGAGGACACTCTGAAGGAGCTTGCTGTTTCCGAAGACCAGGTTAAGACTCTTCTGGAGCTTGAGACTTACCGTCAGAGAATTTACGATCCGATCCGCAATGAGGCTGAGGTTAACATAACGGATGAGGAGGCACAGCAGTCTTCTTTCAGCTATGTAAGTATTTCCATCAGTGGAGATGACCTTACCGATGATGATATTGCTACCCGTAAGGAGCAGGCACAGGAGATCCTGGATAAGATGAAAGAGGATCCGACAGCAGACATGGGCGAGACAGCCAAGGCTGTTGATGATACTTACAGCGGACTGACCGGAACTATTTTCACAAATGACAGTGATGATGAGGATATTTCCAATTCTTATGATGACGCTGTTGTAGAAGCGCTGAGAACTCTGAAGGACGGCGAAGTTTACGGCGAGCTGGTTGAGACTGATAGCAGCGTATACGTGCTTCGGATGGACAAAGTAAATGACGAGGATGCAACCGCTTCCAAGAAAGAGTCCCTTGAGAACACCAAGCGCAGCGAATACTATTCCGAGACAACTCAGAAATGGCTGGATGATGCTGATATTACTGTAAATGATAAGGTGCTTTCTACTTTGACAATTACAGATGAGCACAGTTTCACAATTAAAGAGACTACAGCGGATACAAGTGAAGATGCAGCAGATACAACAGATGCTACTGAGGATACTGCTTCTGAGGATGTCGAGGCAGCAGATGAGAGCGATGATGCTGATACTGCTGAGACAGATGCTGCAAAGAGCGACAGCGCAGAGGAAGCTGATACTACAGACAGCGCTGACAGTACAGACGAGACTGCAGAAGCGAACAGTGCAGACAGCAAGGCCGAGGACAGCAGCGAGAGCGCTGATTCTGAGGAGAACGCAGAGGATACTGCAGAAGAGACAACTGAGGAGAACTAAAAGTGAGATAAAGACCGAAACTTGTTATATCGTATGTATTGCAAAATGTTTTCTGAAAGAATTGAGATTATATAAAGTGGAGAAAATGATAAAAGAGCCTGCCTGGGGTGATTCGGGCGGGCCCTTTGTCTATACAAAGTAAAATACTTATGAAAAAAAGCTTTTCGCTACAAAGTAAGGTTTGAGAAAATGCAGGTACAGCAGATTGAACATGTGGATAACAATTACACAGGGGGACAACATGAAAAAGATACTTCTTATTGCAACCGGGGGGACCATTGCTTCCAAATATACAGCAGAGGGGCTGGCACCGCAGATTTCTGCAGATGAGCTGTTGGAATATATTCCTGAAGCCCGGGAATTCTGCACCATTGATACCGTTCAGCCTTTTGCCCTGGACAGTACCAATGTGTGCGCAGACCATTGGCTGAAGCTGGCCAGACTGATCGAATCCAAATATGAATTTTATGATGGCTTTGTGCTTTGCCATGGAACGGACACTATGGCATATACGGCTGCTGCTTTGTCTTATCTGATCCAGAATAACCGCAGACCTATCGTGATTACCGGTGCACAGAAACCTATTGACCTGGCAATTACAGATGCACGTTCCAATCTTCTGGACAGTCTCCGCTTTGCCTCTCACGACCGCGCTCATGGAATTTCCATTGTGTTTGGGGGAAAAGTGATCGCAGGAACCAGAGCAAAGAAGGAATTTTCCAAAAGCTACAATGCCTTTTCCAGCATTAATTATCCGGATATTGCATCCATTCACGATCAGAAGATCATTTTTTATATTGATGACAAAGACCAGTCCACCAAGCCACTGGTGTTTTATCATGAGATGAATCAGAAAATTTTTCTGCTCAAACTGATTCCGGGGATTGACGGGAAAGTATTGGATGCTCTTTTTCCATCTTATTCCGGACTGATCATTGAATCCTTCGGTGTAGGCGGTCTGCCTCATTACGAAAATGATAATTTTATAGATGCGATCGCGCATTGGATTGAAGCTGGCAAGCCTGTGTGTATGGCGACCCAGGTTACCCATGAGGGAAGTGACATGGAAGTTTACCAGGTTGGAAAAGTCATCAAGGAACGGTTCCCGGTGCTGGAGTCTTATGATATGACGCTGGAGGCGTCTGTGACGAAAATGATGTGGGCGCTGGGACAGACACGGGATATGGAGAAGTTTAAGGAGTTATTTTATACGACCATTAATCATGATTTATTGTTTCTGTAAGTAAGTCTTGAAATTTTCTGGAGTGTTAGGCTAAAATAAAAAAGCTGAAATCATGGAGCTGATAATACTTTCAGAGAATCTTTATGAATGGAGAGCAAGGCAACAGACTCAAATTCATATCAGAGATGGGATATCGGTTTTGAAAACATATTTTCTGGAATACTGGAGGACATATATAAATGAACAAAAAAGAAATTTCTGAAATCAAGAAACAGCTGACACCAGCCAACTGCAACATTACCAGAATTTGTGGATGCTATGTGGATGCTGAAAAGAATAAAAAAACAGAACTGAAAGAAGCATTCCTTTCCCTTTCGGAGGAAGAAATGTTCAAATATTTTGAAATATTCAAGAAAACCCTTTCTGGTACTCTTGGAAAGAACCTGATGAATATGGAATTCCCACTGGCAGAGGAAAAAGAGGGCGGCAAACACGAATTTCTCATGAAGCTCCGCGCCAGTAAACTGAAGGATGACGCTTTAATCGAGAGCTTTTATGACAAAATTATTGAAAATTACGATTATCCGGAAAATTACTACATAATCCTGGTACACGCTGTGTACGATATCCCGGGAAGAACTTCAGATGGAATCGATATGGATGATGCTTCTGAAGAGATTTATGAGCACCTTCTTTGCAGTATCTGTCCAGTGAAGCTGTCTAAAGCAGGTCTTTGCTACAATGCGGAGGCAAATTTGATCCAGGACCGTATCCGTGACTGGATCGTGGAAATGCCAGAGAACGGCTTCCTTTTCCCGTTATTTAATGACAGAAGCACAGACATCCACGGCATGCTCTACTATTCTAAGAATGCAGAGCAGCTTCATGACATTTTCGTGGACGAAGTGTTTGGATGTACAGCACCGCTTTCCGCAGGCGGACAGCGTGATTCTTTCAACATGCTGGTGGAGGAAACCCTTGGTGACGACTGCCAGTATGACACCGTTATTGGAATCCATGAGAAATTGAACGAGATCATTGAAGCACAGAAAGATTCCCCAGACCCGGTTGTGCTCACTCAGTCTGAGGTGAAACGTCTCTTTGAGGACTGCGGTGTAGAAGACGAGAAACTGGAAACTTTTGATAACCAGTATGAGGCTGTAGCCGGTGAAAAAGCCACCATGGTAGCCTCTAATATTACCAATACCCGTAAATTCGAGATCAAAACTCCGGATGTAGTGATCCATGTTGAACCAGATAAAGTGGAACTGGTGGAGACCAGGATCATTGACGGCCGCAAGTGTCTGGTGATTCCTATGGAAGACGTAGAGATCAACGGAATCCGTGTGCGGATGGGCGGGGAGAGCAGTGAGGAATCCGAGGAAGAGTTTGAGTAATATTCTTGGTTGTGATAAAATTTTTTTGCCGAATATGAAATATAAAAGGCTTGTTGTAAAAGAAATAGTTGTAAAACAAATAGTTTTAAAACAGGAAGGATGCAATTCTTGGCGAGTTGCATCCTTCCTGTTTTTGCCTGGATGAGGGTTTCATAATGGGGGCATGCAAATTGTGGGAATGATTTTGGGGCGTAATCTGGAATTAAGAATATCAGAAGTAAAACCTAAATAATTCTACGATTGTAGAAAAAGTGATTGACATTTAATTTCTACAGATGTAGTATATAACCAACTTCTACAAAAGTAGAAAATGAAAGGGGATTTTACTATGAAAATGAAACTGGTTAAAATGATAGCACTTATGGCGGCGGTGACATTAAGTGGTTGTTCAGCTGGAACTTTAGAAAATACCGGAAATTCTGCCTCTGATTCTGCTGCAAATATAGTATCTTCAAATAAAAAGGCTTCTTCATCCACGAAGGGATCAAATACTGTAAGTTCCATTGGTACGGCAGGTAATACTGCAAGTGGTGCAGCAGGTAATACCGCAAATAGCACAGCAGGTAATACTACAGGTGGCGCGGCAGGGAATACCACAGCCAGTACAGCAGGTAATACCACAGCTGGAACAGCAGGGAATACCACAGGTGGTGCGGCAGGGAATACCACAGCCAGTACAGCAGGTAATGCCACAGCTGGTACGACAAGTAATACCACAACTGCCACAACAGATGCTACATCCGATATTCTTTCCACCACAACAATCACCCTGTATGATAGTGATGGAAATACAGTTTCTGTAGAAAAAACAATTTACAAAAATTATGACTGCGAATATGTAGATGCTGACGGTATGGAATACAGCACCGATGACGATGTTTATTTTACAGATGAAAATGGAAAGACCTACCAGTCCTTAAATGACAGTACCCATTATTTTGGTGCCGAGTTAGAGCAGCATGTATTACAAGATGCCAATGGAAACGGTGTGACAGTTACAGAAACAACTAATGGAGATTATTACTATATGGATGATAATGGTACTGGTTATATTGACAACGGCGACGGAACCTGGACGGATGAGAATGGGAATAGTTATACAGAATAAGAGGAGGGATGCGGCTGAAAGCTTTTTTCAAAAAGGTGTCAGGCTGTGTACCATTCTCGGGCTATGGAAATGTGGTGTTTGGCTTTTTTAGTCATACACCCTTTTTTCGTATTAAAGACTGGCAAAAATCCTCAGTGGAATAAATCGCAGTGCTGTGTTAATATAGAAGAAAATTGTTATTGTTTATTGGTAACGCAAAATCGCAGAAAGGACGGCTGTCTTATGGGAATCTACCTGAATCCGGGGAATAATAAATTCAAAAGAGCGGTGAATTCGGATATTTACGTGGATAAAACAGGATTAATAAAATATACAAATAGTATTGTCGATACGCTGCAGTCCTGTGTATGTGTCAGCAGACCAAGGCGTTTTGGAAAGTCTATGGCAGCAGATATGCTTACGGCTTATTACAGTAAGGGCTGTGATTCCAGAGAACTCTTTTCCGGTTTGGAAATTGCCAAGGATGAAAGCTTTGAGGAACATTTGAATAAATACGATACCATTTTTCTGAACATGCAGGAATTTTTGAGCAGAAGTTCAAATGTGAAGGAATTGTTGGAGAGAGTAGAAGGCAAAGTAATCCGCGAATTGAAGAAACAGTACCCTGAGGTGGAATTATATGACGAAAATGATCTGGCGGAAACTATGCAGGATATTTTTGCAGAAAGTGAGTGCCCTTTTATAGTTATTATTGACGAGTGGGATTGTATTTTCCGGGAGTTCAAACATGATAAGGCTGCGCAGGAGATTTACCTTGATTTTCTGCGTGATCTGCTTAAGGATAAAGAATACATTTATCTTGCCTATATGACGGGAATTTTGCCAATAAAGAAATACGGAACCCACAGTGCACTGAATATGTTCGATGAATTTTCAATGATTGATCCGGGCCCCTTGGCTGAATATGTAGGTTTTACAGAAAAAGAAGTAGAAGCACTTTGCCAGAAGTATCAGATGGATATTAATGAGATCAAAAACTGGTATGATGGTTATTCTTTTGAAGAAGTAGAATCTGTATACAGCCCGAAGTCGGTTGTGAGCTGCATGCGCCTTGGAAAACTGGGAAATTATTGGAATCAGACAGAGACTTTTGAGGCATTGCAGATTTATATTGATATGAATTTTGAAGGACTCCGGGATGATATATTAAGTATGATTGCTGGAGAAACAGTACCAGTGAACACCAGAAGCTTTACAAATGATATGACAACTTTCAGAACAGAGGATGATGTACTTACACTGTTGATTCACTTGGGCTATCTGGGGTATCGTTATGCAGATAAAACAGTTTTTATTCCAAATGAGGAGATTCGTTCCGAATATGTAAGCGCTATTGCTGTGTCTGATTGGGGTGAAGTTTCTAAAGCATTAAAAAATTCAGCAGATACATTGCAAGCCATATGGCAGGGAAGAGAAGAGCAGGTCGCAGAGGGCATTAGGCAGGCGCACTTTGAAACATCTCATCTCCAATATAATGACGAAAATGCGCTTAGCTATACCATTTCGCTTGCACTTTATGCAGCACGTAATTT
>OGZL01003455.1_pt1 | contig 11045 bp, 9 predicted proteins | sample 1576761 | NCBI WGS metagenome assembly OGZL01 (sample SAMEA3541595, study PRJEB24748) | human gut metagenome | biome: human gut; feature: human-associated habitat; material: faeces | place: China | collected 2012
GAACTGCAGTCTGCTATCGATGATACCCTCAAAGGATTTAAAGACAAATCCAAAGACGGAACTTACAAGATGCAGGCGGCAGCAGTATCGATTGATAACAACAGCGGATATGTAGTGGCAATCGTGGGCGGCCGTAAGCAGGATTCGGATAACTATACGTTAAACCGTGCATACCAGAGTTACCGTCAGCCGGGAAGTTCGATTAAGCCATTGCTGGTATATACTCCGCAGCTGGAGCGCGGGTATACTCCGGATACTGTTGTGGATGACCATAAACTAAAAGACGGACCATCCAATGCAAACAATACATATGCCGGAAAGATTCCGCTCAGATATGCAGTTGCACATTCCATTAATACGATTGCCTGGCAGCTGTATGATGAACTGACACCAAAAACAGGTCTGCAGTATTTAAAAAATATGAATTTTGCACAGATTAAGGACGGAGATTATACCCTTGCCACATCTCTTGGTGGATTTACCAAAGGTGTTTCTCCGCTTGAGATGGCATCCGGGTATGCAGCGGTCGAAAATGACGGACTTTACCGGGAACCGACCTGTGTAAAATCAATTGTGGATTCTGATGAAAATGTAGTCTATACGTCCAGCCTGACGGAAAAAACAGTTTATAAGCAGGATGCGGCGCGGATGATGACGGATATCATGACATCCGTTATGGACAGTGGAACCGGACGTTCTGCAAAGCTTGCCGATATGCCGTGTGCCGGAAAGACGGGTACAACAAACGATCACAAAGATGGATGGTTCTGCGGATTTACCAGATATTATACAACCGCAGTCTGGGTGGGATGTGATTATCCAAAAGCCATTTCCAATCTGAGTGGAAGCACATATCCGGCACAGATCTGGAAAGCATATATGTCTGCGGCCCACGAGGGATTATCTTCGCTTGATTTCCTTCCTTATGCCCAGCTTTCGGATGATTTTAAAAATCAGCAGAAGAAGGAAAAGGAAGAACACGACAAGATGCGCGAAGAAAACCAGACGGAGGAAAACCAGACGGATGACCAGCAGACTTCCGAGAGCCAGCAGAAAGATAATACAACGGACGGAAGCTCCGAAAATGATAACCAGCCGGACAATAACGACAGCAATGCCGGTGATCAGAATAACAATTCCAAACCGGAACATAGTGGGGACAACGATTCCGGAGAAAGCGGAGGAAACACTGATACACCGGAAAATGGAGAAAATACCAATAAACCGGACAATAGCGGAACCACGGATAATAGCGGTGATACCGGAGAGAGTGGAGATACCGGTGGTGGAAACGTACAATAAACATATATAAAACAGTGCAACCGGTGTATTTATGGATACATCGGTTGATTTTTTTTATCGATACTAGGCAGAAATTCCGGAATATGGTAGAATACAGATACATGGGGTAGAAGAAAAATACATATCACATAGATCAAGGAGGAATCAGGAATTGAAGAAATATGGATTTGGCGTAGACGTGGGAGGAACCACCGTGAAAATGGGATTTTTTGAGACAAGCGGAGAGCTTCTTGACAAATGGGAAATCAAGACCGATACCAGCGATAACGGAAAGGCAGTACTGCCGGATATTGCACAGGCGATTGATAACAAACTGGCGCAGGAAGGCATCAGTAAGAGTGATGTAGAGGGTGTGGGAATCGGTGTTCCGGGTCCTGTGCGGAGTGATGGCGTTGTTAACGGATGTGTCAATCTCGGCTGGGGAGTGATCAATGTTGCGGAGGAACTCGGTGCACAGACAGGTCTGAAAGTAAAAGTTGGAAATGATGCGAATGTTGCAGGTCTTGGCGAAATGTGGCAGGGCGGTGGAAAAGGAAGCAAAGATGTCATCATGGTAACGCTTGGTACCGGTGTCGGCGGTGGAATCATTGTAGACGGTCATGTGGTTGCCGGATATAACGGTGCAGGCGGAGAAATCGGACATATTACCGTAAACCATGATGAGATCGAGCCTTGTAACTGTGGGCAGTATGGCTGTCTGGAACAGTATACTTCTGCGACCGGTATTGTACGCATGGCAAAACGTAAACTTGCCAAAACACAGGATGCGACAAAGCTTCGTGATTATAAGGATATTACTGCAAAAGACATTTTTGATGTGGCAAAAGAAGGCGATGAAATAGCACTCGGACTGGTAGATGAAGTAGGAGAAATTTTAGGGTCAACCCTTTCGAATATTGCATGCGTGACCAATCCGGAAGTTATCGTGATCGGTGGTGGTGTGTCCAAAGCCGGACAGATTTTAATCGATACGATCCAGAAGCACTTTAAGGAAAGCTGCTTCCATGCATGTCGTGATACCCGCTTTGAACTGGCGCAGCTTGGCAATGATGCCGGAATATACGGGGCAATGCAACTCATTATCGGATAAGTTCAAAAAACAGAACCATATGCACAGCAAACATTTTCGTGTAGGAAGAAAGTGTTTGCTGTGCTTTTTTGTACTCTTTTATCATTACCCTGTTGAAAAAATATCTTGACAATCAAACTATCTTTGCATATACTTTGACTAAGAAACTGTTTGACAATCAAACTATTTCACAATCAAACAAAATTGAAGACAGTAAAAGGAGAACCCATTATGTTAGAAAAGTTAAAAGAAATCATTGCAGACCAGTTAAACGTAGACGCAGATTCTATCACCGCAGAGTCCCGCTTCAAAGAGGATCTTGAGGCAGATTCCTTAGATCTGTTTGAACTGGTTATGGCTTTGGAAGAAGAGTACGGTGTAGAGATTCCTTCTGAGGATTTAGAGAAGATCCTTACCGTTCAGGATGTCATTGATTATATGAAAAATAAGGGTGTTGAGGCATAAGCTATGAAAACAAGAGTGACAGAGCTTCTGGGAATCGAATATCCGATCATTCAGGGCGGTATGGCATGGGTCGCAACACATGAACTGGCCAGTGCGGTATCCAATGCAGGCGGACTCGGCATTATCGGAGCCGGTGGAGCACCTGCGTCCTGGGTGCGTGAGCAGATTCAGGCAGCAAAAAAAGAAACCGACAAGCCATTTGGTGTAAATCTCATGCTGATGAATCCGGAAGCGGATGAGATTGCAAAAGTAATCGCGGAGGAAGGCGTTAAGGTAGTAACAACCGGCGCCGGCAATCCAGCCAAATATATGAGCATGTGGAAAGAAGCCAAAATCAAAGTAATCCCGGTTGTGGCAAGCGTGGCATTGGCAAAGCTGATGGAGCGTGGCGGTGCGGATGCACTGGTCGCTGAGGGAATGGAGTCCGGTGGACACATCGGTGCCCAGACGACGATGACACTCGTACCACAGGTAGTAGATGCGGTATCCATTCCGGTCATTGCAGCCGGTGGAATTGCAGATGGACGTGGATTTGCGGCAGCTATGATGCTTGGCGCAGAGGCAGTACAGATGGGAACCCGTTTTGTTGTTGCAAAAGAATCCACGGTTCATGAAAATTACAAGCAGCGCGTGGTCAAAGCAAAAGATATTGACAGTGAAGTGACCGGCATGTCCACAGGCCATCCGATTCGCGTTATTCGTAACAAAATGACCCGCGAGTACTTAAAGAAAGAAAAAGAAGGTGCACCGTTCGAAGAACTTGAGCAGATGACACTCGGAGCACTGCGCAAAGCAGTTGTCGAGGGCGATGTCATGTACGGCAGCGTTATGGCAGGCCAGTCTGCGGGTCTGGTAAAAAAAGAAGAGACCTGTGCGGAAATTATCCGGGATGTTATGAGTGGTGCCGAAAAGTTATTGGGACAGAAATAGGAGAAGACATTGAAGAGAGTATTTATGTTCCCTGGACAGGGATCTCAGTATATTGGTATGGGAAAAGAGTTTTACGACGCCATGCCGGAAGCAAAAGCGGTCTATGATCTGGCAAATGAAGTGACAGGTCTGGATGTGGCAGCTCTTTGCTTTGAAGAAAATGATAAGCTGAACATTACAGAGTACACACAGATCTGTATGCTCACAACCGAGGCGGCTATTTATACAGCATTAAAAGCAGCGGGAATTGGCTGTGACGTTACGGCAGGCTTAAGCCTTGGCGAATATGGTGTGCTGATTGCATCCGGAGCGATGACAATGCGGGATGCATTTGCGGTTGTCCGCAAGCGCGGTATTTATATGGAACAGGCATATCCGGTAGGCGGCGGTATGTCTGCAATTCTTGGACTGGATGCGGAAAAGATCGCAGCAATCTGTGAGGAAACCGCTGCAAAAACAAACAAAGTTGTTTCCATTGCAAATTACAACTGTCCGGGACAGATCGTTATCACCGGAGCAGCAGATGCTGTAGGTGAGGCAGGAGATGCCTGCAAGGAAGCCGGAGCAAAGCGCGTGGTTCCGCTTAAAGTCAGTGGCCCGTTCCATTCTGCACTTTTAGCAGAAGCAGGAAAGAAACTTAAAGAGGCACTGGAAGATGTAACGATTCAGCCGATCACCATTCCGTATCTGACCAATGTGACTGCAGATTATGTCAAAGATCCGGCAGACGTCAAGGATTATCTGGTACGTCAGGTTTCTTCTTCCGTGCGCTGGCAGCAGACAATTGAGCGCCTGATTGCAGACGGAGCAGAGGAATTTGTGGAGATCGGACCGGGACGCAGCCTTTCCGGATTTATGAGAAAGATCAATCGCGAGGTTACCACATGCAACATCGACAAAATGGAGGATTTCAATAAATATGTTAACCGGTAAAAATGCACTTGTTACAGGTGCTTCCAGGGGAATCGGAAGAGCCATTGCGCTGGAGCTGGCAAAACGCGGAGCATTTGTTGTGGTGAACTACAATGGTTCCGAAGATGCTGCAAATGAAACGGTTGCAGCGATCAAAGCGGCCGGAGGAGATGCCGTGAGTGTTCGCTGCAATGTCTCTGATTTTACAGCCTGTCAGGAGATGATTGAATCCCTTATCAAAGAATATAAGCATATGGATATTCTGGTGAACAATGCCGGAATTACAAGGGATGATCTGCTGATGCGCATGAAGGAAAGCGATTTTGATGCTGTGATCAATACCAACCTGAAGGGAACTTTCAATACAATTCGTCATCTGTCACGCTATCTGTTAAAACAGCGTGCCGGAAAAATTATCAATATTTCTTCGGTATCCGGAATCCTTGGAAATGCGGGACAGTCAAACTATGCAGCCAGCAAGGCGGGCGTGATCGGTCTGACAAAATCTGTTGCAAGGGAGCTTGCATCCAGAGGAATCTGCGTCAATGCGGTAGCTCCCGGATTTGTAGAGACAGAGATGACCGCAGTATTGCCGGAAAAGACCCAGGAAGAATTAAAAAAGCAGATCCCGCTTGGCAGAGCCGGACAGGTACAGGATATTGCGCATGCAGTCGCATTTCTTGCATCACCGGAGTCGGATTATATTACCGGACAGGTACTTTCCGTAGACGGTGGTATGGCCATTTAAGGAACCTGATAGAAAGAAAGGAAAAGGAAAATGAGAAGAGTCGTTGTGACGGGAATGGGAGCAATCACGCCGATCGGCCTGAATGTGGAAGAATTCTGGAAAGGAATTCATGCCGGACAGATTGGATTTGGTCCTATCACGAAGTTTGATGCAAGTGAATATAAAGCACATCTTGCGGCAGAAGTCAAAGGTTTTGTCGGAAAAGAGCATATGGATTTTAAGGCAGCAAAGCGTATGGAACTGTTTGCACAGTACGCAGTAGCAGCAGCCAAAGAAGCCGTTGCGGATGCAGGGCTTGATATGGAAAAAGAGGACGCGTACCGTTGCGGTACAGCTGTTGGATGCGGTGTTGGAAGTCTTCAGGCAATCGAGCGCGAGTATACAAAGATTGTGGAAAAAGGACCGGGCAGAGTCAATCCGATTTTCGTTCCATTGATGATTTCAAACATGGCAGCAGGAAATGTCTCTATCCAGCTGGGATTGCAGGGCAAATGTACCAATGATGTAACTGCCTGTGTGACCGGTACGAATAATATCGGTGATGCGTTCCGCAGCATTCAGTACGGAGAGGCAGATGTCATGGTAGCCGGAGGAACAGAGGCAGCCGTATGTCCATGTGCGATTGCCGGATTCGGTGCACTGACTGCGCTTTCTCCATCCGATGATCCGGAAAAATGTTCCCTTCCTTTCGATAAAAACCGCAGCGGTTTTGTATTGGGTGAAGGTGCCGGCATTGTTGTTCTTGAGGAACTTGAGCATGCGAAGGCAAGAGGCGCAAAAATCTATGCAGAAGTTGTGGGATATGGATGTTCTGCAGATGCTTACCATATTACTTCCCCACTCGAAGACGGTGCAGGTGCAGCACGCGCTATGCAGAATGCCATCGAGGATGCGGGGGTAGACAAAAACGAGATCACGTACATCAATGCGCATGGTACTGCAACGCATCACAACGATCTTTTTGAGACCCGTGCCATTAAGTTACTGTTTGGGGATCATGCAAAGGACATTAAGATCAATTCTACAAAGTCCATGATCGGTCATCTTCTTGGTGCCGCAGGTGCGGTTGAATTTATCACCTGTGTCAAAGAGCTGGAAGAAGGATACATTCACCGTACAGTTGGTTATGAGACACCGGATGACGAGATGGATCTGAACTACTGTAAAGAAGAATACCACGAGTCATTTACCTATGCACTGTCAAACTCTCTTGGATTTGGCGGACATAACGCAAGTCTTCTGGTTCGCAAATACGAGGAGTAGAAGCTATGAGTATGACAACACAGGAAATTATGGAAATTCTGCCGCACAGACATCCGTTTTTGCTGATTGATACGGTGGAAGAAGTGGAGCCGGGCGTGCGCGCGGTAGCAAAGAAAAATGTAACTTTCAATGAACCGTTTTTTGCCGGTCATTTTCCGGGAAATCCGGTTATGCCGGGTGTGCTGATCGTGGAAGCACTGGCACAGACCGGTGCGGTTGCGATTCTTTCGCAGCCGGAATGGAAAGGAAAGACGGCATATTTTGCAGGAATCAATAAAGCAAAATTCAAGCAGAAAGTTGTTCCGGGGGATACTCTGGTGCTTGAAACCGAAATTATCAAGGTGAAGGGACCGATCGGTGTGGGGCAGGCAACAGCAAAAGTAAATGGAAAACTGGCATGTTCCGCAGAACTGACATTTGCAATCGGATAGGGGAAAGGCAATGTTTTTTAATAAAAAATATATCAAAGTAAATCACAACGAAGAACCAGAAAAAACACAGGCAGAAGAGCCAAAGCAGGAAGAGGCAAAGGAAGCAGCACCTGTTGTAGAGACCGTTACCTGTAAAATCTGCAAAAAAGAACTGGATAAACAGCGTGTCATCAAAAATAAATATGTCTGCTACGAGTGCGGATATTATTTCCGTGTCCGCACCAAAAACCGTATTCGTATGGTGGCGGATGCAGGAACTTTTGAAACCTGGGACAATGATCTTAAGACCGAAAATCCGCTGAATTTTCCGGAATACGAAGAAAAAGTTGCTGCAACACAGGAAAAAACCGGATTAAACGAAGGCGTAACCATGGGAAGTTGTACAATCAACGGAGAGAAGACAGTTCTCGGTGTGATTGATGCCCGTTTCATGATGGGAAGTATGGGACACGTAGTCGGTGAGCGAATTACACGTGCAATGGAAAAGGCAACGGAACAGAAACTTCCGGTGATCTTATTCTGCTGTTCCGGTGGTGCACGTATGCAGGAGGGAATTATTTCCCTGATGCAGATGGCAAAGACTTCTGCAGCTGTAAAACGGCATTCGGATGCAGGACTTCTTTATATTCCGGTTCTGACAGATCCGACAACCGGTGGTGTGACCGCAAGTTTTGCAATGCTTGGAGATATTATCCTTGCAGAGCCGGGAGCGCTGATTGGTTTTGCCGGTCCGCGTGTGATTGAGCAGACCATCGGGGAGAAGCTTCCGGATGGATTCCAGAGAGCTGAGTTTCAGCTGAAACACGGATTTGTGGATGCAATTGTAGAGCGTGACGAATTAAAAGATACGCTGGGGAAAATTCTTCGTCTGCATCGTCCGACCGAAGGCTATGCAAACTTTGATCCGGCACATGACGATGACCGTTATGAGCCGACCGAACTGATGCGCGAGAGAAATACGTTTTCCAGACCGTTAGAACCGTGGGATAAAGTGATGGCGGCACGTCAGATGAAACGTCTGGCATCTGTCGATTATATGGGGCAGATTTTTGACGAATTCATGGAATTGCACGGAGACCGTTATTTCCGTGATGATCCGGCAATTGTCGGTGGTATTGCCTATCTGGATGGACAGCCGGTAACCGTGATCGGGGTGCATAAGGGAAAAGATTTAAAGGACTGCAAGGAACGCAACTTTGGTATGCCTTCGCCGGAAGGATACCGTAAGGCAATCCGTCTGATGAAGCAGGCAGAAAAATTCAATCGCCCGATCATTACATTTGTAAATACATCCGGTGCATATCCGGGAAAAGAAGCCGAGGAGAACGGACAGGGTGAGGCAATTGCAAGAAACCTTTATGAAATGTCCGGTATTCAGGTGCCAATCCTTTGCCTGATGATTGGCGAAGGCGGCAGTGGCGGAGCTCTTGCCCTTGCGGTTGGTAATGAAGTATGGATGATGGAAAATGCCACCTATTCGATTCTTTCTCCGGAAGGATTTGCTTCCATTCTCTGGAAGGATGGAAAACGTGCAAAAGAAGCGGCAACTGTCATGAAGATCACGGCGCAGGATCTGAAAGAACTGTCTGTTGTGGATAAGGTGATTCCGGAGTATGGCGGAGCGGATGACGATGCGCTGACTTCGATTGCGGCATGGATGAAAGGAAATATGAAAGAATTTTTACGTGCACAGAATGACAAGAGTGGTAAGCAGCTTGCACAGGAGCGGTATGATCGCTTCAGAAAGTTCTAATTGTTCCATAGAGGAGAATCATAAAATGAAATTTTTAGGAACCGGAAGTGCGCTTCCGAAAAAAGTTGTAAGCAATGATGACCTGGCCCAGGTTATGGACACTTCAGATGAGTGGATTCGTTCCCGTACCGGGATTGGCATGCGCCATATTGCAGTGGAAGAGACAACAACTTCCATGGCGGTAGAGGCGGCAGAGAAAGCACTTGCAGATGCAAAAATATCCGGATGTGAAATTGATCTGATTATCGCGGGAACCATTTCCCCGGATTACATATTTCCATCGCTGGCATGTGAAGTACAGGCTGCAATTGGAGCAAAAAGTGCAACGGCATTTGATCTGAGTGCGGGATGTTCCGGATTTTTATTTGCACTGGCTACGGCGGATGCCTATTTCCGTACCGGACGTTACAAACATGCACTGGTTATCGGGGCGGAAACCCTGTCAAAAATGATGAACTGGGCAGACCGCAGTACCTGTGTGCTTTTCGGGGATGGAGCCGGAGCTGCTGTAGTTAGTGCAGAAGGAAGTCAGCTGCTTTCCATGGTGCAGGGATCAGACGGAGCCGGTGGCATGGCACTGCATTGTGAGAACCGTCCGGTGAATAATCTTTACCGCCAGCTTGGTGCACAGCATTATGCGTTCACCCAGATGGATGGGAGAGAGGTTTATAAGTTTGCCGTGCGCACGGTTCCAAAGGCGGTCAGTGAAGCACTTGAACAGGCAGAACTTCCAATTGAAGATGTAAAATATTTTCTGCTTCACCAGGCAAATATCCGGATTATTGAGTCAGTGGCAAAGCGTCTGCATCAGCCAATGGAAAAATTTCCATGTAATTTACAGAAGTGTGGAAATGTTTCGGCTGCAAGCGTACCTATTTTACTTGATAATGTCCACAAACATGGTATGATAAGCGGGGGCGATAAAATCGTATTAGCTGGATTTGGTGCCGGATTTACCTGGGGGGCATGTGCAGTCGAGTGGTAGGTCACACCAGATCATGAAGGAGTTTAACATGACGCTGGAAGAGACCTTAAATGATCTTCTTGTAAAATTATTCAAAGATATTCTGGAGATTGAGGCGAAAAGCCTGATCACAGAAGAGTTTAAAGACATTAGTTATAATGATATGCATATTATTGAGGCAGTGGGAATTGATGAGCCGCGAAATATGAAAACCGTTGCAAAACTGATGTCCGTTACAACAGGCACACTCACGAAAGCAATGGATGCCTTGTGTGAGAAAGGATATGTTGTCCGGGAACGGAGTACGCGGGATAAAAGAGTAATAAAGCTGCGCCTGACAGATAAAGGGAAAGCTGCCTATTATCATCACGAACAGTTTCACCGCCAGATGATTAAAAATGTTGCGGATGAGATGAACGATTCTGAAAAAGAGATACTTGTCTTTGCCCTGGCAAAACTGGTGGATTACTTTAAACTGACCTACTATGATACGGACGAGGAATCCGAATTCGTTGACTGGTCGAAAATAAGCAGGGATAAATAAAATATATACTTATTTAGTGTTATAACCGGGCGGCTCAGAATGCAAGTTTTGAATCGCCCTGTTTCATTTTGTACTCAAAAAGCTACTTTATTACGCCGTAGTGGTAGAAAATTACAATAATAAAGAATTTTCTATTGCCAAAACTTGCAATTTCCGTTAGAATAATAGTGTCGATGAATACGAAGAAAGACCAAAACGATTTTGCGCCCGTTAAGGACACGGATCGTTAATATAATTTAATGATAAGGAGACAGATAAATGGGTTATGTTGATGAAGTACTCGAAGTAGTACAGAAGAAAAACGCAGATCAGCCTGAATTCTTACAGGCAGTAACAGAGGTTCTTGAGTCCTTAAGACCAGTGATCGATGCAAACGAGGAATTATACAGAAAGAATGCAATCCTTGAGAGAATCACTGAGCCAGATCGTCAGATCATGTTCCGTGTACCATGGGTAGACGACAATGGACAGGTTCAGGTAAACAGAGGTTTCCGTGTACAGTTCAATAATGCCATTGGACCTTACAAGGGAGGTTTAAGACTTCATCCTTCTGTAAACTTAGGTATTATCAAGTTCTTAGGTTTCGAGCAGATCTTTAAGAACTCCCTGACAACACTTCCAATCGGTGGTGGTAAAGGTGGTTCTGATTTCGATCCTAAGGGTA